>Ga0315280_10002919_pt1 | contig 26946 bp, 32 predicted proteins | sample YL17G06_40_MG_FD_203697 | JGI IMG/M metagenome (GOLD analysis project Ga0315280, IMG submission 203697) | Sediment microbial communities from Yellowstone Lake, YNP, Wyoming, USA - YL17G06_40 | ecosystem: Environmental > Aquatic > Freshwater > Lake > Sediment | place: USA: Wyoming | collected...
AACCTCTTTCTGTTTAAGAAGAGCAAGTTGCCTCTGTTTCTTCTTCTCTTTCCGTTCTTTTTCTTCAGCCAACTGTTAACCTCATCTTCGCATTAGCCTAATCGCAAACAAATTGATAAGTATTCTTTTGCCAACTTTTTTGCTCGAACAGAAGTAGTTGCCTACAATGTTGGAGATAAGGCTACTGAACTGAAAACCTTTTCAATCAAAATTTTTTTCTGTTCTGCGACGTACATAATGTACTCCACTATGTGCCCTTTACCGCAAGGGGCATTCTCTGTTAAGATCAAAGTTGAGGCTTTTTCAGAGTCTGGTAAAATTGTTTTTGGACGCTTTTGTACGAGAAGTAGTAGTCCTGTCTGTAGCCCTTAGAGACTACTACTTCCAACAGTTTGTCTTTTGAAGTTTGTTTTGTGAAAGCGGTTTGAGAAAGCCGCAAAAGAAGTAGTCCTAATATTCTTACGATGGAACCATTCCGTCCTTTGTGCCCAGATTGTACGTCGCAAAAAATCTGGAAAGACGGCTTACGAAGGACAATATATGGCGAAGTGCAAAAATGGATCTGCGGAGAATGCAGGAACATTAGATCAAGCAACTCATTGAGGCATGGTTTGAATACACTTGCCATCATTGAGGCATAATGCTATTTCGATAACGCAAATGAAAATTCGAGTATCGCGGAAAAACTACTATAATCTTGCTTTCTTTTCGTATAGTGGAGAAGTCTCCCGCACACTCCCTTTTTTTTCTCTTTTAGACAAACATGTCATAGTTGAAACTTTTATCGGATCAATAGAAGGAACACTCAAACATATAGACTGCACACTTTCCCATGATAGACACACTCAGTATCCAGAACGCTTGATTCTAGAAAATGAAAACGGATTCATCATCATAAGACATTGGCAAACAGTGAAAATAGCGATTCTGTTGAATCTTTCGGTGTTTTATTCTGGTGTTGCGGTTTCGGTGTTGAATACCTATTTAGGTTCTGTTTCTGCAAAGCTAAGACTTCGCTTGTTCTGCCGCCTGTTTGAAACAATGCTGTCAAGAAGGCTTTATTCCTCTGAGAATCAGCATGGTTCATAAGGTCTAGTAGCGGGTTCCATCCACAGAATTCTTCCACAAAGTCTTTCACGTTAAGCCTATGGTATTCGTTTGTGGCCCAGTATCCTACTTTCAAACTCATGTTCTTTTCTTGTCTTTCACCTTACACCTAGGCGACTTGAACATCCTATACGATAAAACACCATGTATCATTACACCATACGAAGGTAAAAAAACCTTCTATGTCAAACGCAAAAATCTTAAGAACCATCCCCACGTACATGCACTCTGAAATGTACATAGTAAAAAATACTTTATATGAACTCAATATTGTGAGTTCAAAACTTATATCTTTGTTTTCAGTTAGAACTACTATGAATGCTGGTCTAGTCAAGATTATAGGGATAGAGATGAAATTAGGGTTTGGAGATGTATAAATGAGCGTTTCAGCTAGTTTGTTGGGCAAAGTTGATTCTGTATCTGCCCTTCGTTGCGGTTTTGCTAGTTTACAACCCATTTCAATCAAGAAGACTGTGCAAAAATTTGGGTTGAAAATAAAAACCATTCAATGGCGATTCGAAAGCACAGAAGGGAGCGCTGATCTTATAAAGGGTTATCCAAAATACATGAAATTCTTGAATGATTTTGTGATGCAGAAGATAAAATTGCCTTCAAGAATTGATCCGATTACATTTTCAGATATGCTTACAAAAAAAGCTCAGGAGGAATTTGAAAAGGATCATGAGTTGAAATCTGCCTTAGGAAAAGTCGAGGGAGAAACAAGTTCTGCAAGACCATTCTTGGAATTTGTATGTTTTCTGCGAAAACGCTATGAGGAAAAAAGAGAGAAGTCAGTCTTAGCAAAAACAGAAATGTTTTCACACTCCAATCTACCGTTTTCTTTCTTCACAAACCTTGTTATGTCAAGTGAAATATACGAAGGATTCCTTGACGCAATGCAGAGAAAAACAACGCTCTACGAAACCATGTGGCTACGTAAGTATGCTGGCAATGCTAGACTTTTTGGTCTAAAGTTTCAAGAAATGAAAGACAGTTTAGTACCATTATTTGATGTAATGGAGTATGACTCATTCTTGCAAAGATGCCTAGGCACTCTGGTTATAGCCTCAAATTGCGATAGCGTTGACTCATTTTCTTCTTTAGAGTTTATAGATGTTAAAAAAGTAGACGCTGAGCAGCTTACGCAATTGTCAGATGAATTTAGAAACAGTTTGGATCGTTGCGTTTCCTTCATTCTCTCAATGGAACCTAGCGCATTCTCAAAGATGCCCACAACAGACTTGAACAATGTATTCTCTCAAATGCTTATCCAGTGAATTACGTTGACGAGCATTCCGAAGGGTTGCATCTTCCTAGATTCATGCGTGGCTTTTGCTGAAATCCTTGGCGAAGATCCAGACATAATGGATAAGCTAAAACTAGATATTCGAAGAAGAGGTATACGTTGCTACATTTCCCAATCGGCAATAAGTGAATGCACCCAGAAGTTAGAGTTCACTGAAAAGTTCTTTGGTCATGTATTCAGAACTTTCGCAGAAGGGTATTTCAACAATTGCAGGCAACAACAAGGAAAGAACCCAAATGATCCTATTTCAAAAGACGACTTTAGAATATTTGCTAGTCTGTTTAACGAACTGCGAAAGACAATGGGTTATGTTCTCCAAAAACCCTTACGAGAACTAGAAAAGAAGATGATCCTGAACATAGAACAAATACTCAAAGGAAAAACAAAACCTGATTTCAGCTCTTTTCTTCAAGGTTTCATAGCTCAAGCATTGCTTCTTTCTGCCCACTTAAGAATACAGAAGGTAAAGTTTTTGGTAAATGAACAAGGTTTCTTCAAGAAAAACAGTACAATACCTGATGTTGGCATTACTGCTAAACTATTGGCGAATGTACGCTACCCTTTTCATAAAGAAGACGCAGACAACATATCTTCTGCATGGGTATATATGAATACAAGTGGGGAAAAGACTGTCTTTGCGTCATTTGATTTTCGGACTATAATTTCTCATGCCGAAGAAATATTAAGTCTGATTAACTTGCAATGCGCTGATCCTCTATATGCAGTCCACTACCTTTAGCTCATCTAATGCATGCATGCACCTACATTACCTGCTCACCGGAGTTTTACCTCTTTTCTTGTCTTTCAAGCCAAACTCTTTTCGGAAGAATGTCTATAACGTAGTTTTTTTCATCGATTGTCATGACATATGGCAAATCCTTTTGCTGGTTCAAAAAGGAAGCGATTGAAGTTAATAGGGTGTATATGTCGGGATTTAATGGTAACGTGAGTTCTGCACGCGCGCGTCCATTTTTATCGCCAATTTCAATAACAACGGTTTTAGGATTTACTTTCTTGATGCGCCATGCTGTGATGTTTCGTGTTTTAATTTCTTCAGTTTTCGCTGCTTTCTTAAGATTTTTTGTCCACATTGCTATTTCCTTCTATTCTCTTTTCCCAGAACCATTTATGCATGTATGTAAATTATAGCGTTGTGCCGCACATTCGCAAGCGTGCATGTGAAGTTCAAAGCTTATTTGAGAAGAGGTTGTTTGCATGCATGCAAAATCTACCGCAAAAGAAAGTAGGTGACATTGAAAGTTGAATACTATACGAAAAGAAGTTCATAAATCTGGGGTTCTTGCTTTCTTCTCATATTGTCTTTCATATATTTCTCTAACCCGTTGAATGGTATCTATTTCTTCTGAACTCTTGTCATCTCGGATTCTAGTTATTCTCGCAAACCGTAATGCCATTCCGCACTTGTATGTTGGGCTCTTCTGAATCTCGTTATAGGCTACCTCAACCACAATTCTCGGAACTACAACAACTCTACCATGCTCCTCTTTAACCGCCAACTCTTTCAACCTTTGAGTCATATCAATTATTTCTTCATCTGTCAGCCCCTTGAACGTCTTCCCTACTTTAAGCAATTCACCCGTTTCAGCATCTCTGGCAGCGAGGTAATAGTCAGAAAGCCAGCCACGTCTTCTTCCATACCCATACTCTGCGGCGACGATGACCAAGTCTAAAGGTTCCAAGATTTTTTTAATTTTGAGCCAGCGTTTTCCTCGGATTCCTGGAGTATATTGGCTGTCAAGTTTTTTAGCTACAAGTCCCTCATGTCCTTCTTTTAGGGCTTCGTTAAGAAAATTTTCCGCTTCTTGCAGATTGCTGGTTACTATTTGTTTGGTAAGCTGAATACTTCCCGCTATTTCTTCGAGTTTTCTTCTTCGTTCCACGTAGGGCTCATCAATTAGACTTTTGCCGTCAAAGTATAAGAGGTCGAAGAGATAGAGTTTAACTGGAATCTGCTTTGCCATTTCCTTAATGTCATGAACTCTTCTAAACCTTCGCATTAGATGCTGAAAAAGCATGGGAGTGCCATCTTCGCCTATGGCTATGACTTCGCCTTCTAAGATGGCTTCACGAGCCTTTACTTGTTCATAGACTAATTGCACAACTTCGGGCAGGCTATTTGTAACATCGGTTAATCTGCGACTAGAAACCTTAACATCACCTCCAGACTTGTGAATCTGAATACGCGCCCCATCCAACTTGTATTCCACAGCAGTTTTTCCTCCATGCTCTTTCAAGGCTTCATTTACGTCTGCAGCCATTTGAGCCATCATAGGCTTAATGGGTCTGAAAACTTGAAATTGAAGGTTAAAGACGCCATCTTTTCCCTTTGCCTTGGCTAGTGCAGCAACTTCTGCTGTGTCACCAGTTAGCATACTTGCTCTTTGAACAATGTCCAAGGGAATGTCAAACGCCTTAGCCACAGACTGTTCCATCATTCCCTCATAGAATCCAGTTCGCATTTCGCCAATCAAAATCTTGACAATATACTTTGCTTCCAAAGGATTTGCAGCGCTCAATAATGTTTCAAGTAAGCGTTCTTTCTTCTCTCTCGAACCATACCCAGTGATTTCAGCTAGGGTTTCTAGACTATGTCTTACTTCAAGAATTGTAAGTGACTTTTCAAAAAGCGTTGCTTGCTTCTGAATTTTGCCAGCTTTTTCGAATACAATTTCTGCTGCCCCTCCTATATCACCTGTCTGATTGAAAGCATCTCCAAAATCTTTCCGATCTACGTTGGTCAAGCGTTTTATGATTTCACTCAACGTCGCCCAGCTGACCTCGAGAACTCTTTGATCCCATTTTGGAAATGAACGACCAAGAATCATCGACGTTGCAGGTTCCACTTCGTCATCACCTAATTTTTTCAGAAAATCTGCGACTAATTCGGTCATTTGTAAACGCTTTTTTGTAGCCTCTAGCTTTTCGCAGAGGTCAGCTAGAGCTCTGAATTCTGTCGGCATGAATTTAAATCCTAAGGGCTAGTATGAGCCTCACATGATTCAATCTTCTCTGAGACAATAAATATTTTCGTGAGAAACAAACGAAAAATAGAAATTTAGAAGGCTGAAACCTTTTCTTTTAACTCTTTTATCTTCTTCTTTAGCTCTGTTGCTTTCTTTTCTTTTCTCTGTGCCTTGTAACAGTCTAGTGCATATTCGAGGGCGCCTAAGGCAAAGCGGTCAAACGCCTTTTCAAGTGCAAGATCAGCTGATTTGAGGAAGCGTTCTTTTGCGGTTTCATAGTCTTTCTGCAGGTAACTACATTCAGCCGCCTTAAACAATGTATAGGACGCATCGAAATAGTTGCCAACTTGCTTGTAGAGTTCGCTTGCCTTGAGAAATTTTTCAATAGCCTCCTTGTATTTACCTTCATCATATAAGGCAGTTCCTTCTCTGTGAATTTTAAGTGGGTCTTCCTTTACTGATCCGCTACTACTCATGTTTTTCACATCCGTTTCTTTAAGCAATTGCAGTCCCATGTTTTTAGGTTTTCCGCTTTCCACTTTAAGACTATCCGAAAGAGAAGAAATCGTTTAAAATATAGCCGACTATCACAATAGCTTGGTCTTTCGATTGTTCATCTCTACAAGGCAGGCAACAGTCAGTGATTTGGAAAAGCTTTACGAAATTGAAAGAGAATGCTTCACTATTGAAGCATTTACTAAGGAATATATAATGGCTCTTTTGCAAGATTCGAACTCTGTAAGCTTGATTGCTCAAATAAATGGCGAAATTGTTGGATTTATTATTGGCATAATACAGCATATTAGAGGAATGAAAACTGGTCACATCTATACAATAGATGTTGCAACTAAGCATAGGAGAAAAGGAGTAGGAATAAAACTTCTAAAAGAACTGGAAAAAATCTTCGCCAAAAGAGATGTTCAAGTTTGTTATCTAGAAGCTCGTCTCAACAATGTTGCTGCAGTAAAACTCTACAAGAAGCAGGGCTATACAGAGATAGAAAAATTAAACAATTATTATTTCAAAGGCGTGCATGGCGTACGCCTCCAGAAGAGGCTATCTCAATAAGGTTACTCGTCGAATGACCACAAATTGAGTTTGGTTTTTTCATCGAACTTTCTTTCTAGTTTCATGCCCATAGTCTCAACTAACATTAGTTCGCCCGTCACAGAGATTAAACATCCGGGTAAAGTATGTCCGCCAAAAGTCTGACCTTTCTCATCGGAAACTGCGATATGGGCATGAACAATGGTTTCTTTCCCTTTGAGGGACACGTTTCCTATACAAGAAACTATTTCTAAGGGTCCCGCAATTTCGATAGGTTCATAGCTTCCATCGCGATAAAATCCTATCTCTGCCCTTTTCAATGTTCCAATGAGCGTGAAGAAACCAGTAGAGATTTTGGCTTCCTTTGACGCAGAGGCTATTGCTTCAAGTAGGTTTTCGTCTTCATAAAGTCTGGCAAACACAACTTTTCCAAGCTTTGATTCTCGAAGCTTCATGATGTCAATCCTCTAGTTAAACTATGTTTTACTTCTTTTATCACATTAGGTTAATGGATATTTGAATGCTGGAACTTTTCGTAAAGCGATAATCAACGGAACACCTATCAAAATCGACATTATGATGGCTACTCCATCTTCAATAAAAGAAAGTGCTGCTCCCGGAATAAATACAAAATCACGCAACACTTCAAACGAAAGAAGTTCAGGGAAGAGCCTATATAATCCGACTGGAACCAGCAAGAAAACTCGGGTCAAGGAATCAGCAACGGTGCTTACAAAGAAGATAAGAGCAGACGCCAAACTGAGACGCATAGAATTTTTCTCATAAACGAATTTGCCAAGCCTTGCTGCAGGGTAAATTAGAACCAATGCAATCGGAATGTCTATAATAGTCCATAGTGGAAGCATTTGACCGAAAGGATGCAGGAAATAGGCTCCCAACATAATGGCATAAATTGCTGTTGCAGATTTCCATTTACCCTTAGCCAAAAAGCCTGCTATGAGAACCCCCAAAGGCTCAGCAACTACTGCAAACATCCAAAAAGAATCAAACTTAATAATTCTGCCCAAACCACTGCCGATAAATGCTGCCAAGAAGCCTGCACTTGGTCCTAAAATTATTCCTTCTACTGGTTCGAGAAATATCGCCCAGTTGCGAAACCATGGATAAGGTAGCATCCATAACGTTACATGAAGAGCCGCAAAAACTGCAGTAACTCCAGTCTTCAAAGCATTACTATTATTCATAACTGTTTTTCACCGGTCATTTTGTGAGACGTTGTGTAGTTTTCTACATAGCATTTATATAAGCTTCATGGCTATGATGTGGACTCTTACATTTCGCTAGTCATTAGTTGGAGTATGTTTTCAAGCAAGTGCTTTGCAATGAAGCGGTCGTTCACTATCTCTCCATCTGCATTGTTTAAACCTTTGCAACATGGGATAATTCTTAACAAAAATGAATTGGCGTTAATTTTCTTGAAATCAAAGGGATAGAGTCTACAAAGAACTGGCCGGATATCATAGATTGAGCATTTATGGACATTGCCTTTTTCGTCCTTTCTAAGGAAGATGCATGAGCCGTCTTTCTTGCTTTTAACCATGCTTGGCATGAAGGGAAAGTTTCCATAATGCCTTTTTGCAGTTTCAATGAACTCATTTAGATCGCATCCGATGGATTCTATTTGTTCTATATCCTTCTTAGTTAAGATGGGCCCACCTAACTTGCAGCAGTAGATGGCGCATCTTTGACATCTGAATCGATGCTTCCTTTCATAAAGATAAATGTCAAGAATCTGCCCAGTTTCAAGATCAACCGCAACTTTTGCAATGTCTTCTTTCAACCGTGTCAAACATCCGCACTTATTTCTTACGATGCATTTGGTCATATAAACCTAAAGAACTAATTGACTCGATGCTTGTCAAAATGGAACATTTTTATCCTTGAATTCATAAATACCAATTAGACAATAGTGACACAAAGTATGAGAATGAGATGAAAAAGCGATGGTTAGACGAACAAAAGAAGACGCGCAAAGAATGATCAAGTCAATAGCCATTCTTCTTCGCAACACAACTTGGAAGTGTGGACGAGTTGAAAGACTTATTGTAAACCACTTGCAGAATCAGATTCGAAAGTTTGGAAGCCCACGCATCCCAGTAAAAGAAATGCTACAGCATTTGAAGCTCAGTGGAAAACAGAAAAGCGAATTTCTCGACGCAATCAAACGATTAGAGAAACGACGGATAATCAGAATCGAAGGATTCGCCCAATAATCTCTATTTCTCATTTTCAGCGTTGATTTAATCTCTTCAATAACGTAGACGAGTCTCTAGATTGTGTGAGAGTTCAAAATTATTTTTTGTTCTTCTTCTTCTTCACTGTGAATATTATTTTTCCCATATGTTTATAAGGTAAAATGCTGATTTCATTCTAACTTAGATGGTGAAAAGATGTATCAGAGGGCTTATGTTTGTCCCTAAAATGCTTCCGTTGAAGAAACTTATTTTATTAAGATTTGTCTTTTCACCCAACACAAAATTGATTTCAGCTGAAAACTCTAAAAACTATAAGTTTGAAGAAGAAATGGAGGTAGAAGACATATGACTCTGAGGGTTTTTAATACGCTCACAAAACGGAAAGAAGAGTTCAAGCCACTAGTTAAGGGTAAAGTTCGCATGTATGTGTGCGGCCCCACCGTATACGACTACATACACATTGGTAACGCTAGATCATTTATTGCCTTTGACATTATCCGACGCTACTTGGAATACAAAGGATACGATGTGTATTACGTGAGCAATGTAACAGACGTAGACGACAAAACCATTAAAAGAGCCAAACAAATGAAAACTAGTCTTCAACAGTTGGGAGAAGAATACAGTGACTCCTACTTCGAAGACATTGCAAGACTTAACATAAAAAAGCCAAACATTAATCCACGAGCAACTCAGCATATAGAAGAAATAATCGACTTAATTCAAACTCTAATGAAAAAGGGATATGCCTACAAAATAGGCGGCGACGTATACTATAATGTAGCAAAATTCAAAGATTATGGCAAACTTTCAGGAAACAAGGCTAAGGCATTAAGAGCAGGAGCCAGAATCGACATAAATCTAGATAAGAAGAATCCAGCAGACTTTGCCTTATGGAAAGGACAGAAACATGGAGAACCCGCATGGAATAGTCCTTGGGGTAAAGGCAGACCTGGCTGGCATACTGAATGCTCTGCGATGTCTATGAAATACCTTGGAAAAACCTTCGACATCCACGGCGGCGGAAAAGACCTAATTTTTCCCCATCATGAAAACGAAATTGCACAATCTGAAAGCGCAACTAAAAAATTATTTGCAAAATATTGGCTTCACAATGAATGGCTCATAGTAAATGGAAAGAAAATGTCAAAATCGCTTGGGAACTTCGTCACATCTCGTGACGCTATAGAAAAGTATGGGGAAAGAGTCGTAAGATTTTTTTTGGCTTCAAATCATTATCGCAGTTCAATAGATTTTAATGAAAAAGATTTGAAACAGGCAGAACAAAGTCTTGAGAGATTAACAAACGCGATTGGGAGTTTCAGAGCGTTAAAAGAGAGTGAACAAAAAGGACCTGATGACGAAGCACTTTTGCAGAAGGCAAGAGAAACTAAACAAAAGTTTGAAGAAGCCATGGACGACGATTTCAATACAGCCTTGGCTGTCTCTGCAATATTTGACTTGATTAAAGAGATTAACAAATACATAGAGGCTCATGTAGAAATAGGAAGGCAAGTTAAGAAAGAAATTTCTGAGATTCTAAAGAGCCTTGTTGAAGACATTCTCGGAATCACTATGGAGATAAGGAAACCTGAAAGCGATAAACTAGTTGAAGACTTGATGAAGCTAATTCTTACCATACGACAACAAATACGCGAAAGAGGAGACTGGAAAACTTCCGATGAAATCAGAAGCAAACTTCAAGAGTTAGGGGTCATCGTGGAAGATACAACAGAAAGAAGTAAATGGAAAACAAAACCGTCAGAAGCCTAAATTCCTTAACGAGAGTGGAAGGAGGGGGAAAGGAGGGCGAACTACTCCTTCCACCTTGGGTGCGGGGACTAGGTCGATAAAGAGACTCTTCCTTTCTCTTCTCGGCACACTAAAAAAATAGTAGTATCATTTCTTAATATACGGCTTATTTCGATCCTAGGAATATGTCAGTTCTCTTAATGCTTCATAATGGGATGTAGAAGGTTTCTTTTTCCGAAGGGGAATTTATTTTTTCTGCTACAGATTAACCGTTTCTGACAGAAACTTTAAAGATGGTGAAGTCTCCCGCACAAATCCCTTTTTTTCTATTCAGCATGTATAGGAGTCATAGCTTTTGAGTGGAAAAGCATGCATGCATGAAGATAAGGAATTGTTAGAGGCAGGATTCGAGTATGTCACAGAGAGAGATGGAGTCAAAATCTATCGTAAGCGAAAGTAACGGAAAAAATAAACTTCTCCGCTACAAATCTACTCTCTCTGACAAGAAGTTTATTGCTTCGAATAGGTTTTTTCCAAATTCCAGAAGTTCTATAGCGATGAGCATAGTGAAGAATGCTCGTAAATCGACGAGGATAGATATTGCCTCAACGCTTCCGGTTACTACTCCATTGCCCATGACTTGCACGAAAAATATTATGAAGGCTAAGGCTCTAGTAGCGCTGAACACGTATTGAAAGATTGTTCCAGACGCTAGTTGCGTAATGAAAACGAAGAAAATTGTCATCACTCCAAATATATCAATAAACGGTTGATATCCAGAGGGAATAAAACTAAACACCAATAATGCTGGAACATAAAAAAATAGAAAGTATAAGACTATAGCTGAAAGAGATGCTTTCAAAATTTTTGGCATCATCTTCTTAGAAAGTGTTTTCCATTTTGTTATGCTATCCATGTGAAGTCACCAAGTTTTTATGATTGGTCCAACACTAAACATTGAAGTCTCAAAAAAGACATGTATTTGACCTTCACGAGTTAGTTTTGATGGGTCAACACTCATTTCAACAAAGCCTTCAAATCTTGAGCCAGAAGCCACTTCGACTATAATCTGTGCAATGCTGATCTGTTCATTTTCACTATTGTAAACTTCTAGGCGCATGGTCCCGTTGACGCTGAAGAATGCGTGATTTTCAAAGCTTAATGGAACAGTCAATATTTTTTGGGCATAGTTTAAAGAGGTTTCTCCGATGGAGAAGTTGTAGAAGGGCGCTCCCCATGGCATTGTTGCATTTGTCGACATTTGGATAGGAATTACGTTGGCAAATCTTAATGCAACGAACGTATTTATTTCAAGAACGCTGTCGTTGAAGGCTAGATAGAGAAGTTCGCTAGTCATGTTTTTTAGGTTCATCGTTATGTTGTGCGTTTCCTGAATGTTACGGTTTGGTGGTATTGTGGGCACTATGGTCGTGGATGTTGAGACCGCTTTATTGTCGCGGTCTTTTATGTGCGTTGTTATGTTCAGGTCTGTGATTTCATAAAAGCCTGTGTTATTAATGAAGAAGGGTGTAGATATTGAGATGATGCCATCTGAGAAGGATGTTTTTGGTTCGCCGAAATTTACTCTGAGGTTTACAGCAGAGTATACTGCGGTTATGGAGAAGATGATTATGAGAACCCAAAGTATCTTTGTGGCTATGCTCAAGGCCCTTATAGCCTGTTTCATCCCTCTTTCTTCCGTTCTTTCTGCTCTGGCGGTTTCTCTTCAGATGTTTTGGCTTCATGTTTGAGCTGTGTTAGGAGTTGTATTCCTCTTACTGTTAGAATTGAGCCTATCCAACCCATTATGCCTAGATACATGATTCTGATGGAAGTTTCTATTAGGGGACCGATGGCTTCACCAAACGCTTCTATAAGATTCGCAGACAGAAAACCTATTTTCTCTCCAAGGAACATGTAGGCGTTAATGAATGTGAATACTAGCAAACCGACTCCAACGAACAAGACAGAGTATCTTAAAATCTCTGATTTCTCCATTATTGAAACCTCTATCGCATCGTTGTAACTTAGGTCTATAAAAGAAGAATGAATGGAGAAAACTAATTCAAAACATGAATGCAAGGTTCATTCATTCAGGTTAATGCTTCTTTGCATCTTTCATTGTGCGGATGATTTTTGATGCTTCACGTGCCGTTTTTGCTGAGGCGATAATTTTTGTTTTATTAAGGATTAGTTTTGTTTCGCAGTATGGGCATTGCCTAGTTTTTTGGTCCATTTTGGCTAGTAAGTATTGTCCGCATTTGTAGCAGACTATAATTGCATGTGTCTTGTGAATAAAGTCAGAGTCGTGCAAATGTTCTGTGCCCCTCTGTTTATAGTTCATTTGTGCTTTCTTGTTGCGAAAAGCTTTTCCTTACAGTGTATTAAAGTGTCTCTGTTAGAGGGATAAAAACATGAGCGCTTCATCTTCTCTTGTTGATCTTGCTACTACTTATTTTAGACAGAGGGGTTATAAAATTGAGCAAAATGTAGTTTTGGAAGGGTTTTCTGGTCTTCCACATACGTTTGATTTTGTTATTCGTAAGGGTAAGGAGCAGCATCTAGTAATGATTAGAGACTGGAAGAGGACGGTGGGCGTTAACATTATCATTAATATAGATAAAGCAGCGGAAGATGTGGGGATTCCCAACCCGATAATGATTTCAGAAAAATTTAGCGGTCATGCGAAGGCTTACGCTAACAGAAGGGGCGTCACTTTAATTCTTAAATATCAAATTGAGAGAGGACTCGGATAATTTAGGATTTGATAGTATTCATTGCATTTCTCGTTCTAAGAAAGGTAAAATAGTTGAAACAACCTTGAATATTCTGATGAGAATTGAAGAAGACAGTTAAGAAGAAGGGAATGCCTCCAAGTTCTTACGATACTATGCCATATTATTTTCCAACAGAACAAGTAGACATTGTTAAAAGAGTCAAGCCTAAAAGAGGAAGAAGGCCAAAGTAGTCTCAAATCTATAGTCGTTTTGGCTTTTCAGAAGTCTTTTAGAAAATTATGCAGTCGATCTTCTGCCTCTAGTTTTCCCAGCCAGTCTACTATTCCAACAGCGCATTTCTTTTTGCCGTTCAAAATCAGAAGCATATCTTCTGTCACTTTTTCTATTCCTTTGCCACTTGCATCGATTTCGCAAACTTTCTCTGAGCCACAAGCAGATATTGCGTCTACTAGGCAGACGTCTAAGATTTCTGCCGCTAGATTTTCATAAATTTTCTCTTCCTTGAATCTCCGTTCTGCCATTGTCTTTTTCAGTTCGTCTGGGTTTCGTCTTATGACAAAAACTAGGTCAACACTTTCTGATGGCAAAACGTCTGTGGCATAGTGCCCGTCAATTATGACATTGCAGTCGCATTCTTTTATGGTTTCTTGAACTCTTCTTGAAACTTTGTCTATGTCCACAATTAGCGAGTCTCTGGCTTTGTCTATGCCGCTTGATAAGTTTTCACGCTTGACTAATTCGCCTAAATCAATATGCAATGCATTTAGCTTTGAGGCTAGTAGGCGAGAGGCAGCGGTTTTTCCTACTCCTGGCGTTCCTGTTACTAAAATTATTTTTTGTTTCTTCTTCTTCTTCATCATCATCACATTCGAAGAGGTATTCTCTATAGGCATTTCTGCCTTGCACTGTTTGAAAAGCTTTTTACATTTGCCATGTTAACCTGTATGAGTAGGTGATGCTATTGGATACCAAATTGTTTGTAGATGGCGAAGAAATTGAGTTAAACGAGTTTGTAGTCAAAATATTAGGTGGAACAATAGTTGGCGGTGTAACGTCTCTTCGTGGAATAAAGAAAGAATGGAAAGAAATTAAGATAGTAGTCAAAAAATAGCCATATTATTCCCGAAAGGTTACACTTTCAACTCGTCGAATAGTTTCTTCATCTCCGACGTAGGAGTGCCTTTTTCGTCACTTATTTTTTGTTTTGCAGGCGGCTTCTCCATATAGTAGGGTATTCTATGAGTTATTCGTTCCTCGTATGTGGGCACTAACTCGTTTTTATAGAATACTCCGATAGGGATTTTGTTTCCCCATTCTCTTGACTTCTCAAGTGCAGAAATCGTTTTAGTGAATTCTTCTTCCATGTTATGGACAACTGAGTCATATCCTATCTCCTCAAGTTTATAGAGTCTTGAAACAGGTTTTCCCGTTTTCGGGTCTACACGGTCTTCTCCAGCATACCATTCTTTAGTGTTTATATCATTGTACGTGGGGCAAGGCTGCAAAATGTCTATAAACGCTAGTCCCTTATGCTGCATCCCTTGTTTGATTATGTCTTTCAAATGCTTAATGTCATAAGCATACGATCTTGCAATGAACGTGTAGCCTGAGGCTAATGCTAAGGCGATTGGGTTTATTCCCTCGTTAATATTTGGCTTTGGAAGAGATTTTGTTCTTAACCCAAGTTTCAAAGTAGGCGAAGCCTGACCTTTAGTCAAGCCATAAACGCCGTTATCATGTATTATGTAAGTCATGTCTATGTTTCTTCTTCCAGTATTGACAAAATGTCCAACGCCGATGCCTAATCCGTCACCGTCTCCGCCCACAGCAATAACCTCCAAATCTGGATTAGCCAATTTAATTCCAGTTGCAAAAGGCAATGTTCGACCATGCAAAGTATGAACACCATAGGCATTGACAAAATGCGGCACTTTTCCTGAGCAACCAATACCTGAGACTAGGACAGCTCTATGTGGCTCTATTCCCAGTTCTGCAAGAGCCATATGTATGGCTGAAAGTATGCCAAAGTCTCCGCAGCCGGGGCACCAGTCAACAAATACGTCGGTTCTGTAGTCTGACATTTTAAACGCCATGTGTCAACACCTGCCTCTTCGGCGCTTTCTTCAACAGAATATTCTTAACACCTTCATACACTTCAGTCGATGACATCGGTCTACCATTGTATTTCAAAATATAGTTGTCCATCATGATTCCAGTTTTTTCTCTAATTATGCCTGCTAACTGCCCAGAATAATTCATTTCAACATCAATTTTCGTCTGAGTCCCATTCAAAACGCTTGTAACATATTCTTTCGGAAGTGGATGCATCATTCGCACTTGCAAGAAACTCAGTTCAAAGCCCTCTTTTTCAAGCATATTCATAGCGTCGAAAATGGTTCCTTTAGGCGAGCCCCAACTTACTATAATTGTCTTTGACCCTGCTTTTCCAAAGAAGTTGACTTTTTCTTGAATTGGAATTTCTTTGTCTGCAAGTTCAAGTTTTCTCATTCGTTTGTCCATCATACTTGTTCGTGTAAGCGGTTCTTCAGTGATGTGACCTAGTTCGTTGTGTTCGTCTCCGGTGTACCAGTGAACTCCGCCTCGTGTTCCTAATAGTACTCTTGGAGAAACTCCAGACTCTGTGAACCTAAATCGCTTATAATCGCCTTTAAGGTCTTTTTCGGTTAGGATTGGGCCGCGTTCTATTTTGACTTTACTGAGGTCAAAAATCTCGTAACTTTGGGTACTGCTTGATAGAGCTTTATCGATTAAATGAATTACTGGCATCTGGTAGCGTTCAGCATAATTAAACGCCCGTGCAGCATCGTAGAAGCATTCTTTAATATCTCCAGAGGCAAGAACAATTCTCGGAAACTCACCATGAGAAGCATGAATTGCAAATCTCAAGTCATCTTGTCCATGTCTAGTCGGCAAACCAGTCGAGGGCGCTCCTCGCTGATAATAAGTAATTACCAATGGCACCTCATTGTTTCCAGCCCAGCCTAAGCCTTCTACCATTAACGAAAACCCTGGTCCAGATGTAGAAGTCGCCGCTCTTGTACCAGTTAATGCTGCTCCTGAAGCCATATTCACCGCTGCAATTTCATCTTCAGTTTGAATAACAATAATTGCTCCTTCTTCCTGCTTAGTTTCAAGAATTTCATGTTCCTCCAAGTATTCGCTTTCGTCGGCAGCAGGTGTGATAGGATAGTATGTTTGCATTCTGCATCCTCCAAGAATTTTGCCCAAAGCCACTGCTTGAGTTCCCTGCAAGAAAACCCTCTCTCCACGAACTTGCAACCCTTCAAGTCTATGATTGAAGGTGTCTCCAAACTTTTCTTTGGCAAAATCATAAGCTACATCAAGGGCAACAACATTCATAGCTGCAATTCTGGGCTTTTCACCGAAAATTGCTCTAATAGATTTTTGAACCAACTCCTTGTCATAATTAAGAAGACTGAAGGATATGCCAAGCGCCAAAACATTGACCATTCGAGTAATTCTGCTTAATTTTTCTTCTCCAATTTTAATAGCAACTTCTTTCAGCAAATCCAAGTAAGGGATAGGATAGACGTGAATATTCTCCTTTTCAGCTGCTTCCAGAAGACTGCCTACTGTTTCTCCTATTCTTTTAGCCTTCATATATTCTCCAAATTCTGCTTTAAAGTCATAAGGCAAAGTCGGTATATCCATAATTTTTGTTGAAAGAGTCACCTGGTCGCAGATTATTCCGCCCTCTGGAACAACTTCTCTAACATGCCTAACGACAGTTTCAGCATCAAATGCTGCAAGCAGGTCCACAGCATCTACATTTGACACAATCTCCTGTTTAGACACTCTGACATGAAAATAGCTGTGCATCCCCTTTATGTTAGAATAGTATTCTCTCTTACCATAGACGTGGAGACCGCCATAGCCGCAGGCTCTTCCAAAAATGTTGGCTGCAGAATCTACGCCGCTTCCTTGAGGGCCGCCAATCATCCAGTTAATTTCGTTGCTAGTCATTTGTTTCACCTAACGCTTAGTGTATGCTAGGAGGGAACTTAGCCTCCTGTCGCCGTGTTACATCCTATGCAGCAGTCACAAAGCGTGGTTTCGCCGCAGTATGGGCATACGCACTTGCATTGTATAAGTGGGTAGCCGCATCTTTCACATAGGACTCCTTTTTCAAACTCCACTGATGTCACCTACTAACATAAAGACCGCTATGAGTCTTAATATATTTTAATTACTTACACAATCTGAGCAAACAAAAAAATAGGAAAGAAGGGGTTATGATCTTTTCAGAACTTTTTCTTCAGGTGGAGGTTGTGGAATTAACCCTTTCTTCATCAAAGCATCTGTGGCTTCTCTGGCATTTCTAATAATGGAGACAGCTCTGTCCCACAGCTCTTCCTTGCTTAATTTGACTCTTGCAACACCTTCTTCAATAGATTTTAAGGCACATGCGACAGCTTCTCTTGGAAAGACTTCCCATTCCTCCATTCTTGGCGAAATATCTCCTTCATGAATCCCCCTTTCTTCAGCAAACTTGGCTAATTCTTTTCCAGCTGCAATGCACATGTCGTCTGTAATTGTTTTCGCCTTCACGTCTAAGACACCTCGGAAAATGCCTGGAAAACCAAGCGAATTGTTTATTTGATTTTCAAAGTCAGATCTACCTGTTGCAACAATTCTAGCTCCAGCTTCTTTTGCTTCCCAAGGCCAAATTTCAGGAATAGGATTAGCACAGGCAAAGACTATAGAGCTCGTTGCCATCGTTGAGATCCATTCTTTTTTTATCGTGCCAGGTCCTGGCTTTGACGCAGCTATGCAGACGTCAACGTCTTTGAATGCTTTTGATATGTCGCCAGTTCTGTGTTCTGCGTTTGTTTTTTGGCAAAATTCCCATTTCAACGGATTTTCCTTCTTTTCTGCTTCCAAGTCTGTTCTACCGGGATGAAGAATGCCTTTTGAATCAACCATTATAATGTTTCCAGGCTTTACTCCAGCTTTAATTAGGACGATGGCGGTTCTTGTGTTTGCTGCTCCCGCGCCAACAAGTGTGATTAATGCTTGACTCATTTTTTTGCCAACAATTTTAAGTGCATTCATCAATCCAGCCAATATTATTGTAGCGGTGCCTTGCTGGTCATCATGCCAAACAGGAATTTGAAGCTCCTTGCTCAATTTTTCAAGTATATAAAAGCATTTTGGATTTTCGATGTCTTCTAAATTGATGCCGCCAAAAGTTGGCTCCAGCCATTTGCATGCGGTTATGATTTCGTCTGCGTTTTTTGTGCCTAAACAGATGGGGAAGGCGTCGACTCCGCCGAGATATTTGAATAATAATGCCTTTCCTTCCATTACGGGCAAGCCTGCTTCGGGTCCAATGTCGCCCAAGCCTAGCACCCTTGTGCCGTCGCTGACTACTGCCACATAGTTCCATCGATTTGTATATTCAAAAACTTTCTCGGGATGTTCCTTTATTTCCTTGCATGGCGCCGCTACTCCTGGAGTATACCATATAGCAAAGTCAGAAGGACTACGTATGGCACATTTTGGCATAACTTGAACTTTTCCTTCGTAAAACTTGTGATATGCTGGGGCAAGTTTTGCAGGTCTTTTCGCTTTTTCCAATAATTCTTCAACTGTTGCTTTTTTTGTCATCTTGCTTTTCCTCTTTAGAGTTTTCCTCTTTAGATGGGTGTGTGTTTGTTTTGATAGTGAAAAGATTTTCGGTTTGACATTGTTATGGTGATTTAAAGTCTTGATTTCTTGTTCATAAACCCTAAGTTAAGAAACCAACTTTTCAATTTGCTATCGAGATGCGTAAGCTTTCACGGTTTGAGAACAATGAAAAAGCAAGAATACGAAGAAATCAGCAGAATAACTATTGATGCCACATCTGACTTAAAAGAAGAGACAGTTACGTCTCTGAATTCTTTAGACATAGGAAGATTCATGGTCGTGCCAAAGAGGAAAGTATATTGCATCGCTATGAAAGGACAATTTATACCGGATATGCTTCGAAAAATGATTGAACTTGTAGAGAGAGCTAATGTAGTTATATTATCTGGCATTTTTTCCTTAGATGAATCAAATCCAAAGATTGTAAATGTTCTGGCATTCATGGACTTCGCCAACTCTTCTACGAAACCTGAAGAAATGGCTGCAAAGTTTCGGCAGATGGGTTTTTTCAAACATGTTCAAATATTTGCTCCAACATCCTCAGGATTCGTGTATGACAATTTCTTCTTTCCTCTGAAAGTTGGAAATGAACGCGTCATTATCTTTAGAAAACCATCGTATGAGGCACTGTTTTCAGGGATCAGAGAAGAGTTTGGTTCTGCAGGAGAAGTTTTCCTTTATTACATGGGTTTAAAGACTGGTTCTAGGCTTTTTGAAGATTACAAAAAGATCAGTGGTTCTGCAAATACTAGAACTATGATTGAGCTGGCTTCTGCACAGGCCTTCAACATGGGATGGGGAATCTTCAAAATTCAAGAACTAAACCTTAGGAAAAAAATTGTGAAATTACGCATCTATGACAATTTTGAGTGTACAGCTGGGAAAGGCGCAGGAAAACCCTACAGTCATTTTCTGAGAGGGGTATCAGCGGGTTTGTATTTGAACCTCTTCAAAACGGCAGGAACTGTTGAAGAAACAAAATGTATCGCTCAAGGAGATCCTTTCTGCGAGTTTATCGCCAAGCCTGCAAAACCATCAGCGAAAGTCTTGCACAGCCACATTTAACATAGTATTTTGGGCTATGGAATCAGTTGTCTTAGTCGTCTTAATGCTTGTATTCTGTCTTTATCGCCTATTTTTGCACTTTCAACCGCATGTTTCAGGATTTCTATTGATTCATCCATGACTTTTCTGTCGACTGGGTATGGGACGCCGTCTTTTCCGCCATATGCAAAACTGTATTTTACTGGGTCTTTCCAACTCGGTGCATTGCCATAAATGAGTTCGCTGATTAATGCTAAGCCTCTTACTGTTGATGGTCCTACGCCTTTTATGCCTAAAAGTTCTTCATAGTTTCGTGGCTGAAACTCATAGACGCGCTTCAGTGTGTTCCAGTTTACGTTGCGGGGCATAGACAAGACGTCTATGGCATAGATTTTCCATCTCGCATCAGGTATCCATTCCTGCAGAGATTTCTGGTAAGTCGGTCTAATTGATTCCAATGTTTTGACGACTTTGTTTGGCTTCTCCTTAACTATATCTACTGACGTTTTTCTGCATTGGTCGCTTTGTTTTGCTGTCATGTCTAATGTTTTAGTTCTCATAGAGTCGCCTACTATGGCATTATGTGGCTCTTCTACATAGTTTGCCAAGTTGTTTGATAGCCAATGATAGCGCCTAGCTGTTCTGTCCTGTATGCTCATTCCCTGCTGAACCACTGCCCAATTGCCATTTTCAGCCAAAAAGAAGGCATGATGATAAAGCGGATAACCTGCTTGAATTGCAGTATTGTCAACCTTAGCACTCATGCGACTAGCATACTGCAAACTGCTTATGCGATTAGTGGAAAATCCAAACTTCTCGCCTATTTCAGCTATTTCCGTCGGCGTCTTTTTTGAGGCTTTTCCTTTTCCACCACAAACTGCTAAGCCATGCATATCTGGTTTTATTGCATTTTTTAATACTCCAGTCAAGACTGTTGTGACGCCTGACGAATGCCAATCGTAGCCTAGTACACAGCCTAAAGCTTGAAACCAGTAGGTGTCAGAAATCCTAAGCAAGAATTCGCTTTGTCCATATTCGCTAACGATTATAGTTGCCATCTCATGTGCTAGCTTAGTCATACGACTAGTCAGCCATCTGGGAGCTTTACCATAATGCAGAGGAAGGCTAGCGACACTTGCTTTCTTCAAACCTCAGGATTCTCCACGTTAGAAATAAAGTATATTCCTTCTTTAATGATGTTTCCTCAGTAACATTCCTACAGAGATATTCCTAGAATTTCGTGATTGCTGGAGAGTTAATCTATATTGTTAAGCTTGGCTAAGTGCATTTAATGTGTTTTATAGAGATGGTGGAGAGATTCTTGGTGCTGAAAGTTCATGTTCATGGGAGTGTTCATGCTTAATGAATTCAACTAGAAATACTAATACGCCTAGAATCGCCACGAAGGCAGTAACAAATCCGATTACGGTTGCTGTCTTCAGTTCTTCATATCTTGCGTTATATTCATCTTGAGTTTTTGGTTGATTCATAATCCAGTTGTAGTTTATGTAGGTTGGATATAGACTTATGACGAATGCTGCCAACAATATGATTAACCCGATTCCATATGCTTTCATGTCTTTAACCTCGTTTCACGTAATCTGCCTTAATCAGATTAAAAACTTGCTATCATAACTGGATATATGTTATTTTGTAAGTATTTGTCCTTCTCTGTCAATTTCTCCACGCCTAATTCTTGTCGTGGATATGGGTTCATTATTATATGCGGGCACCATGTCAATTACAACAATGCTTAATGGCTCTAATCCTTTCGCCTCTCGCTTCTTGTTAATATCTTTTGCAGTTTTCTCAGTTTCTCGACTTACAACAAGGGCATTGACACAACCTTTAGACAATGTTACACCATAAGCGTCGTGCAAAGGCATAATCTCAGATCGTTCAAGCAACCCTTCTTTCCATAGAAAACCTTTCAACTCTTCTAACCTAAAATCGTAAGTTGAAATCTCATGAGGTTTACCCAAACGCTGAACTAACTCGTCAGTACTCAACCCTATCAGAACGTGATCACTTATCTCAAAAGCCTTCAGAAGCAATGCTTTATGTCCCCTATGAAATTCGTCAAATGTCCCGCCGACAGCAACAGCCTTAAACTTCTTTCCCACCGTTTACACGTCACCTAACCAAATGCGCGCCTCGAAAGTCGATTTTAGCCACTAGAATCTTCTTTTTTGGCAAAACTTTCTTAAAAACTTCTACCACGTCATCAACCTTATCTTTCAAGACAAGTGCATGCACTGCTTCGCCAACCATATTCTGAGCAGCGCCAACTGCACCAGCTTTCTCAGCATTTTCCATAAGCCTTCTAACTCTTTCCGTGGCAAGACCTATCTTTAATGCAAACTCTTTACTTGCCTTCATAAAATTCTCAAGAGAAGGCTCTGTCAAAATCCTATCAACAGTCTTTCGACCCCATTTATTGACCATCTCTCGCTTCTCAGTTGAAGAAAGCACTTCCTTGGTAGGCATAGGCTTGAAGACACCTGCAACAATTCTATAATCCTCAGAAATAGGAAGACGTTCAATAACCGCATAACCAGGAGCACCAGGCTCAACAGTAAGGATACAGCCACTAAGTAGCAAAGGGCCAACTGTACCCAAACCAGTCTTACATTTTACCTCAGCCACATGGGCAATTCTGCCAATCTGCCCATAAGTCAAATTGACGCTTAAAACCTTACTCAGAGCGAAACCTGCACCCAATGCTCCTCCAGCACTTGTGCCGAAGCCAGCGCCAATGGGAACATCAGCACGATGCCTAATCACTACTTTGTATTTTTCTTCAACTTTTTCTAGTAGGGCCTTTGCAACTGTTTTTGTTGTTTCAGCTTCTGGCGAAAATTTGCCGTTAATGAAAACTCTTATGTCATTTTTTTCTGCCTCTATAATAGCAACTTCAGTAAAGACTCCTTTAACAAGACCGAAGCCTCCGCCACGAGCACCGACACGCTCCAAATCGGTAATAGGCTTTCCATCATCTGTTCTGTCACAAATCTCAAAAAAACTAGAAATGCCCGCTGGAGAAAAAGCCTTAGAAGTTTTTGCTGGCAACTATTTTTCCTTAGTTTCCGGTTGTTGCGAAGGTTTCAAAGATGGAAAAGCTCTGTAGCAGGCTTTGAGAATTGGCGGTCCAAGCACTACGAGAAATGGAATCTCGGTTGCAAAGGTCCAAATCAGCCAAGAGAAACTTGCATAAAATGGTGCGTTTCGTTCATAACCTGAAGTCAAGGGCAATGGTAAAAATTGACTGTATGCCAAAAGGCCAAAACCAATCCAAGCACTTCCAATAGCTAATCCAACGACTGAGGCGAATTCGTAACTTTTCCATTCAGGAAATAAGTATCCGCCAACTATCGCTACTAGGTAGCAGCCGAAAAATACTCCTAGGGGGAGAAGCGCCATATCAGGCGTTAACATGGGGGTTCCAGCCAGTAAATAAACAATCATTAGGACGATGATGCTGCCAAAACCTAGTCCAATTCCTATGTGTTTCCACCCCAAGTTTTTCCTACTAATGTAGCCTAGTAAGAAGAACCCTAAAAAGTTTGATGGTACACCTACTGTGAGGCTGAGGAGGGCTATTCCGTGTCCAGGTTGTATCATGTCAGCGAAGAAGATTCCTATTGCGGCTCCTGTTCCACCGACCCATGGTCCAAAAAGAACTGCGAAAATAGCTGGAACTATGACAGAGGGCCAAAACCTAACAACTCCTACGACAGGACTCACAATGCCTAAATTGCTTAGATATCCAACAATTGCATAAAGTGCTGCGCAAATTCCCATCATCGCAACTTCTGTCGCTTTCAATTTTAACTCCTTCCACATTTCGCATAGACTTTACGTTTGTCAATGTAGGTTTTTTAAATAAGAGTTTTGTATGGATTGTCTAAACATATTTAAACTGTGGAATACTTAGTCGCAAATCTTTTTAATTGTAAATTTTCCTCTTTATCTCGTGATTTACTGTGGCAACTGTTGAAGTTGGTGATAAGGCTCCTGACTTTACTCTTCCTTCACAGACTGGTGAGAACATTACACTTTCGAGTTTTTTTGGAAAAAAGGATATCGTCCTCTATTTCTATCCAAAGGATGAGTCACGTGGATGCACAAGGCAAGCGTGCAGTTTCAGAGATAACTATGAAGTCTTCAAGGAATTAGGAGCCGAAGTGATTGGAGTAAGTTCAGATGACATAGAATCCCACAAGTCATTCGCTGAACATCATCTCCTGCTTTTCATTCTATTAAGCGATAAGGATAATGAAGCAAGAAAGATGTATGGTGTACCCTCAACTTTGGGCATCATTCTTGGAAGAGTAACATATATAATAGATAAAACAGTAGTCAGACACATATTTTCATCTCAGTTTCAGCCCGAAAAACACATCGAAGAGGCAATAAAAATCCTCAAAAAATTCGAAGAACAAAGCGATCAAACACAATAGATAACCAGTAAAACCTCTTCCAGTCTTGAAGTAAGTTTGCGGGACGACGAAGAAAATTGCATCATTGAAGTGATCCAAGTTGGTCTATGCCGATAAAATCAAAAAACTGTCAGAAACATTGAAACCAATATCAGAAGAGCAAGATGCCGAAGCAGCAGTTGCTTTGATCTTGAAACTCAGGAATCATGACATCAAAATACTTCTTGTAAAGAGAGTTGAGAATCCAGCTGACCCTTGGTCTGGGCAGGTGGCTCTACCTGGGGGAAAACGCGATGCAAAGGACCAAAATCTAAAGAAAACTGTTGTCAGGGAAACCCTTGAAGAGACCAATATAAACCTTCTTCGTCGATGTCAATTTCTCGGGGTAATGACCGCCTTGAGTTCAAGGCAGAGGCCTGAAATGAAAATTCTTCCCTTTGTTGTTCTTCTTGAACATGAGCCATTGATCAAATTGAATGAAAAAGAGTTAGAAATCTTTGTATGGGTTTTGCCCAAAGAACTTGACCAGCATAAAGGAACTGCTAACTTTAGTTTCGGAGAGTTCCCCGCTTATATTGTCGGCAACAGCATTATTTGGGGGCTGACATATAGAATTCTCGAAAACTTCATTCACATTTTGAAGTATTCAAAAGTATTTGATTATGAAAAAGCGTAAAGTTTAAGGGCTATGTGGGTATCTTGCACATTTAACCCGTAAAGGCTGGCGACATCACCCGATTTTCCCCGCAAAATCCCCTTTTTTCTGTTTTTGACATTGTGTATGTGGATTCTGACGGAAAAATTCAATGAAGTTTTGGAGATGACTTCATGAAGCTTCATTTGAGTGAGGATTATGTTATTGACACTGATGATTATCGTAGGGAAGGCATGCATGCACAAGCTTCGTAGCTTATCAGATGAACAACTTTCGGAGATCCGCCGCGCTTCATGAAGAATGTGTATGTACGCTTTTTGAAAGAATTTTTCTACCATGAACCCTATGGAAAAAGGGAATCATATAAGCAGAGAGTAGAGACCGCAACATTAGAGAAACTTGCAAAACTCATCCATGTCACGGCTTTGTTATTACAGACAAAAGTTTACCTGTTTTGGAAGAAGCATCAGTCTTAGATATAGTTTCATTAAGTGTTTATGAACGATACATTCTGTAATCATTCCCCTCTATAGTTTTTATTTATCGGTTAACGTGAAAAACTGTATTAAGAAGCCATTAAGCCATCATTACCAACGAGTAGGCATAGAACAAAGTTTCACAATATATATATATCCACAGCAATACAAAATATAAGTGCTGAAAAGGAGAGGAAGGATATGACTCATAGTCTCATTAAATTACGGATACTTCTCATTTGCCTCGTCGCTCTTCTGCTTTCTATAGCAGTAACTCCCGGTAGAGCTCAAACCATCGCTGATGCTGATGGAAACGGCCATCTGCCTCCTCAGGTGGTTACGGGAGTGGACCCGGCCGATAGCGTCAGATATACTTGGACCGTTTCTCTGGTTCCGGTTCCTGCCCTGCTTGTTCGTCTCTCGGTTGCCGAATTGAATTTACTTACGGCCAGATTCCCGGCTCCCGGCTGGGCGTTCACATTAGCCGGATTAACAGCACCAGGGGAATTTTCTGGGGCTTTAAATGTTGTGCGTTATGATCCAGTCGTAGGGTTGCCATGGAATGCTCCGGATTTAGACTTCGGAGTTTGGTATACTCCTGCAATTGGATTCGCATTGCCCGCGGGTTTCCACTTCCAGTGGATTCAATTTGTTACTACGACGCACCCTACGGCGGCTGGGGTGGGCGCCGCTGGAACGGCCGTGGGCGCACCCTATATCGATCCATACGATTACGATTGGAACATCGCTGGAGGGGTGAGTAATAATGCTCCTAATGACCTTAGTGACGGAACGCCTTTCTACTGGATGGAAGGGGCTGAAATCGCGGCAAATTTAGCGGGCGTAGCTGGTATGCCTGCTGGTGTTGCCATAAGATTCACTGACCATCCATGGCGTTACCTGTCGCAGGCACAGGTGGCCGCGCCCGTTCAGTGGGAGGCACACCTATATTTAGTTGCCTATAATCCTGGTCCCCCCGCTCAGGTAATTATAGATAATACGCGTGGAATCACTTGGGGATTCACTATATTGAGGGTAAGGGGAGGCATACAGCCACCGGCAGGTCCACAAAAAAACAGAGGAGGCGCAGGAGGGGACAAATTTGATGGTGGGTGGGGCACTCCGATAAATGGAACACTGCATCCATGCGCAATCGATGTCTATACTGACAAAGGCGGTCTTGGACCAGGAGGAACCTATCCATTCGGATGGGCTGACGCCTACCGTCCACAGGAAAGGGTGTGCGTATTTGCCAAAGTCACGTACAATGGCGAGCCAGTTGAATACAAGCCAGTTGCCTTCGAAATGATTGACCCAAATGGAACATCAATCGATTTTAGAAGCGCCTTCACAGACGCGTCCGGCGTCGCAAATACAAGTTTCAGAATACCCTCCAATCCCGTATTCGGAGACTGGACCGTCGTCGGCACAGTAGACGTCACAGGAACAATAGTCAACGACACCGTTACCTTCAAAGTAGGCTGGATCGTAGAAATCCTCAATGTAGACACA
>Ga0315280_10002920_pt1 | contig 26943 bp, 25 predicted proteins | sample YL17G06_40_MG_FD_203697 | JGI IMG/M metagenome (GOLD analysis project Ga0315280, IMG submission 203697) | Sediment microbial communities from Yellowstone Lake, YNP, Wyoming, USA - YL17G06_40 | ecosystem: Environmental > Aquatic > Freshwater > Lake > Sediment | place: USA: Wyoming | collected...
TATCCGTAGGAGCATGCAGGCGGCTTCCGTGGCGGATTTGACGGCTTGCTGTTTCACCCTGAGCGGTTCGACTACGTTATCCGCGAGCATGTCGGCGATCTTGCCGGTTCTGACTTGGACCCCGAACCATTTGTTTTCTGGGTTTGCGTGTTTTGATCTAAGTTCGACCATTATGTCGATTGGGTCGAGTCCGCTGTTTTCAGCTATTGTGAGCGGGATGGCTTCCATTGCTTCGGCGTAGGCTTCGATGGCGAGTTGTTCGCGGCCTCCCACTTTTAGAGCGTAGTCGCGAAGTTGCTTTGCTGTTTCAGCTTCCGGGGCCCCTCCACCGGCAACAATCTTGCCATCCTCAACGACGTTTCTGACGACGCAGATGGCGTCGTGGAAGGAGCGCTCAGCTTCGTCTACAACATGGTCGGAACCGCCCCTGATCATCACGGTGACCGCGTGAGGGTCTTTGCAGTCGCGAACGTAGACGAGTTTGTCGTCTCCAATCTTCACTTCCTCGACTAGCTTTGCTTCGCCGAGCCCTTCGGAGGGTATGTCTTTTGTGCTGGCTTGTATGGTTCCGCCGGTGGCTTTGGCGAGTTTCTCCATGTCGCCACTGCTGATGTTTTTGACAGCCACTATGTTCTTCTTGGCGAGGAAGTGTAGTGCCATGTCGTCAATGCCCTTCTCACAGAAGATCACGTTGGCCCCGCTCTTCGCTACTTTCTCGGTCATTTCGCGGAGCATTGATTCTTCTTCGTCGAGGAAACCTTTCATCTGGTCTGGGGAATTGATGTTGATCTTGGCGTCGAACTCGGTCTTCTCGATCTCGAGTTTCGCATTGACTAGGGCGATCTTCGCATTTCTTACTTGTTTTGGCATTTGAGGGTGTGCGATCTCTTTGTCGACAACGATGCCCTTGACGAGTTCGCTTTGCTCCATGCTCTCGCCCTTTTTCTTCAAGACTTTGATTCGGTCTATGTCCGCGGTGATCTTGCCATCTCTCTCTTCCATTATTTGACGGATGGCCTTCGTGGCTAGTGTTGCGAGGTGATCGCTCGTTCCAGAAGCTGCCTTTGTGGCAATTGAGGTCATTGCAATGAGTTTAAGCATTTTTTCGTCGTCAGGCTGTATGCCGATTGATAGGCTTTGAAGGATCTCCAAGGCTTTGTCGGAGGCTTTCTTGTAGCCTTCAACGATGACGGTCGGGTGGACTTCTTGGTCGAGAAGCTTCTCCGCTTTCGTCAAGAGTTCGCCGGCGAGAACGACGACGGTGGTCGTACCGTCTCCCACTTCACTGTCTTGGCTCTTCGCTACCTCAACAAGCATCTTGGCGGCAGGATGTTGAACATCCAGCTCTTTCATTATGGTAGCTCCGTCGTTTGTTATGACTACGTCACCCATACCACTCACCAACATCTTATCCATCCCTTGCGGGCCAAGCGTGGTCTTTATGGTTTCAGTGATGACTTTCGCGGCGAGTATGTTGTTCCGTTGCGCATCCTTTCCCGTAGTACGTTGAGAACCTTCTCTCAGAATCATAACTGGTATTCCTTGTGTGGACATAACACATCATCAGACTTGTTACCTAGAGTAGGGGCACTTACATAAAACCTCATCCACTTGCATCTGTTACGCCTGCGGGACATGCCTTAGACTGCTTCATCAAGGTCTCTTGAAGCATCGGCACACGTACATCTAGTGTGGCAAGAATATGCCCTGCGAGTTACTAAAAGAATGAGTGTGAAGAAAGTTGACTAAAAGGGCTAACGAAACTCATGTGAAGTATTCTTCAAACTGCGGTTAGAAAATCGAGAAACCCATTCTATTCAAGCGGTACGTTTTCTGCTCAGACCAACGCTGAGAATCGTTCATGACCCCACGACGATCAGCACTCGAGAATGAGCGAAATATGCTCCGATGCCCGAACCAACGACTTTACTGTTGGTGAAAATCAAAATCGATTTTTGATGCACCGCTCACACAGGTATTGGCCTTTGCGCCTGAACAAATTGTAAGACCACGACCCACAACGGTCACAGCGAGACTCGACCAAAGCAGCAGCCCCCCATCTGACCCAGAGCACTTTCCCTTATCTCTCGTGTCGCCGCGCTTTGAGCCAACATAGCATTTCGTGCTCTCTTAGTCGTGGGCCCTTGTGGTCTTCCTTCTTTTTCTTCTTCTCGCCTTGAGCTCTTGAGGTTGAGGCAACCAAATCACACAACTAGGAATTTGTAATTCTTCTTCGCAATTTCCTTCTGTTATAGGATTCCGTGATTCTATTCGTTTCTTTTTCTCCTTTTTTTCTCTTTCTGTTTTCTTCTCTTCTTTTTCTGCTTCGTCGCATTCTTCTGGATCTACTCATTCTTGACACTAATGACCTCTCTGTGGCTTTTCGCCTCCGACTGTCGATAACGCCTAGTTACCTGGGAGTGTTGTTTGAGTCAGCGAGGAACTAAATCCTGCCGCCGAAGCTCAGGTAAAGAAACAATGCGTTCAACAGGATTATGGTTCCAATGAAGATTGCTGCAAGGATTGTGGTGATTCTTCTGTTAACGAATGTGCCCATCAGCTTCTTGTCTTTCGTGAAAATCAAAAGAGGCAGAAGAGGAAGCGGCAGCAACAAGCTCAAGGCGACTTGACTGTAGACGAGAATTAATAACGGTTCAATTCCTGCGAGGATCGCGATCGTAGTAGGAATGGTGTTTATCAGACGGGTGACAATTCTGCGAATCCACAGGTTCATCTTCCGGCCGAGCATTCCTTCCATGATCGCTTGCCCAGCAATAGTGGCAGTCGTTGAGGACGAGAGTCCCGAAGCGAGGAGGGTTGCTCCAAACACAGTGGCTGCCGCTGGCCCGAAGAGTGGTTGGAGCGTCACATAGGCGTCCTGAATAGTAGCGACGTTGATTCCGCGAGATCCGAAGGCTGCTGCAGCCATCACCATGATAGCGGCATTGACAAGGCCTGCAAAGGTGAACATGATGATGCTCTCGGCCCGATGAAGTCGCATCACTCGCCGTTTCTTTTCTATGCTCGGATCGGTTACCTTATCATTTGAGAGAGCCGAGTGAACGAAGATGGCGTGAGGCATAACAGTCGCGCCAACCACACCCACTGCGATTAGAACTCTATCGGTAGAGGCAAGGCTGGGGATAACCGATCCAACAACAACCGGGACTAAACTGGGACCGGTGATGAAAATCTCGAAAACATATCCAATCCCAATCGTGGATATGAGCAGCATGAAAAAGTACTCCAAAGAGCGAACCTTTCCTCCCGTCAATCCCAGCACTAGGACAACATCGAGAACCGAAAGGAAAGTCCCATACAGCAGGGGAATTCCGAAGAGTAGGTTTAACGCAATGACCGTGCCAAGGAACTCCGCGAGATCCGTCATAACGGTAGCCGCCTCAGCCGCAAACCAGAAAGACAGAATGTATGCAGGTCGTCTAAGGTAGAGGCGCATGAGTTCCGGAAGAGAATACCCTGTAGCTATGCCGAGCTTTCCGGACAGATATTGCAGCAGCATAGCCATGATTCCGGCCAGCCAGACAACCCAAAGCATGCTATAACCGAACGAAGCGCCGCCGCTAATATCCGTCCCATAATTACCGGGGTCCATGTAAGCTACGCTTACAATCAGCGCTGGACCGAAGTAGTTCCACAGATCACGCCAGAAGCTACTCGATCTATTGGAAGCTGCATTTTTTGGACTTTGCATCTCTGTTGCCGCCCTGCGACCACTCGAGTCAGCCAAGTAGCTGCTACCACAAACATTGTGTCAATCTAAAGGGAACAGTAAGCTTTCACCATGGCGGCATCCATCGCCCAAGTGTCAGCAAGTTTCTGAGAATGTCTCCAACAACAAACGAGAGTGCCGCCCCAATCAGGCCGAGAAGAACATAACGAATTCCAAACCTCCAAAGACCCTCCCGGCTCAACTTCCCAACCAAGGCCCCTAACCCGAAAAGCATCGCCAACGCAACAGTCAGCGAAACAATCATCGCGTAGCTCAAGTTCGCCAGCAGGGCGAAGGGGATGACAGGCACCATCATAGATGCTAATGAAGTCACAAACGCGAGAACCGTGCTTCTCCTGGTCTCAGCCATACTGCTGACGTGTTGATTCTCATGAATATGCTCTGCTCTTTCAGCCAGTTCGGAAGCGTAAAATCCAAAGCTATTTCCAAAAGAATTAGCCACCCCCACCACAAGTCCGGAAATAATCACTATAGCTGAGCTCCCCGTGGCGCTTGCAATCCCAATAACAACTCCGAGGATCGTAATCAAACCGTCCACCGTTCCAAACGCTACGCCTTGGAACCCCTCAACCAAGTCGACACTTTTCAATGCGAGCCACATCCAGAACCGCTTTCACCGCATATTCGGCCCCGATGTTTAACTGCATGAGACTATTGCCAAACCTAAAATCCTACCTTTTTTCATCACCTTCTTTCATCTTTGACATTACCCATCTGGGAAAAATCTACATCGAAAACCATAGTAACGTAGTGCTACTTTGCTGTCGTGGTTGTAGTCTGAACGGCTTTCTCGGGTGAATCTTCTGGTAATGATGCGGGGCTTCGCTCGAATTCAAGTTGAAGGTTTTTCTGTGTTCCATTCAAAAGGACTTCGTTTCAAGGTGATTGATTGCTTAGAACGAGGCATTCGGCCTCTTGCCTATTAGTCAGCGACGTCGCTACTGATCAGGAATGATGTACTGATGGTCCCAGCAAGATGTAACAAATGTGGTGGTCCTGTCTTCTCTATGGGATTGTATTCTGGGAATGGTCTCTGCGTGAGCTGTGCTAGATTGGAAGCCGCCAGGAAAATGAGTTTCAGCTTAGAATGAATGGTTCATGTCGTGCGATCAAAGCTTGTGCGGAATCTGAAAGCACCTATCGTAGAGTGAATTGTTCCCCGCGGCAAACCGCGAATGGGTTAAGTCAACGACTCAATCAAAGCGATTTCATGGAAGAGTTGTTGCCTCTTCTTAGGCGTTTCACGGCCATATGGGAACAGAATGTAGTACTCGGCGATCATCGATGGGAACGGGAGAATATGAAGGCTACGCAAAGGTTCGCTAAAGGTCTATTAAGAGAACCTCTGGAATTTGACTCAAGATACTCCGACCCTTCGGATGCTGAGATTAGAAATCGAGTGCATTTGCTTTCCACTGAATTACGTCAGTTTTTCACGCCAGATATACGAGGCCTAAGCATTCAGGACCGTGAAGTCATGGTCGCGCACGGCAAAGTGGCTTACGAGATGACAGGAGGATTGAGTTCTTATCTCGAACCCGAGAAACTGACTAGAAGACCATCCGACGAACGTAGCAAGCGGTTCCCTAGTCCGCGGTCTAGTTTGGTCCGCTTCACCGTCGTTCATTAGCCTTCATCTTTGTCTTCTTGAATTCTCCGTATTCTTGAAATGAATCAAATCCTGCATCCAGTAGCTCTTGTAGACTCTGTAGAGCCTGGTCATTAAGTGTGGTCTTCATAGTTTCCATTGTTTTCCGTATTATCTGTCTTGCCTCTTCCTCATTCATTTGATGACTCTCCTAATTTTCCTGCATCCATCCCGAGATTCTTAAGACTAGTACTAGCGGTGAAGTGGATCGCTCCATGCGCGAACTCCATGCCAAATTACTGTAGGTGGAAGCCGGGCAACGTGGGTATATATGACGTATGGCATTTCAACTCTCCGTGGAACAAGCTTTGGTCGAACATAACCTCACCCTGCTGGGAAAACTAGCTAAGTGGTCGAGGAAGCGTTCGCCATGGGTCTTCCACATCAACGCCTCATCCTGCAACGGCTGCGATATTGAAATCGTCGCCAGCCTCACGCCACGCTACGACATTGAAAGATTCGGAGCAGTCCTAGTACCAAGCCCAAGACACGCAGATGTCCTATTGGTTACAGGAACGGTGAACGCGCAGACGAAGGACAGGTTGAGACGGGTCTGCGAACAGATTCCTGAGCCGAAACGTGTCATAGCGGTTGGAGCATGCGCATGCGCCGGCGGCGTCTTCAAAGGCTGCTACAACGTCGGCCAAGGAATCGAAGACGTCATACCAGTTGACATGTTCATCCCCGGATGCCCACCCAGACCCGAGGCCATCATGTACGGAGTGCTGAAACTGCTGGGAGAAGTGAAATGAGTGGAGTCACACTTCGCCGGATCAGAATGCTCGGAAATATGCTTCCGGGTCTAGGATTCCGGTCGCCTCTTAGGAAAATTGGTGCAGTCATACCTGAAATGTTCCACAGCCTGCTAAGAAAGCCTGCCACAGAATCCTATCCCTACCAGCAACCTGAGTTGTCACCGAGGTTTAGCGGAAAGCTTGACATCGATCCGGAAAGATGCACAGGTTGCCAAGTCTGTGCCATGGTCTTCCATGCGCGTGTATGCGCTGCCGGAATCTAAATGTAGTCTGGTTGCGCACTGGTCGTTGAACTATCTTGGGATGGAAGGAAAGTAAGGTTCGCCGCAAGAGAAGGAAGAAGGTTGACTTTGACATCACCCTGCTTGAAGGCAAAGCGAAACGCGGGGGCATTAGTCTAACCCCTGTTAGGAGCAAGAGCAAGAAGAAGCGCGGAGACAAAGCAATACGGCCACACACTACGGACAGAGCAATACGATCACATATGACAGACATAACAGATATTGTTCTAATTGGCGGCAAGGAAGCCAAGAAGCTCATGAAAGAGTTCGACAGCCCTGCTGTGTTGGTACATGAGAAACAGATGGAAAAGCATCGCGATCTGGCCCATCCCATATTACTCATGTGTCAAAACTGCGGATTAGAGGGCCTTCAGAGCGAGTGGGTTAAGCGGGGAGAAAGCAAGCAAAGCAAACCTAAGCTCACTTGCCCTAGATGCGGGTCGTCAGAGTATAGGGAAACGAAATAGTGGATGGTAACGTGTCGAACGCTGAAGCAGCGTTCTTCTTGTTGGGAATCATCGTTGGACGCGATGGAGGTTAAGAAGTAATCTGATATTCTTCTCCTGCGCTCCGGATTTTCTCCTTCTTCCTTCTCTCGACAGACCGTTGATGAAGTGTCGATGGACGCCATCCGCCCGGTGAAAGGCCTTTGATTATTCGTCGCGCTTCCTCTAAGCCCGCAATGTAGCCTTGTATGTATTGTGTGTTCATTTTGTATTCCTCGTATGGCATGCTGCCTTTTTCCGCTTCCCTCTTGGCGATAAGGTTTTCAATTTTCGTGAGTAGGTTTCTCTTTCGAAAACTGTCTTTCTCGCGCATGATTCACACGAATGCATGAGATATCGACGCGATATGAAAAGCTCTCTCCAAATCCAATTTACTCTTGGTTGCAGGACCAGTTCGGTTGCCTCTCTCTCGCCCAAATGTGACGCTAAGAGACAGTAGAGGCAAGATGGGTGGGTATCGTCAGCTCGCATATTCTGCTTCTTTAACCATCGGGTACTCGTATTGCACATGTTTATTGAAGACGAGGCGTTAGCGTAGGTGTAGTGTTCCACTGCATTCGGGTGGTGATCAGCGGATGTCAGAAAACTCAGCAGCTCAGAGTCAACAGGCAAATCGCGCCCCGTCAAACAACGTATTCGTGGGACTGAAACCAGTGATGAGCTACGTTACTGCAATCATCATGCACCTCAACTCCAACAACCGAGAAGTGATAGTGAAGGCCCGAGGAAACGCCATTTCCAAAGCGGTAGACGCTGTTGAAGTTGCTCGTCGGCGCTTCTTCGAAGGAAAACTCGTCGTCAAAGAAATCTCCATAGGAACCGAGGTACTTGGTCAGGAGAATGAACGCCGAAACGTCTCCACAATGGAAATCAAGTTAGAGAAGAAAGACTGATGCCGAGCCTTACTACTTCATATAACATGAGGTGGGTTCTTCTCAATCTGGTTTCCAATTCTCTTGTATTTAACTACTTTACTTTTTGGAGCCGCGCAGTTTGAAGAGCGGGTGATAGCTCCACATGGCGATTGCATTGCAAACGGTGACGTTGGATATTCGGCGTGGAGCACGAGGCAGGCCAAGGGCCCCTTGGAAATCCGTCTCGGATATGGTCTCGTTCGCCTATCTGGTTAGAATCTCAAAGAAGTATGAAATTGAGACATCCAAGTTCTTGAAATGTATTCACAATGCATGGATCAAAGGGGGATCTTCATGCGATGGCGTATCTATTAGGCGACGTCAGATTACCGAAGACGTTGGAACTCTCCTAATAACCCAAGATCAGAGGATCATCGCGCAGGTCAGACTCACCTCAAGGGTGCTGGACTATCTAGTAAGACCCGAAATCCTCAACCTTCGATTCGAGGATTACGTCGCACCCAAGCGGAACATATCGCGCGCCGAGGATTTGGAGATCAAGGATTTGAACTCTGAAACCAAGCGATTCAACCTTGATGCGAAGGTTACTGAGAAATCGTCACCCAGAACCATTCTGTCAAAGTGGGGGGAGACACTTCTACTAAGCACGGCGACAATTATGGACCGGAGTGGCACGATCACGTTGCCTCTTTGGAAGGAACAGACAAGTATGATCTCGGTGGGAGATCTGTTACATATTGAGAATGCTCGACTGAAGAGGTTCAGAGGAGAACTTCAGGTCAGAGTTGACAAGTTAGCTAAACTTCGTGTAGTTGAGAACCCACAGAATAAGAAGCAACCGACCCACTGACTTAACGGCACATGACTTTGCCGCGGGCCTCTACCCGCAACTGTCAGAGCGGATAGAAAGTGAATTGCAAATGGTGGATTAGGGTTAATGAACGAGAAATTGAAAGCAGATGAAGTCTCTTTTTGAGGCGCCTTGCTAAGAGAGAGAATCTCTCTTCTTTCGTGCTCTCTTGACGATTAAGCGTTCAGCCTCTATCCGGATGACTGTCGCAAAATGCGATGAGAGAGAACCCGTTGCTCTGTCTTCAGGTTTTATCTTCGAGCAAGGTTTCGAGTTCAAGGAAAGGGACATCTATGGACCAATTCCAGTAAGTTTAGACTTTGGCAAACCATATAGAGGTCTATATTCTAGTTCTTAGACTATATTTGTTCGCGTGCACCTCCTTGGAAGCAAGAAAGGTCCAGAGGGTTGGATATTCTACCTTAACCGTCTCTTTACCCAGAGAATGGGTTCAGGATGTGAGACTCAAGGCCGGTGATACCGTTTCAATCAAGCGCGAAGACGACGGTTCATTGAAACTTATACCCGGGACAGAGCGCAAACGCGAGGAGATCAAGAACGTCATAGTTAACGCGGATCTTTGTAGTTCACCCAACCTTCTTACTCGAGTAATAACAGGGAACTACATCCTCGGCCACGACACGATCCAGGTAGTCGCCAAAGACGAGCTGAAGAAGGTTCACCTCGAAGAGATCCGGGCAACCACACAGCGTGTAACTGGTCTCAATATTGTTGAACAGACTCTCAAGCAGATAACCCTGCAGAGCTTCATTGACCCGACGAGATTTCCAATCTACGGCCTGATGCGCAGACTGCACATCATAACCTCATCAATGTTGGATGCCTCGATCAAGGCTTTGGTGGAAAGGAGGCCTGAAGTTGCAGCGGAAGTTACTCGTATGGAGGAAGAGTCGGATAGAATCTATTGGCTCATAGTCAGGCAGTTACTACTAGCAATACGCGATCGAAGCGCGGCCTCCAAGATGGGCATAGAATCTCCCCTTCACATAGTCGGCAACAGGGTGGTCGCCAAGACCCTGGAAGAGATGGCCGACTCCGCAGAGAATATTGCAAACGAAGTCTTGGCCTTGAAGGATCAGGAGATGACCAGCGAGACGATATTGAACGACATCGCCAAGTTCTCTAATCAGGTCACAAAGATCTCCGAGCACAGCCTCGAGGCATTCCTTACTGGCGAGATGAAACTCGCCAATGAAGCAGTGGAAAAAGTGGAAACCGCGGAGAACGATGAGCGAAAGTTGACTCAGAAGGTCTTGACGCACGTGAAGGATGTGAGTGTTGCCGCGAGCCTTCGAATCATGATCCGGAACCTAGGTCAAATCGCCAAATACTGCAGAATGATCGGCGAAGTCACGATCAACCGTATCTTGGAGAAGCCTTCAGAAATATGCGCGTACGTCCCAGTATAGGAAGCCAGAGCAAGCTAGACGCTCAGTACAATATCTCAGCACAGGTGTAGAACTTCCTTCGATGGTAAACGGTCGGATTGAATCTTCTTCATAAGGCATCTACGAGCTTGCGTGTCGCTTAGGGCCAAAGTCGCAGGACGTATTTGTTCATTCTGTAGAAGTCTGACCTGAATGGCAGAAGAACCGGAAGAAAATGGCGAGTAAGATGGGCAGAGCGAGGGGTACGGTTAGGAAAGCAAGCTACGATCAAACGAAACCATGTTCAATTTTGAGGACGTGAATTAGCCAAGCAAGGCTTGCACTTCAGCTGTGGAGCGACGAAAGGATGAGGGAAGAAACTCTCGTACATCTTTCCAGGACTTGAATGGCTTGGTGACATGGCATAGAACCTCTTCTCCGAGGGATCTGACCACCTAAAGACAAACTTCGCCTTAGACTCTCTGCAGGGGTTTCTCGCCTATGTGATGGACGATCTCGACAGGGCAGTGCAGAACCTGTTCCATCTTGGTCTTCCAGTCCGTGTTTAGGCCGATCAACGCGTATATGCCAGTGACTTCGGCTTTGGCTTTTTGAATGATTCTAGCTAGGGCCATCTGCTTTTCGCCTGTGTCGAGGACGTCGTCTACGATTAGAACGCAATCGCCTCTCCTGAGAGCGTCTCTGGGAACGTAGAGGCTGAGAACCATCGCACTCCTTGCGGGAACGTAGACCTCCTCAAAGAACGCGCTCACCCCTACCTCTCTAGTATTCTTGGCGATAACCAGCTTAACGCCCAGCCTATGCGCGAGGATGACCGCTAGTGGAACGCCATCCACTGCGGGTGAAAGTATTTTCGTGATTCGTGTCCCTGCGAATCTGTTCACCGCATGCTGAACCGCACGTTCGAGGAGAAGCGGGTCGGATATGAGCCTCGTATTGTCGAAGTATCCTGAATCATCGAAGCGGATTCTCAGCTGGATTTCCGCTTCCAGCCCCATTATTTTCTGCATTGTCTTGTTGATGTAGAGCGCTCGATCCATTGTTGGCAACACATGGCCCTTAACGTACCTGCTCAGAACGGTATCTGGCAACCCGATGATCTGGGAGAGTTCCCTGTAAGTATAGTAGTTCTTAGCAAGATTAAGCAACTCAATTGTCATCAGCTTATACTTCAGATCCGATATGCGAGAACCTCCGTCCAAGACAATGCCTCCAACAAAGTCCTCTTGAATGTATTCTTTCGCTTCGACCTTCGTTCGAGCCGCGAACTAGTGACTCCTTAGTTATGCGTCTTTTAGCAAGAATCACAGCAAAGCTGAAGTGAAAACGGTGCAAAGAAAGCTCTCCGAACAGGGATATGTTATAACTCCACCAAGGATGAGTCACTCGAGTACTCTGCACGGATAAGCAATACCTAATAGCAGTGTCAGCGTAACGGGTGGCTTCCTTGCAGGTGCGAGCTTCACATAAGCGTGAGGTTCAAGTAATTCGGGCGATGTCCCAAGAACTCGAATTCTTCCAGACTGAATTCGATATCACAATTTGATTGAAATGACATAATCAGAATGAAAGACATGTGTGTGATTAATTCCCGAATTGAAGTTCGCAGACTCAGCGCAGTTCCTAGCTCCATCGTTACATCAATCCGGGAGCACAGAATATCATGGAAGCATAACGAAACAAGGTTCAAAGATGCTTCGATGGATCATGGTTGAGGCTGCCAGAGTAGCTGGTCAATGCACGTAAGGATGGAACATACCATGTTGCGTTGTATATGCCACTCAAAACTGGGACGACTAACGTAGGCTTCGTGATTGCGCCGAAGACTCTTGCGATCTTTCCAACGACTTGTGTTCTTTCAGACTCTCATCCGTAGCCAAGCGTGAAGCAGGCATGACTACTAACCACATGAAGAATGATCCTCCATCGAAGAAGACAGCGCACTGACTAGGCATGTCGGTCGGGTGTGTGAATGGGCAGACTTCTGGGGCGCATTCATTGAATGCGCCTATGCGCGCGGATAGAACTTCGTGGCGGTCGGAAGTGTTAAACCTGCAATAGCGACATTAGATCTACACGTGATTTCTGTGCCGAAAGCGAAGAAGAAACCAAAGAAGAAAAAGTAAGCAAATAACCAAGGATTTCCTTTGCGGCGAGGGGGTTGAAGTAGGTAAGTTAGAGCTCCCGCGAAGCTCTTCCACTGAAACCCTGCTGCCCCTAGGAACCTACCTATGTTTTTTAGGCGATGAGTGCCGCATTCGCGGGTGCGGTGCCCTCGGGCTTGCACCTCGCAGCCACAGTGGCATTGGAGCGGACTCGCGCTTGTCAGATTCTGGAGTAGGGGGCGCCGCTTCGAGTCCTCAAAGGTTTTTCAGAAGTTTTCTTAGGGAGCAATGGAGGAAGCTCCGCTAGCGTATGCTGTTCCAGAGAGCGAGTAGTAGTTCTGTCCTATAGTAGTTCTGTCCACTTCTCTAGCTTCTCTATGACCTTGACTTCGCTGGCCGTTCGCATCATCCTTGACTTTTGAGGCCTTGTTTGGTCGATCATGTCCAAGTCTTGCGAGTCCATTCCGCTAAAGCCTTGCAACCGCGCATCTTGTCTAAGGAGGCCCAGTCGGGCGCGAGCCACCAATCTTCAGCATCATAATCGCCAAACCTTAGGATCGTGGTGTAGGTGTTAAGGTACTTCATGCCAGTTTCCTTCTCTATTTGAGAAGCCAATAACTTTGCCTCGTCTGAGTTCAACCATTTTACGTACTCCGTGACTTTCCCTGGTTTTCCAAAATAGCTCCATACCCAATATATCGACATATTTCCTTCCCCGATCTCCTTGGTCGAGACATATGATGTAATTAAGGACGCTTGGTATCTTAGCGCCTGCGATTCTCCTAGTTCAAGTCTTTCCGGCGCCGGTGATTGTTGGTGCCCCATAGTCAGTGACTTTCCCTCTATCGGCGGTCTTGGCGATTGTGTTATTCAAACGACTTAGCTTGCAGGCCGATTAGCTCAAAGGCTTGAAGTCTAATCCTCTGTGGGCCAGAATCGAATTGGTTATGTAAATCAGCCGTCTAGGAAAAGTGTCCTTTTGTGTGAGGTCTGCAGATTCGGTACGCTGACGAGACGACAGCGAATGGCTGCGGAGACTATTGCCGTTCTCACAAGACTTGATCCTTCGCAATGACGAAGAAAGCGGTCCTCAAACCCGAATGACCTTGACTCAAATTCAATGGAGCCTCGGAGCTGCTTAAGCGGTTTCCTTGCTTGGCAGAGGTTTGGGAGGATGGGCGAACTTCGATCCAGTGCTTGAGCACCAAACCTGATATGAGAATCTCCAGGTGTAATGATCCAATCGACAAAGCATAAGTAATTCTGCAGAACTTTGTGCAATCGTTCTGAAGGAGTAAGGGCGCAGCTGTCGGCGATTTAGTATTTGATAGACTAGTTCTCGGCGGCCGCACCAACACCGAAACCGACCACCCGCTTGCAGATAGCCTGGATTTCCGCCAGCTCATGGGGGCGTAATCCACCCTATAGGGGTGTGATACACCCTGCGGATTCTTGGCAGACAGATCCAGAAACCGCGGCTATCAAATTCCACGGATTGCTTTGCACGAGTCTTGCACGATCTGGTTTCTGAAGATTTCAGGGAATGAGCACTATCTTCCCATAAGCTCCCGGCTGCATTACGGCTTGGTGGGCGCGAGGACCATCGGCCAGGGGCATCTCCTTGCCGACGACAGGCCGCAATGTGCCGTTCTCAAGACCAGCAGCCAAGGCGGAATGAATGCTGATCGCATCCTGCCTAGGAGTGTTCCCGAGGAGCATACCCAAGATCGCGGCGTCGCGACTCATCGTATCGCGCGGGTTAATCTCCACTCTGCCTCGGCTTCCGATCACGACAACACGGCCTCCGGGTGAAAGGACTTCCAGATCCTTGCCAAGGTTCACGTTGGCGAGCATTTCAAGGATGAGATCCACACCACGACCTCCCGTAAATGCGAGTACTTGCTCTAGGTAATTTGGAGCCGTATGGTCAAAGACTTGCATGGCACCCTGCTGGAGCACGAGCTCCCTTCCTTTCGCTGTGCCTCCTGTCCCAATCACTTTCATCCCAGCTGCGCGAGCGATTTGCACCGCAGCTACGCCAACACCTCCAGTGGCCCCATGAACCAGTACAGTTTCACCTGCCAAGGCATGTGCACGCTGGAACAGGGCACGATAGGCCGTAGCATAGGGCACGTTAATGCCGGCGCCCTGAGAGAAGGACAACTTCTCCGGTAATGGATGCACATCAAACTCATCACAAAGCGCTTGCTCCGCATATGAGCCGCTGATCGTTCCTGAAATGTAGACGCGCATGCCAACTGGCAGAGTGACCTTATCGCCCACAGCCTCAATGATGCCCGCACCATCAACGCCAGGAGTGTAGGGGAGAGGAGACTTTCTTGCGTACGTGCCCGAACGCGTGTAGGTATCTGCAGGATTTACCCCTGCGGCCTTAACCCTGACCACAACCTGACCAGGCCCCGCCCTAAGGTCAGCGACATCCTCCAGTCACATAACTTCCGGAGGACCAAATTCATGCACTCGAATAGCCTTCATTGTACCGAGCCTCGGTCTTCCTTAACGCTCCGACATTAGAAAAACAAGCCCTATAGAATGATTGCCCTCACATGTTCATCCAGCAGACTGATGTTCACCCCATCATCCTCCTAGCACTAGCCATCTTTGGGTTTTGAGCTACTGAGCATCAATCGCTGCGTGTGACTTCAACCCACACGCTATTTAGGACCACATGACTTACATGGCAGTGAGAGACGCTCGCTGGGACACTCCAGTTACGACACTTTAGACAAACCAAAAGACAAAAAAGAATTCTGCCTGCGACAACGCGCACGCGGCAAACGACCACGGTGAATGATTTGGATCCGAACATTCTCGGCGAGGGCTCTGCGGTCGCCACTTCATTCCTGTGGACTATTAGTTCACTGTTCTTCACTTCAGCTGGGAGAAGGATCGGGTCACTCAGCGTCAACGCTTACCGCACAATAATGGCCGTCGGGTTCCTTGTAGTTACGCACGCAATCTTGCTGGGAACCATATTCCCAATCGCGAGCAATCAGCAGTGGCTCTGGATGGGAGCAAGCGGAGTCGTTGGCTTGGGTATTGGCGATGCTGGATTGTTCGCGGCATACGTTACGATCGGGCCTAGACGTTCAGTCCTTGTAATGGCTTTGGCTCCAATATTCGCGTCTCTAGGCGCATATCTAATGCTGGGAGAGGTAATTCCAGAACTGGCCATAGTCGGGATAGCCATAACGCTGGCAGGTGTGATTGTGGTCATACTCGAAGAGGAAGAACGCTCTGGAGAAGCCCCTATCTCAAAGAAACTGAAAAGGTACGGTGTTTTCTTTGCCTTCATTGGCGCACTAGGTCAAGGCATCGGGCTCGTCCTTGCCAAGAAAGGAATCGACTTCAACCCTGAAATGACTCTTAATCCATTATCTGCCACTTTGATGCGCTTGATTTTGGGGGCATTATTTGTATGGATCGTTATGGTCGGAGCTGGAAGATTTCCCGAACTCCGCAAGGCTCTGAAGAGCAAGCAAGGAATGTCTGACACTGCTGTTGCAGCCCTGATCGGGCCGTTCATGGGAGTCACGCTCTCTATGGTTGCAGTAACCTACACCGAAACGGGAGTCGCCCAGACTCTAATGTCTCTAATGCCCGTTCTCATAATTCCAATGGTTTGGATCCGATACAAGCAGAAAACTAGCTGGCGAGGAATACTGGGCGCAGCAATAGCGGTAATCGGGGTCTCAATACTATTCTTGACCTAGCGCATTCTCAAGCTTCGCTGCCTGCAATCGCGCGGGTGTTGAACTCTGCGCTACTGAGGTAGCCGAGGAAGAGACAACTCATGTCCGTGAATTTCTAACGCTCAAGCGTCGCTGGTTGCAGTTTCACGAGTTTTATTTGGATTATTTCGTCCTTTCGTGCAGACATCTTCTCCAATGTCTCTTGTGGAGGGTGAACGTCGAGTTCAATGCTTGCGACTGCGGCTTTGGCTCCTTCGAAGATAATGTTGTGGACTTCATGCACGTTGATCTTTGATTCTCTGAGATCGCTGAGAATTCTGGTAAGGACGCCAATTTTGTCGTAATGGCGAACGATCAGCTCAAATTGGGCGGGCGTTTCCTTGGCGAAGTTCACGCAATTCTCCACGTTCCCAGTGCTAACGTAGGTTTCGATAATCCTCACCGTCTCGTCAGCAGTGGCCGTCTGTGCTTGACTGGTCGATGCACCAATGTGATGAGTTCCAACCCAATTAGGCACACCCGCCAGAACATCGGCAAATTCTCCCTTCGCCTCTCCGGGCTCAATCTCATAAACATCGAGTCCTGCGCGAATACGCCCCTTGCGAAGTGCCTCGGCCAAGGCTCGATTGTCGATAACCGCTCCGCGAGCTGTGTTTAGAACAATCGTTCCAGGCTTCAATTTTGAGATACGTTCCGCCGAAAGAAGACACTTGGTTTCTGGGGCGAGGGTCACGTGCAGAGAGATAATGTCACATCTCGCTACCAGATCGTCAACGGTTTGCGCTCGGGAAACGCCCAGCTCCGCTGCCTTCTCGTCCGTAAGGGATCGTGACCAAGCAACCACCGACATGTCGAAGGCTTTTGCGCGTTTGATCACTTCCTTTCCGACCGCTCCTGTCCCTATGACGCCGAAACATTTGCCCTTCAGGCCGTCAGCCTTCGCGAACTCAGCTTTGTTCCATCTGCCGTCCATCAGCGCCTTACTTTGGTCTGGGATTCGACGATCGACAGCCAACAGTAAACCTATAGTCAATTCCGCCACAGCAGCTGAATTCTTGTCAGGGCAGTTTGTCACGTACACACCCCGCGCCGAAGCTGCCTCGAGGTTGATATTTTCAGTGCCAGCCCCAGACCTTACGATAAGTTCCAATGCGCCAGCTTTTTGGATGACCTCCGAGGTGACTCTCGTCCCCCTCACGACCAAAATGTTCACACCCGATATGCGGTCAACCAAGGTCTCTGCTGTGAGATCTGGTTCGTACTCTAGCTCCTTTACAACATCGCGAAGTCTCTCCACGTGCGTTTGAGGAAGTCTGTCCGCAATCAGGAGCCTCATTTTCGTCTCACTCTGCGTTAGCCCAGCTACATGACCATTAAGATGCTATTCGGTCAGGAACCAACCGTGAAAGAGCGGTCGTAGAGGCACACTGAAGCATGTTTCCACGTCTGAATTAATTTCGGCGATGTCGTTTCTGTACGATTGGGAGTAGGAAAAACGCGCCCACGATTTGTGTAAGCGCCCCTGCTGCGAAGATTAGGACGGGGCTGTACGCGCTCCATATTAGCCCAAAAACTACTGGACCAAGTATCAAGCCCATATCTTCGAAGGAACCATACAGTCCAACGGCAGTCCCGTAGAGTCTGTTGGATGCAACATCCCGAATGACAGCTAAGAGCAGCAGGGAACTTGCCGAAAGTCCCACTGACACAACCAACGAAACCAGCAACAGCTGAAACGAGTTTCTGGCAACGAAGAAAAGCAGAAAAGCCAAAGAAGACAGCCCGAACCCCAACAGCACCATGCGCTTCCTTCCAAATCGATCTGATATCCACCCAAGTGAAGGCATAGCAATCAGCTGCGCAGCTGAGGTAGCGCTGATAAGAACGCCAACATCCAAGGTTGACATCTGAACCTGTTCCGATCCGTAGAGCGGCAAAAAGGACCGAATCAGGGAGACCCCCATGAAAGCAAACAGGGCGGACATGAATAGAAATCCAATCGAACGGACATGCAGAACCGACTTGAGACCACCGACAATGTTGAGCGAACTGGTCCTTCTCGGCATGTCTCTCTTTGGGAAGGTGATCAGGATAAGCAGCACTGTTACGAATGAGAGAAGAGCGGATGCGTAGAATGAGTATTGAAACGACCAGACTTCAGCGATGAAGGAGCCTAGTAAGGGGCCGATTGTGCGTCCCAAGATGAAGAAAGTCCACCACAGACTCGCGAACAGTCCAACGGACTTCTGTGGAGATTCATCTGACACATATGCCCTTGAGGTTGGTCCTATCGCTATGCCGATCGCCCCTGTAAGAAACTGCAGAACGATGAAGTATGGGATGGATCCTTGGAGTGTGTACAGTGGGTAGAGTATGCTCACGGATAGAGCCGAGAGGACCATTAATAGCCGGCGATCAACTTTGTCGTATAGGGCTCCCCAAGCCCATTCAAGGAAGAACATACCCAGACCAGCCGATGCTGCAAGTAGACTCCAACCAACGATTCCTATTCCAAGCGATTCCACGTAAAGCGGCATGACCGGACCATTCACTGAAGCTGTCCAGGCGATAGTCCAGATCACGAGTGTGAGGTATACCGGGAATAACCTGCGAACATTAGAGTTCAAGAACGCCAAGACCCTGTAATGCCTCGCACTTGGATTGGCTCGAAGCCAGGGGCCGTGCTTCACAAAAAGCTACTTTAACTTCCCCTATCGACTAGCCTATACTCACGAGTCCCCACTAGTACATGTCTTACACTATTTAGCGAACTGTCGTCGTGCGCTTGGGATGCCCTTGAACTCTGTTCTTTTGAAGACAGGCGTTCGTGTCTGGTTGATGGAGATTCTGGTTTCGGGTTTCAATTTCTTCGTCCTCATGAACCTTGTATACGAACCAAGTTGGGGAGCGCTGGTAGCACATCAGATCGGCATGTCCACTCGAATTGTGTACATTCTCATCTTCGCATATCTTCTGCTCAGATATGTCAAGAAGTATGACACAAAGGACTTGATCCATGTTGGCATCCTCTGGCTGGGTTTGACCTTGGTATTCGAATGGCTCGGGAGTTTCGCGTTGGGCCGCCCCGTGAAGGAAATCCTGGTTGGTTGGAACATTTCCGCTGGCTACATGTGGCCCTACGTGCTGCTAACGTATCTACTGTCAAACCTCATTGTCGGCACAGTTCTCCACCCCGGCACGAGGCGAACAATACCTCCGCGATAGCAAGAACCGTCACTCGAATTTTCTGTTGTTTAGTGATTTCAAAGAAGAAAGGTAGAACTGATAAATTCAGTTATATCCTCCCTCGACTGGCTTCGAATGATTGTTAGCGCGGTACTGTGTGGGCGGTTCCTTGCACCATATTCGATGCTCAAAATGCGGAAGCAGATTTCTAGTGGATTCCGACGGAGAGACTATCTGTCCCAACTGCACTTCAATGTTGGGCTTTGAAACTTGGAGGCATTAACCGCCAAGATCCTCTCGTGTGCGCACTTTTGGAACCACACCCCAAGACTCAGAAATCGATATCAATGCTCATTATTCTTGAGTCACAGCGAAACTGAATGAGAACGGATTTGGTCTGCCCAAGAACCAAACCCGCGCCTGCCCTGTCGTTATGTGTGAGCTTGAATGTTCCGTCAAGCTTTAGCTTCAGCTTTTCTTTTTAGGATTTGCTTGATTTCAATGGGAATCTGAGGCTCGTAGCTAACCTGAAGCACCCATCGCAGTAAGTCGCGTTCTGAAACGAGACCGACGAGTTTCTCTTTCTCAACCACTGGGAGCCTGCGGATACCATGCTTGAGCATAAGGTATACGGCCTTCTCGATAGGGGTACTCGAAGCTACTGAAATGAGCGGACTTGACATAACTCGCTTCGCCTTGGTCATCAACGCCCTCGAGCCCTTCGCGACTCTCCGAGAGATATCACGCTCCGTGATAATTCCTACGGGCTTCCGTCCCTCTACGACCACCACACACCCGATATTCTTTTTGACGATCTTCCTCAACGCATATCCGAGAAGATCGGTCTGCTTCACTGTCTCGACAGGACTAACCATTATGGATCCTACAAGGTCAGATAGAACTGCTTTGGTCAACCTTATCCCTCAGTATGTTGGCATTCCTGATTGCAGCCACAGTCTTTGTGCCTATTACTTCTTACGTTCGCCCAGCATCACATTCACCCGCGAGCACACTGGACTTGTTTTGTGCCCGCGCGTGCCGGTGCACATACCACTTTGCATGAGTTCTGCGCCTTACGACGCGACCGAATAGGACCCCTCGCGATTTCACGGCAACCTACAATCAAACGTCAAGTAGGAATAGATTGATCTTTAATTTCGAAACGTCAAACGCCAATGCGGAAACGCTTACATACATAGTCAACCATCGAGCAAATGGCTGTTGGTTTGATTAGAGAAGAGGTCCACGACGGAAAAACAGTCTACCTCTGCAGTTGCGGATTAGGATACGACGACATTCTAGTCGCATACGCCTGCGGCGAATACAAGCGAACGCACGGTGTCAACTCTGAGGACATAACCAAGAGAGCCATCTACAACCCGCGAAGTCCTGAGCTTGCCAAGCGACCTATCACAGCACCGTAGCACTCCAAAGAGACGTTTTTGACCGCTTGAATGTTCCTCATGAAATGAATCAGCAGTTTCTCGTTGGTGTGCGCGGACCATTAAGCGAACATACGCCGGCTGATGGGGATCACGAAATCTCAACCATCATTTTCCTCTCTGAGCGGAGCAGCAATGTACCTTATAGTGCCCAGCGATTAGACCGATTCGGTCTGGAAATGTGAAGCCGCGGGATCAAGGTGTTGATTGGGTCTACTCAGTTCTTCCGATCAATATCGCTCTTGGACCCGTCGGAACATTTGTGCAACTATACATCCTAGAACTCCATGGAACGGTCATTGACATTGGGCTTGCCATCACTCTGTTCAACGCAGTGAGCATCCCCGCGGCAATAATCTGGGGCATTGCCACAGACCGGTACCACAGAAGGAGATCCATAGTTGTTGCGAGTTACCTGGTTGTGACGGGAACCCTGATTCTCTTCCTCTTCACCAAGACGGTCTACGGCGTTGACGTTTTGTACGCTGTTTTCTCACTCGTAAGCTCGGCCGCGGCCACACCATTGAACCTACTGATAATGGAGACTCAGCCAAAATCACGATGGACAACTGCCTTTGCGCGGTTCCAAACGGCCTCAGGCATAGGCATCACAATCGGACTGGTGCTTGGTGTCGGCTGGGCGGATTTTCTACCCCTTCAATTCATGGTTGTTCCTCTCGCTGCACTTTCCTTAGCATCCGCTGTTTTGGCAGCTGTTTGGATTAGAGAACCTGCGTTCGTATTTGAGCGCGAAATGATTGTGATGGTTGGGCGGAGTTTCTACGGCAGACTTCTAGCCTTGCCAATGATCTTCCTAAAGCTCCCAAGAATATTCGACTTCAGAAAGGTGTTCAAGGGTCTAAGCTACGAGCTGACTAGGGAGACTCAGGTACTCTATCTTTCGATCTTCGCCTTCTACACTGCAAGCGGAATATTCAACACGTCACTAGTTCCTTCACTCTACATAGCCAACCTCTCGAAGAGCGAAATCTTCCTAGTTAGCCTAGCTGGGATGATCGTCCAGACAGTCGCCTTCCATTATGCTGCGCCCTACATCGAAAGGAAAAGCCTGAAACAAGCCGCGTTTGGGGGTTTGGCGCTTCGATCCCTCTGCTATGCCCTGACAGGTGTCTCTGCATATTTCATTAGCGGGCTCTTGTATCTGGGCGCAAATCTGATCCTGTATCCGCTCGCTGCAGGTATCGCATTCGCCATGTACTACGCTTCATCAAACATCATGATCTTCAACACGCTCGGTCACAGTAACCAAGGCTCGACGCTTGGCGTGTACAGTGCGCTCGTAGGTTTGGCGATAACGCTCGGCTCATTCATTTCCGGCTTCACTTCGTTCTATTTCGGATATCACGTGACCTTCATCAGTGCAGCCGCCTGCATAGCAGCAGCCGCAATCCTCACCACCTCGCTTGGAGTCGGCGGAGTTAGAAGCGAAGGAATCTACGAAAAGCCGAGGTAGCGCCTGGAATCATGTTTCCTGAACAAAGCGAGCGTCATCGCCGATTCTCGTTCAGGCACTAGCGCAGACGAATTCCCGTGAGAATTACCGGAGCCAACAGCGGCTGAACTATTCTGAGAATCACCATACAGATGGCTAAGTCAAGTAGGTGATGGATGCCTGTGCCCACTATCGTCACCAGCTGAGCTTGAAAAGGAAAACCGAAAACCATCACCGCAACCCCCTCTCCTAAGGCATGAATCGGCAATGCGATGATTATCATGACTTTTAGAAAACTCCAGCCCCTTCTGTATCCGAACGAAGCTAGGGCTCCCCAAATGCCATGGGTGAATGCTCTCAATCCAACGACAGGGCTCAAAGTAACCAGAAAGCCCAAAGCGGAAGCCACACCCACACCGAAAGCCACGAACGGTCCCGCGAGAATTGAGAGCATTTCAGGAACATGGGAAGCAAGGGTTGCTGAATAACCCAAAGCCGGCAAATTCAGTTGCAAGGGTGTTCCCCGGAAAGCGAGCGGAATCACCAAGGCAAGAGCTGCCATGACCGCCCCAAACGCCAGATCAATGGTCCGAGTCTTGAGAGAGTTCGCCAAGGCCAATATCATCGGAGCCTAGTACGTTTCAGAGTTAAAAGACCTAGCAACCGAGAACAACGGCGGGTTGACATCGAGCTCATTGTGATTATTGGACTGAAACGCGCCTCAACTGCCTGTTCTTAAGTTTCCTATGGCTACGATATAGTTCGAATGCGCCATGGTAAGCTTGACCTTCTACGGAGGAGTTGGGGAGATTGGCGGAAACAAGATTCTGCTCAGAGACGCTGATACGCGAATCCTTCTCGATTTTGGGATGAACTTCGCCGAGAGGTCCAAGTTTTACTCGACCCCATGGCTTGCGCCACGGGATGAGAGAGGATTCCTTGAGTTTGGATTGCTTCCCAGAATAGAAGGCACCTACGAGTTCGACGATAAACCCGCGGAGGTAGATGCAGTTCTCCTATCCCACTCGCACACCGATCATACAGCCTGTCTCCCGTTTCTCAAGAAGGAGATTCCTGTCTTCTGCGGCGAAACCACAGAGCTTCTTTTGAAGGCGTTTAATGAGACCACGTTTGGAAGAAGCTTCGAGAAGAACATCGAGGGCCTTCAGTTCAACACCTTCCGAACTGGCGCGAAGCTGAAGATCGGTTCAGTGGAAGTTGAACCCATTCATGTTGACCATTCGGTTCCGGGTTCATACGGGTTCATTGTTCATACATCTGAAGGGGCCGTGGTCTATTCAGGTGACTTCAGAATGCATGGAGCGCGGGCTGATCTTACCGCGGATTTCACAGAGGCTGCTGCCAAGACGAAGCCCATTGCGATGATTTGTGAGGGCACAAATCTGACAGATGCTGAGGTTTCCACCGAGCAAGAAGTTCAGAGCAAAATCGCACAAGTAGTTGCTTCGACCCCCAGACTCGTCCTAGCAGACTTCCGCCCAGCGGATGTTGACCGCATCAGGACTTTCCACGGTGCGGCCAAGGAGAATGGCCGACAACTTGCGATTTCGCTTAAGCAGGCATACATACTGCAGAAGTTGAAGGCAGACAAGAACTTGGAGCTGCCTGAAATAGACTCGAAGGAATTTCTGATATTTCAACGAGAGAAGAAACGCTACTTCAAATGGGAAAACGCGATCGTAGACCACTACCCCAACGTGGTAGACGCCCAACGAGTGGGAGAGCTCCAGAGCAAGGTCATTCTTTCAGCGTCTTATTCGGACTTCAATGAGATGCTCGATATCAAGCCCGAACCCGGAAGTACTTTCATCTTCTCAACATCCGAGCCTTTCAATGAGGAAATGGAAATACAACGCGACAGGTACACTAATTGGCTCGACCACTTCGGACTACCAATGTATCACATCCATTGCTCGGGCCATATCATGCCAACCGAAGCAAGGAAAGTCATTGAGAGAGTCGCCCCGAAAAAGTTCTTTCCCGTGCATACGGAAAATCCAGGACTATATGCGAGATATGTCTCAGATATTGCGAAAGTGGAACTAGCTCAGAAAGGCATATCCTACGAGATCTCCTGAGACATGGCGCCGAGTCGATCAAAATACGTCTTCAGATCACTTTGCGAGTAGCAAACAAAGATCACTCGGTCGATTGCTCGCGATTTCCTGAGATACTCGCGGACAACCTCCACTGCGATTCTCGAAGCTCGTTCTAGCGGGAAATGGTAGGCCCCTGTGCTTATTGAGGGAAATGCGATGCTTCTCAGGCGGTTCTGCTCGGCGAGTCTGAGCGAGCTCAGATAACAGTTTCTAAGCAACTCATCTTCGCTCCCTCTTCCTCCTCGCCACACTGGTCCGACGGTGTGGATCACATGTTTCGCCAGCAGCCGGTAACCTCGCGTGATTCTGGCCTCCCCGGTTGGACATCCGCCGAGTCTGCGACATTCTTCTAGGAGTTCTGGTCCTGCAGCGCGATGAATCGCGCCGTCAACACCGCCGCCACCAAGGAGTGTAGAATTCGCAGCGTTGACAATCGCGTCAACCGTCTGCTTTGTGATATCGCCCTGAACCAATTCTATCGTTTTCATCCCGCGGACCGCCCCACAGGAGCTGTGGGCTTTTTGATTTTACTTGCGGCTCTTGAAATCAGGTATGTAGGGCCTGAGCCACGCTGTCGCTCGGTCTGTTGATAGCACAGAGAACACGATAGAACCGAGTATTCCAATGGCGATGATGCTCCCCAGACAGACACCGAGCCATCCGACGGCCAAGGGCATACCGAACAGGTAGCTCAGGTAGCTTCCCACTATGAGAGTGACTATGACAATCTCAAGTACCACTCCGACGAATACTCCTATCCGACCTTTTTGCCGCGCAACACGCCAAGCTGCGAAAGTGGCAATGAAGTTCGCAACCGCTCCTCCGATTATGTCAACTGGTCCGAGGCCGCCGAAGAGGTTGGCGACGAAAGCACCAATTGAAAGCCCTATAATCGCAGGCCAGCCGAAGATCATGGCGAGCGGTAGAAGTGCATCAGCAACTCTCACTTGGAACAGCTGAAAACTAATGGGAGCGAGAAACACTACGCAAACCGCATATGCAGCTGCGAATACAGCGGTTAGGGTCACGTAGATCGAATTCTTGCTTCTCACTGTTAACCTCCCTACTCCGGGGTTTGTGTGGCGCAACGGGTGGGAGGCCCCACTCACGCGCCTAGGGTGCCGACTCTTGCCTATCCAGAATTTATGGTTTCTGATTCGGCCTGAGACGTTTTCGAGAAGAGGGGACGATATGTCGCCGCCTAGCGTGGCTGCGGCGTTTCGGTCTACTCGGTGCTGCGAAAGTTGTCAGCGAGCTTCTTGCTTTCCTCGAGCAGCTTCGCGCGTGCCTTGGAGTTGCCAAGGATGCCTGCGATTACTGCGCCGATTGCAAACGAAGCAAGTGCTAAGCCAAATTCCCTCTTGGTATTTCCATTCATCTTCTGCTTACCTCCTGTAGATGTGTGCTACATAGCGGGTTTGGGTATATTAATGTACCGTAAATGAAACATTAATATACCAACAAGCCTGTATGGACGGACCATGACAGTCGGGCCGTTTGGACATGAGGAAACCCTCAACCAACAACGTCGCTCCGCAGCACATTACGAAGTGACAAGATCACCAAGGATGCTTCGAACCTCATGTCCATGGCCTGACTGCGCTCAACAAAGAGAGGTGAAAATCACTTGGTGAAATGCCTCAATTGCGGAGGCGAAGTCTCCGGCCCAGCAAAGGAATGGGATATGCATCCAAAAGATGGACGCGGCCCTGCTTTACACATCAAACATTTCTCTTGCCCCCAGTGTGGCAAGAAGTTCCGCTTGGCTACGAAACTTGTAGGCGCTCAGCTGGAGGCGCCACCCTACGTTTCTTCGCCATGATTTTCACTTTCATGTTCCCACAATGTCAAACCAGAGCCCTGCCAACCCAGGTCCCCCTTCCCACCGGGGGGACCTGCGCTCATCCCCTCCTCAACCTATCCAAAACGACCTGCATGTTCTTCTAGAGTTCGATCGGAGGCGGCTGGATTCTCTGTTTCTCCCGTTTCAGCTTCGACCATTTAACAAACTCGGCTGAGGGAGGTTCTTGCTCATACAGCCGTGGGCGAATCGCTTCCAGAGCCTGCGGCGCTTCTCCGACATATTCCGCGGCCGTGCGGACCTTGTTCCCAGCCTTCTTGGCAACTTCATAAACTAACTTCGCGCGATCTCTCCAATCCTCGGAACGCAACAAATGATGTTCGAAAACGAGCGTTCGAACTTTCCCTGCAAGCCTAGCGGCATTTTCCATGCCATTTTGGATTGATGCCTTGTCTACCTTTACTCCTTCTAGGTAGACCGGCGGACCTCCAAGGACCAGTAGCTCTGGATTCTCTTTCAGAATCATCCGAGTGGTAGGGTTGGCTATCGGACCTTGGACGTCGGAAGCGTGAAGAAGCCTGTGCCCCTGAGATTCGATGGTGGTCATGATCACCCATCCTAGCTCCGACTGCTCACCTCCGTGAGGTACGGGCTGTGAAATCTTGATCTTTGTGGCTCCGTATTCGAAGGTCTTCCCGTCCGCTACCTCACATTTGCCCCCAATTCTCTTGACGAACCTTTGAAACATCCAACCTCTTCGACGTTGGCTGAAGTTGATCGAGTTCCGAATATCCTTCACTAAGACAATCTTGTTTTGATAGATTTGCTCGGATTCTTCCGCGCTACTTCCTAACCACACGGTTTCGGTGTAGTTCGGAGTATGATGATCGTTGTGATAGTGTGAGACGACGATCACATCAGCCTTTGCTGAGAACTCTCGGATCTTTGCACGGCACTGGTTTCGCGCCTGATACTCTCTCGGATGGGGCAGCTTTCCGTAACGTGGGCCCAGCGCAACGCCGGCGTCAATCAAAACTCTTACATCCGG
>Ga0315280_10002921_pt1 | contig 26937 bp, 22 predicted proteins | sample YL17G06_40_MG_FD_203697 | JGI IMG/M metagenome (GOLD analysis project Ga0315280, IMG submission 203697) | Sediment microbial communities from Yellowstone Lake, YNP, Wyoming, USA - YL17G06_40 | ecosystem: Environmental > Aquatic > Freshwater > Lake > Sediment | place: USA: Wyoming | collected...
AACGGAGCAAGGCGGAGTGAGGAATCCCCTACCAGGAAGCGCCAACGATAGGGGATTCCTCGCTGCGCTCGGAATGACAGCGTGCAGTCGCCACACGCTCGTCGTGAGTAATCCAGGCTAGCGAGGTTCGCGCATTCCCATGAGCGCGGGGCCTCGCGACCTCACCGAGGTCGCGCCCGGTGCGCCCACGACCGTCGGTGGAATGGGGACAGTCCCCACTCGAGCTCTCGAGGGGGCCCGCGCTCAGGGCCATCGAGAGGACTGTCCCTTGGGAGGCCCTGAGCGCCAGCAGGCTCACGATGTCACCCGCGCCCCGCGCACGATGTGCGACCCCGCCTCGTCCTTGGTTATCTCCACCCGCTCCTGGAAAGCGTCCTTCAGCTCGTCAATGTGCGTGATGACGATGACCTTCTCGAAGTCCTGCTGGATAGCATTGATGCACTCCACCAGCCGGTCGCGCGCCGTCGCATCCTGCGTGCCAAATCCCTCGTCCACCACCAGGGTTTGCAGCTTCGCCCCCGCCCGCCGCGCCAGCAGCCGCGCCAGCGCCACCCGCACCGCGAAGTCCACGCGGAACGCCTCGCCGCCGCTGTAAAGCTCGTAGCGCCGCGTCCCCATCTCGTCGCTGATCTGGATCTCCAGCGTCTCTGCCGCCCCGCCGTCCGCCTTCTCGCGCTGGGTCACGAGATTGACCTGCATCCGCCCCTCGGTCATCCGCGCCAGCAGCTCGTTCGCGTCCTCGCTCAGCTGCGGCGTCACGGTTTCGATCACCAGCGCCTGCACGCCCTGGCGGCCGAAGGCTTCGGCGAGCTCGCCGTAGATGACCCGATCCTGCTCCATCGCGCCGCGCTCGCCGCGGCACCGCTGCGCATCATCTCGCGCCTGCCGGCAGGCTTCGATCTGGGCGGTCAGGCCGGCCTGCTGCGCGACCAAGCGATCGCGCTCGCTGCCGGCGGCTGTGCGGCAGGTCTCGGCTTGCGCAAGCGCGCTCGCGGCCGGCGAGGCATCGGCGGCCTGCCCCTTCAGGCGATCGCGCTCCTGCTCGGCCGCGGTCAGCGCCTCGCGCGCCGCCGCCAGGTTGGCGCTCACCTGCGCCAGGTGCTGCTCATCAGTCGGCAGCGTCGCCCGCGCCGACTCCAGCGCGCCGAGCCTCTTCTCGAACCCCGCCAGGCTGCGCATGGTCTCGCGCACCTGCGCGTGCTGCGCCTGGTCGTAGGCGGTCTCCGCCAGCGTCGCGTCGCACTCCGCGAGCTTGAGACGCGCATCGGCGGCAAATGATTCCGCCTCCAGTATCTGCCGCAGCGCGGCGGCTCGCTGCTCCAACTCATCCGCCCGCCCGGCCGCCGCTTGCGCATCCGCCTGCTTCTGCTGCATCTCCCCCAGCCGCGTCTGAAGCGCGCCAGCCCGGGCGACATGCGGCTGGATAGCCCGCATCTTCGCCTCGATCTGCGACAGCAGCGCCGTCGCCTCTTCGCCCACGTGCTTCAGCGCCGTCAGCGATGACTCTCTGTCGCTCGCCAGCTCACCCGCCTGCGACAGAAGTCTTGCGCGCAGCTCCTCGCTCAGCTCCTGCTCGCACAGCGGGCAGCGCGCGGCCGCCTGCGCCAGCGCTTGCATCCGCGCTGCTATATCGCTTAGCTCGACGCGCAGCGCCTTCTCCGCCTGCGCGTCGGCGCTCCGCTGCAATCGCAGTTGCTGCAGCTCCTCGCGCGACGCCTCCAGCGACGCCTCCGCGTTGTGGCAGGCGCATATCTGCTGCTCCAGCGCCGCCGCCTGGCGCGCCAGGGCTTGCGCCTCGACCGCCGACTCGCGCGCTTCGCGCGCCAGCGCCTCCACCTGCCGCAGCTCGACCTCAAGCCGCGCCCGCTCGGCCGCAATGGCGGCGCGCATCTGCTGGCAATCAGCTTGCGCCTGCGCCGCGCGCTCGCGCCGCGCGTTCAGCTCATCGTCCTGCCGACGGGCTTGCTCCAGCCGCGCCACGGCCGCGCGCACGGATTCCTCGTCCGCCAGCGCCGCCTGCGCCCGCTCGACCCGCTGGCGAAACTCGACCTCCTGCCGCGCGAGCGAATCGGCGTGCGTTACGGCCTGGTTCAAAGTCGTCTCAGCCCGCCGCAATTCTCTGGCCGCCGCGTCCGCGGCCGCCTTGCGCGCCCGGGCGCGCTCCAACTCCGCCGCGCACTGCGCAAGCGATTGCTCGGCCTGCGCGAGCGCCGCCGCAGTCGTCTCCGCGGCCTGCGCGCACTCGGCCTCGCGGGCAGCCGCCGATTCCAGCCGCGCCAGCTCCTGCCCGAGCTGGCGCGCCCTGCCATCGCACTCCCGCGACAGGTCGCGCGCCCGCTTCGCCAACTCGTCATATAGGTCGAGCCGCAGGATGCGCCCCAGGACCTCTTTGCGCTCGGTTGGCGCGGCGCGCGTGAAGGCATCGGCGCGCCCTTGAAAGAGGAAAGAAGACATTACGAACGTGTGATAGTCGAGGCCGAGCAGCGATTGCAGCGCGCGCTGGGTGTCGGTGTTGGTGGCGCCGGTCAGCGCCCGCCAGGAATCATCCGCGGCCTGCTCGCCGGGTGATGGCGACGCCGGTTCGCGCGGCGACAAGACGTAGAGCTCGAGGCTCGCGCCCCGGTTTCGCCGCAGCCGCCGCACCACGCGGTATCGCGCGCCATCGACGCTGAACTGGAACTCGACCAGGGCTTCGTTGACGCCGTCGGCGCGGCGGATGATCTCCTCGGTCTTGGCCTGCGTGCCTTCGAGGCGGGGGGCGCGCCCCCACAGCGCCCAGGTCATCGCATCGAGCAGCGCCGACTTGCCGTTGCCGTTGTCGCCGCACAGGCACGCGGTGTGGAAGTCGAACGCGAGCTCCTCCCCCGGCTCACCGTAGGACATGAAGTTGCGCAGGTATAGTCGAACGGGAATCATCTATGACCCTTGACTGGAGCACGGGCACTCCTGCCCGTGGCCCAGGCGGCTAGGCCCTTCGGGCCGCCGTCGCGGTCGGGAGACCTAGCCACAAGAGTGCCTGCGCTCCAGTGCACGGGCACTCCCGCCCGTGTCAAGGCGCAAGGCCGCCTGTCCCGAGCGCAGTCGAGGGATGTGGTTCTGCGGCGTCGCGATCCATCTCCGCCAGTAGCCGCTGCGCTTTCGCCCGCAGCGCGCTCGCTCGCTCCTCGGACACCTGACGCAGCTTGAGGTACTCGTCGAGCGCGGCCAGCGGATCGGTCATGCGCTCAGCCACGCCGGGCGCGCGAGCCGTCGCCGCCGCACGCACCTGCTTGTGCACCGGCAGTGCGACGAACGCCTCCCGCAGCGCCTGGCGCAGGCGCTCGTCGTCCAGCGGTTGCTGCTCATACATCTCTACCCGCACCCGCGCAACGGCGTCGGCGACATTCGCCGCCGCCACCGCGCGCTCGATCCGCGCCGTCGCCTCGACCGGCTCATCGGCCGCACCAGCCGCGCCGAGGTCCACGTCAACCGTCACGAATCTCCGCGCCGGCGTGGGCACGAACTCGTAGCTTGCCTGCCAACCGCTTGGCACGTCTGACGCCGGCTCGAGGTCAACCACGACGAACCCTTTCTGCTGCCCCTCCTCGCCGAAGTCCACGCGCTCCAGGCTGCCAGAGTAAACCACCGGCGGGCGCGCGCTCATCTCCTGGAAACGATGCACGTGCCCCAGCGCCACATATGCGTATCTCGGGTCGGCAACCGCCGCCAGGGGCACGGTCGGCTCCATCGCGCTCACGAGGTTGACCTCCGAGCCCAGCATCGCGCCTTCGACCCCGACGTGCGCGACCAGGATCGTGGGGCGCGGAGTCGCGGCTTCGGCTTGCGGCGTTTGTCGCGCCGAGGGCTCGCTGTCGGCAACATCCGCCAGCGCCGCCAGCTTTGCCTCCAGCCGCCGCGCCAGCGCCCGCCGCAGCGCGTCAGCGTCGAGCCGCCGGTCGCCGTCCTCCAGCAGCGCCGCCCGGGTCAGCGCCGGAAAGCAGGCGCAGCGGATAGCGCCCGATTTCGTCGCCACGTCCACGATCTCGGGCTTGCGCACGACCCTGACCCCGGGCACCTCCAGCACGGAGAAGACATCGAGCGAGCTGGCCTTGGCCGGCAGCGAGGGCAGATCGTGATTGCCAGCGACTAGGAGCGCGGGTACGCCCGCCGCCACCAGGCGGTGGATGCGCTGCGCGAACTCGCGTTGATGCGTCGGGTTGGGCTCGCGGCTGCGATAGGCGTCGCCGGCAAAGACGGCCAGGTCGGCGTGGCGCTCGATGGCGCAATCCACGGCGGCGTCGAAGCAGCGCAGGAAATCGAACAGGCGCGAGTTGAGGCCGGTCTGGGGATCGAGGCGGCCGTAGTTCTCGGTGCCGAGGTGCAAGTCAGCGAGGTGAACGAGCCTCATACGACCATTCTATCAGGCGCTCCTGATCAGCGTCAAACGACGCCGGGGCCGGGTCGGTGCGGGTGCTGATTAAGCTGTGGATGACCGACGCAGATCATGGAACCTACCGGGCGCACCGCACCACGATATCGCCTTCGTCTCGCTGCTGGGCGACCTTGCCGCCGTCGTCTTTCAGGTTCGGTCCCCAGCTATAGATGAGCAACCCCGCGCCCTCGCGCCGATAGACGAAAGGCTTGCCGGAGAACGGGTCAGTGGGCAGCGGGCGGCCATCGGGGCGCCTCACTGTCGCCAAGGTCGGCGGATAGCCGCCGTGCTCCGCCCGGTACGCCTTAAGCAGCAGGGCGACCTCGGCGAGGTCAAGCATGGCGATCGCCTGGTCTCGTGTCTCCTGGGAGCGTGACATGATCGGAATCAAGATCGCGGTCATGACTGGCGGCGGCCAGCGAGGAAGACTCTCCACCCGTTCCTCAACCGAAGGGTGGATATGCACGACCTTCCGGTACGGCAGCGGCGCCTCCTTGATGGCCTGCGCCATCAGATCCAGATACGTCAACTCGTCTGCGGCTAACCACCACCGTGCTAGCGTTTTCCCGCGGCGCAAGGCGGAGTGTCGGACCTCGCCCTTGCTCTCACCCGCCAGGTCCAATACGGCCTTCACAGGGTCAGGCGATGCCCTGACTTGCTCGAAGAGCGAGATGCCCCACGCCCGCTCGCCCTTCAGCGCGGTGACGAACGAAGCGGTCAGGTCTATCCCACTGATCTCCGCGGCCAGTGAGTTGCAGGCCGCGATTGAAGGCTGCGAATCGTGTATGACGGCGGCCACTGCCCTGCACGCGATAGCAGCGATGGCGCACGCCACGAGCGGGCCGATAATCACCGGCTCGTCGGCCGCTTTGATGAGCCGATAGTTGTCTCGACATGCAGCAAGCGCATCATCCACGCGCCCGTCGTGCGCCAGTACCAAGCTGTAGAGCGCAAGCAGATGAGAGCACGAGCGCAGCTTCGAAAACTGCGGAAAGGTAACGTCGTTGCCTTTGCTCCAATCGACGCGAAAATCGCAGCGCGGCATGGCGGCAGCGCGACGAACCGACTCCAGCGTCTTCGCATTTCGCCTGAGGATCTCTTGCGCTCGCGTCGCCGTCGCAGGATCGTCGAGACTTGCCCCGCCCGAACATATCTGGCCGTCGAGGTATTTCTCCGCATCGGAAAGCCGCATCACCTCGAATGCCCGCCGGTATACCAGCGCCGCGTTCTCGGCATCGGCGATCGGCGGCCTGGCGAGCTGGGTTACCTCGACCGGGGCGCCTGTGGCGGCGATCCGTTTGATCGCACGCTCGACGTCGGTGTCGGCGCGCAGGGCGGGGGCTATGTAACGAAAGTACGCGACACACAACGCTGCCAGCAGCAATATCCCCACCGCTGCCGCGAAGAGCGGCCACCCAATACGACGACACCAAATCCGGTCGCGCATACATTCCCCCTCCGCTCGATAGGAGCGCTTCCCCTAGCTGAACGCTTGGCATGACCTTTGGCTGGCGCGGCCCGACGTCGTTTTCGTCCTTTGAGATGGCCGTTCTGCCGGTGTAATCGGCTCCCTTCGGATCTGCCGTTTCCGCATCAATCCGCTTCTTCTTCTCCGCCCGGCTTGGCGCTAGCAGGCGGCGCCTGAGTCCGCGCGGCCGCGGCTTGCTCAGCGAGCCACGCCCTCACGATGTCCCGCAGATGCCTGCCGACGATGTAGATGATCACTGCGTTGACGATGGCAGCCGCGCCGAGGACGGCGTCCGCGAGCGCGCGCGCCTGGCCAATGTTGCGGATGAAGCCCAAGTAGTCCCCATCGGTCACGAGCCCCGTCGCGGCGAGAACGTAGCCGAACTGACCAACGAGAAGGACCCCAACTAGTCCCGACCATATCTCGTCAGCCAGCGATGACCTGGACCTCAGCCTCCTTCCCGGCTTGCTGATCCAAAGGGCGAACAAGAGGTAGCCCAGGATCGTAGGCAGGACCGGGCCGGCTATGGAGAAAGTCGCGTTCTGCCAGGCGGCCAAGCGTTCGCGGGAGGTGGTCATGACGCCCGGCTGTCCGCGCAACCCGAGGAAATCGCTGTGGCGGATGTCGAGAACGCCAAACGCCGCCGCGGCCAGCGCATGGCCTCCCTCATGCGCGAGGACGTACGCGATCCCCGCCGCCAGCCCCGCCAGGGCCCACTGGGCAGCTCGCTTCAGCATGGCGGATTGCGGCTGCGCACGCCCGCGCCGCGCGAGGAGCCGGGAACGGACGGACAGCCCGCCAATCGCCAGCAACCACGCTCCCATCAACGCGAAGAAGCGGGGCATCACAAAGCCTTTGGGACGCGCCGGCAGCACATCCACCGCGTAGCGTCCGAGCGCCTGGTTCTCCACCACGCGCAGTTCGTACCGCCCAGCCGCGAAACCGTTTGGAGGCGCGAAGCCGAATAGCGAGCGGTCCTTGCCGCTGAACCACTGCGCGTTGCAGAGAGACTTGCCGTGGGCATCGTTCACGCCCACAGCCACTCCCGGACCTCGAAGATCGGTGGACAGTCTGATGGCCAACTCCGGCCGGGATTGCGTGAGTTCGAAGCCGGCCAATCGGGTCCCCGACTGCGGTGATGGCCCCAGACTGACTTCAAGATGTGCGAGGGGCTTCGGCGTACCCAGGGGCGCAAACAGCATCGCCCAGGTCGCTCCGAGTGCGATTATGCCACCGATCCAAGCAGTGGCGCGCTTGTGTCTGCGCATCACGTCCCGCTTCCCGTCTCGACGCGGATATACAGTGCCTCCGCCTCCGCGACCAACGTGCCGTCGGGCCGGCGCGCCTGCGCCGCGGTGCGAATAATGCGCGACCCGACCTTGTCCATCCGCCCGCGCAGCAGAACCTCCTCGCCGACCTTCACCGCCTGGCGATAGCGGATCGTCATCTTCCCGGTCATCGCCCTGAGCTGGGCCTTCCACACTACATTGCCCATGACCTCATCCAGCGCCGCCGCGAGCACCCCGCCGTGCAGATAGCCGCGCCAGCCGCTGAACTCCGGCCTGACGTGCAGCCGCGTCAGGCAGTCGCCATCCTCCCACGTAAACTCCAGCCTCAGCCCGAGCGAATTCCTGGTCCCGCAGCCGAAGCACATCTCGGGGTTACTGAGAAGCTCCATCATCTATCCCTTCAACGCATGGCGCGCGGCCGCGTCGCCGCCACGCGGCACGCTTTGCTACATGCTTCAACGCCCTCGAACGCCCAGCCTGCTCCGCGTCCGGCACGGGTTATTCATGGCGGCGCTTGAGTGCGAGGCTGTTGCGCAATTGCCCGTCGCGGGTCGGCCAGGAGGCCGACCCCTACGCCAGTGAGCGCCCAGCGCCGCTCGGGCAAGAGTGCCCGTGCTACACTGCCTGGGCCACGACACGGGCAAGAGTGCCCGTGCTACACGCCACACGGGCAAGAGTGCCCGTGCTCCGCAGCCGCAATCATGGGCCGCAATTGCACCCCAGCCCTCCGTCCACGAAAGATGTGGGCAATGATAAGCCCTGAGAGGGAGAGTCACAGATCGTGCCCTCAGCCGTGCCGATGGGGCAGCAGACGTACAACGGAGCACTTTGGACCCGTGCCGCCATGATCGCCGTATCATCGCAGGCCCTTGACGGTCCTCAGCCCTTCGAGCACCGACTCCAGCGCGCGGCGCGCGCGTTGCGCCTGCTCCGCGTCGAACTCGCGCTGGCTGAAGCGCGCCGCCAGGTACTGCGCCGTGATCGCCCCCACCGCTGGCATCAGCGTCGCCAGGTACGGGTACCGGCCCAGCCGCGCGGCGTATTCGTTAGGCGTCTCGGCTTGGCGCCGCCGCAGCCCGCGACTATCGAATGCGCGCAGCAGCCGGTCGTAGGCCAGCACGATGGCGCCGCGCTCGCCCTGAGCAGCAAGCGCCTGCTCCATCCGCCGCTGCGCCAGGTAATCGTCGAGCCATCTGCCCTTCGCCGCGAGCGCCGCCCACGCCAGCACGGCCAGCGCCGCCAGCAGGTAGAGCAGGTGCACGCTCAAGTACCGCGACAGCCGCCCGGTCCAGTTTCGCTGTGCTGCAACCCGCGCCTGCGCGCCCGTGGCCGGCGACGCCTCGACCGTCTGCCACCCAATCTGCGGCAGGTAAACCTCCACCCAGGCGTGCGAATCCTCGTCGCGCACGACGTACGCGCCCGTCGCCGCGTCATAGCTCCCTGGCGCGAACCCTACCGCCACCCGCGCTGGAATCCCCTGCGCGCGGCACATCAGCGCCACCGCGCTCGCGAACAAGTCGCAGTAGCCGACCTTGCTCGAGGTCAGAAAATAGATCACCGCGTCTTCGGCCGGCGGCGTCGCCGGCGCATTCAGGCTATAGGTGGCCTGCGATTGCACCCAGCCGACGATCGCCGCCACCTTCGCCGCCGGACGGGTCGCGCTGCCCACGGCTTCCCGGGCGAAATCGGCCACCTTGCGCGCGCCAAAGGGCACCTCGAGCAGCCGGGGGTCGCTGGTATCGAGCACGCTGGCCGTGCCCTGCGGCAGAAGGTTATCCAACTGCGAGACCACCTCGTATGACACAGGTTGGAAGGGGCGCGTGCCGCCGGCGGCGACGGAGCCTGCCGCGTCCATCATTACCGGGCCGCTCACGCCGCTTGCCAGCCCCACCTGCACCGGCTGCATCGCCGCAAACAGCGTATCGCCCTGGGCGGACAGCACGTCGAATCGCTGGCGAACCAGGCGCCCGGGCCCGCGGGCGCCCGCGGAGCGGGCCCGGCGCTCCGCGCCCACCGCTGCCCGAAGGTCGAACTGCCCGGCCGCGTTGCGCCGGATGACGGTTGGCATGCCCCGCTGCGCCTGCCAGGATTGGCCGGTGTAGAAGCTCAGCGACCCGGCTCGCCAGTAGAGGGGCTCGTCGCACTTCACGCGCATCACGAGCCCGCGGCCGAGCTGAATTGGCCCGGCCCCGACCCGCAGCAGCCTGACGTCGTTCCACACCGGCCGCCCGGTCGCCGCCGCAGCGCCCGGACGCCCCCCCGCTTGGGCCGCCGAACGGGGCCAGAGTCGGCGCGTAAGCCGGGATCAACGCCGCCGCCGCCCGCGCCACCGGCAGCGCCGCCACCCACGCGACGACGAACAGCGCCGCCAGCAGCGCGAACCGCTGTCGCGCAACGCGCCGTGCATCGTCGCCGCGCGGAAATCGGCTGCGCTGCCGCTCGGCGACCAGGTGCGACTGCCCGGCCAGGTACGCCGATGAGAATGCGAACACGAGGAATGCGGCCGTGAATCGCGGCTCGAAGGTCTTGCTCCCCAGCACCCCGAAGATCGCCAGCCCGACCACGACGCAGAACAGCAAGTCCTCGACCCGCGTCAGACCGAAGCTGCGTATGATGGCAAAGGCGGCCAGCGCAACCGCCAATCCGAGCTGGCGATCGGCCCCGATCAACACCGCCACCGGCACGCCCAGAAACGATCCGCTCTGCTGGTACCATACCACCGCCAGCAGCGTCAGCGCCGCGGTCCATATCAGCGCGTACTGCCCGACGGCTTGCTGGCGGCGAAGCAGCCAGCTTGCTCCGAAGCCCATCGCCATCGCCAGCAGGAAGACGCTCGTCATGTCCGGCGCGTCGAAGTTCAGAGTGACGGCGAACACCGCCGATGCGCTGACGACGAAGGCGCTGGCATAAAGCACAGCCTCGTTGATGACGCCCGGCTCGTTGCGGTTCGTTTCTTGGTCGCGCGCCGCCAAGGGCGCTTCAGAGGGCATGGTCTCGCTGTCACGCCTCATCGCTCACCGTCCGCCCCAGCAACCGCTGAAGCTCGTCGCCGCGGCGCAGAATCTCTACCCGCGCCCCCGCCGCCTGGAGGCGCCGCGCGGCCTTATAGATATCCGCCGCGCCTTCGCCCGTCCAGCTTGCGCCATCCAGAAGCACCACCACGACCTGCGCCTGTCGCCGCACCCATGACTCCACCGCCCCGATTAGCCCCTCATCCGGCGCCGCCGTGAGCACAACCGCCACCGCGCCGCTCGCCGCGCCCTCCACGCTCGCCATCACTTCAGCCGGCGGCGCGTGGCCATCCGCTTCCATGCGCGCCAGCGCTTCGAGCAGCGCCGGCAGCTCCTGCTCCCGCCGCGCCGAAACCAGGTAGCTGCGCTTCGAGTCCCGCGCCGCCACCACGGCCTCCGCGCCGTTCTCGACCGCGAATGCCGCCAGCGACGCCGCCGCTCTGATCGCCGTCTCCAGGGTCGTGTCTTTGCCCGAGCCGTATTCCGTGGCTCGGCGCAGATCGAGCGCCAGCACGACGTCCGCGCCGAAGGTCTCCTCGAACTCCACCACCGCAAAATGCCCCAGCCGTGCCGTTGACGGCCAGTGAATCCGCCGCAGGGGATCGCCGGGCCGATAATCGCGTATGCCGTAGAACTCCAGCCCTGAGCCCGAGGCCGAGACCTGCTCCGTCTCCGCGCCGCCGAATCGCAGCACGCCCCCCAGCGGCTCGGGCCGCACGCGCACCGTGGCGGGATAGACGATGACCTCCTGCGGCGCCGCCAATCGCCGCTCGACGCGAAACGCGCCCATCATGTCGGTCGCGGAGATGCTGACCGGGCCGATGACAAACGCTCCGCGCTTCATGCCGCGCACGCGATAGGCCAGCTCCGCCGACCGCCCCGGAAGGAGCACGGGCACGATGAAGGACGATTCTCCCACCGGCTCGAGCCATTGGGGCAGCGTGTCGCTGACGCCGAGAAACACCTTGGGCAGGCGCGATGTGTTGGTTAGAATCAAGCTGAGGTCGCACCATTCGCCCTCATGCAGCTTGCGCGCCGGCCCGCGCCGCAGCTCGACGCCGCGCACCGACAGCACACACAGGGCATACGACCCAGCCGCCAGCAACGCCACCACGGCGGTCATGAAGTAGAGTTGCTCCAGCCTCAGGATGTATCCCGTGAGGCCGAGAAACGTTATGCCCGTCAGCAGCACTGTCTGCTTATACAGCATTGGCCTTCACATGTGGCACGGGCGCCCTCGTGGCTAGGCCCCGAGACTTCGGGGCCGCCACCCCGGCCCGAAGGGTGGCTAGCCCGGCCTATTCATACCGTGCGCCGGAGGGACGCAGGCGAGACGCCTGCGCTACCGGTATGAATAATGCGGGCTAGTGCTGTCTTGTAAGATTGCTGTTACCTGGCCGATCACCCTCACCCCGCCTCTGCCATGAAGGGAGAGGGGTCGGGCCAGGTTCCTCCTCTCCCTGCCAGGGCAACTTCGCCCGCCGACGCGCAGCCGAGACGGCTGCGCTACCGATCGTGCGGTAGGGCAGGCGTCTCGCCTGCCGTACGATGCCCGCGACGGCGGGAGAGGACGGCTAAGCTCCGACGCAGTCGGAGCCGCCGTGGCGGCCTTCAGGCCTAGCCATTGAGGTGAGGGTGATATAGTAACAACAGATGTACAAGAAAGCACTAGGCGGCTTCGCCGCCGCTGGCTAGGTCTTCGACCGCCATCCCGGCCCGACAGAGTCGGGCCTAGGGACACGGCGGCCCTGTGCGCTTAGCCGCTTAGGGGCCTGTGGTCCGCCGCGCAAGATCGCGCCGGCCACCCGCAGCTCCTGCGCCTTCGTCCGCGCCCGGCCGTCCAGGCGCGCATCCCGCGCCGCCGCCAGCGCCCGCCCCCACGCCGGGCCAGGTGCATATCCGAGCCGCGCCAGATCCTCCCCGGTAACCCGCGCGCGCAGCCCCTTCAGTCTACCCAGTAACAGCTTGCACCGCCGCCGCACCAACGGCGACGACGTGGCCCCAAGCGCCAGAACCCCCTCCTGCGACAAGCCCCCCAGCGCTCGAACGATCGCGCTGTTACTCGCCTGCGCAGAAGACAACGCCCGCCGCACGCGTCTCTTCACCCGCGCATAATCCACCAACGCCCGCCGCTGGGCTGCCGTCAGCCGCAGCCGCTCGGCCAGAGCCGCGGCCTCTACGGGCCTCAGGCCGTCGGCTATGATCAGCAGCCGTACGACGATCAGCAGCCGTACGACTGCACAGTTTGCATTCGCGTCCGCCGCTGTCCTGGACAACCAGGCGCACAACTGCCCCGCGCTGCGAAGCGAGCGCGCGGTCCTCGGCCCGACCCCGAGCGCCGGATGCAGGTATCGCAGCACCCCTAGCCGCGCCAGAAGCGTCACTCCCCGCCATGCGCGCACCTCGTCGAGCAGCATCATCAGCTCGCGCCGGATGCGGTCGCCGCTGACCGTCTCCAGGCACCCCGCGCGCACCGCCTGCGCGGCAAGTCGGCGCGTGCCGGGCTGCAGGGAGAACCCGAGCCGCGCCGCATAGCGCGCCGCCCGCAGCAGCCGCGTCGGGTCATCCACGAAGCTGCCGTGGTGCAGAACGCGCAGCCGGCTGCGGGTCAGATCTGCGCATCCGCCGAAGGGATCGATCACGGCTGGGGCGCCGCGCGCATCCAATCGCAGCGCCATCGCATTGACGGTGAAATCGCGGCGGGCCAGGTCGTCCTCGATGCCTCCAGGGGTCACGCGCGGCAATGCGCCGGGGCGGGTGTAGGTTTCGCGGCGCGCGGTGGCGACATCAATCGCGCCCTGGGGGGCAGTGATCTTGGCGGTAAGGAAACGGCGGTCTTCGTCCACCGGCGCGCCCAGCTCAGCCGCCAGCGCGCGCGCGAAGGCGAGACCATCGCCGACGATGGTCAGGTCGAGGTCGGGGCTGGGCGCGCCCAGAAGCAAGTCGCGCACGCTGCCGCCGACGAGGTAAGCCGGCACGCCCAAGCGCCGCGCGACGCGGGCGGCCGCCCTGAGTTGCGCCAACCGCTCTCTCGGCAGGGAGCCGCGCACCAGCGCTGCCAGATCTCGCCCCCGCGCTGGGCATGTGGGCTTGCGTTCCGATCTACGCCTGTCGTCGGCCATCGCACACCGCGGCCTTATGCCGTCGGGTCATTATCCGGGCGCGCTCAGCTTGATCCGATAGCGCTGCATCGCCACGCCGCGCGTCGGATGAGTGTACTCGTTCACCAGCACGCCGCCGTTGCGCTCTATGACACGAACCGATCCGGTATTGTCTTTGCGGCACGTCACCAGCACCTGGTGCAGCCCCATCAGCCGCGCTTTCGCTAACGTGAGTGCCAGCAAACGCGTACCATACCCCTTGCGCCGCGCGGAGGGACGTATGCCATAATCAATCTGCCCCCCCGTTCTTTCCAGTGCAGCAGTGAGCCAATGACGCAACCTGCACGAACCGATGACTTCGGCGCCATTCCGCACTAGCCAGAACTCGGATTGCGGAACTCTCAGCGTGGACTCGTCACCGACTCGTTCTCGCTCCGCCCAGGATTGAAAGAGCGAAGGCAGTTCCTCGCGCGTCGTCGGCAGGACGCTCGACAACCGGCTGTCATCCGCGATCTCTTCCCTGCACATGTCGAGGTAAGCCTCCGCCAGCGCGGGCGGGGGGCTTATCAACTCGAGGGTCTCGACGCCGTCTTCACTCATGGCCTACAGAGTCTCGTCTATCACAGTAATCGGCTTGTGCAGCGCCAGATCCATGTGGCACAGCCGCCCCGGCTGTGATGGCGCCGCCAGCGCGGCGCCAGATTGAAGAGGCGAGGCTTGCCCGCAAGCGGCGGGGCGCCTGTTCCACATTCAACGACTCACGCCTAGCCTCGGCGCGCAGCCGCCTGCTGCTCGCACGCGATCCACGAGCTTCTTCAGTCTGCGCAATCTGCGTAATCTGTGGATAGCTTCTCCGGCTGTCAATGAGGATGATCTGTGGACGGGTGCCGGTCGATCCGGACCCGCGGCGCCCCCTCACCTGCGCTCCAGGCGCGGCGGGATGCGGTCCTGCCGCAGCAGGTCGTCCAGGCTCTCGCGCTCGACGATGACCTCTGCCTGCCCGTCGTGCACCAGCACCACCGCCGGCCGCGGCAAGCGGTTGTAGTTGCTCGACATGCTGTAGTTGTACGCGCCCGTCGTCTGCACCGCCAGGATGTCGCCCAGCGCCAGCCCCGGCGTCTCGATATCCGTGATCAGGGTATCCGTCTCGCAGTGCTTGCCCGAGATCGTGACCTTGCCGTTGACCGGCGCGGCGGCCTTGTTGGCGACGATCGCCTCGTACTCGGCCTGGTAGAGCGCCGGGCGGGGGTTATCGGACATTCCGCCATCCACCGCGGCATAGGTGCGCACACCGGGAATATCCTTGATAACGCCCACGGTATAAAGCGTCAGCCCCGCCTCGCCGACGATGCTGCGCCCGGGCTCCGCCATCATCTTCGGCTGCGGCAGGCCATTGCGCTCGCACTGCTCGCGCAGCGCGACCGCTATCGTCTCGGTGTAATCCTCGACCGATGGCGGATGATCGGTCGCCCGGTAGCGCGCGCCCAGGCCGCCGCCAAGGTCAAGCTCAGCCACGACATAACCCGTCGCATCGCGCACCTCGCGCATGAAATCAACCATCATGCGGGTGGCGAGGTCGAACGGCTTGAGGTCGAAAAGCTGCGAGCCGATATGACAGTGCAGCCCGCGCAGCCGCAGGTTAGGGCTCGCCAGGACGTGCTGCACCGCGCTCAGCGCTTGGCCGGTGGCGATGTTAACGCCGAACTTGGTATCGATCTTGCCGGTCTGGATGTACTCGTGGGTATGCGCCTCGATGCCCGGCGTCACGCGCAGCAGCACGTCGGCGACCGCACCCGGCGCGGCGGCGATGCGCTGACACAGCTCGAGGTCCACCTCGCTGTCGAGGACGATGCGCCCGACGCCGGCGCGCAGGGCCATCTCCACCTCGGCGGCGGACTTATTGTTGCCGTGCATCACCATGCGGTGGGCGGCGAACTCGGCATGAAGGCCGGTGTGCAGCTCTCCTGCGGAGGAGACATCCAGCCCCAGGCCCTCCTCGTCGGCGATGCGGCACATGGCGAGGGTGAGGAAAGCCTTGCCGGCAAACACCACCAGCGACTGGGCGAAGCGCTTCTCAAACGCGGCGCGATAGGCGCGGCACATGCCCCGCAGGCACGGCTCGTCCATGACATAGAGCGGCGTGCCGAAGCGCCGCGACAGCTCCACCGTGTCGCATCCGCCGACCTCGAGATGCCCGTCGCTGTTGATTCGCTGCGTGCCAAGTAGCATGTGTGCCTTACCTCATGCGCGCCCTGCGGGGCGCGTCGGGCGCGGCTTCGCCGAAGCCGCGAAGTCGCGGGGTCAGCGACCCCGCGCCCGTTTTGCCCACGTGGGCAGTCTGCCGACGCTTCCCAAACCATCGGCGCCAGACCGGTTATTCTCGATCTGGCGCCTTATCTCTTCCTCTGTTGCCCGGTGCGATGGACGCGAGACGGCGCCTCATGTGCGCGTGCACATGCGCTTCGTCTCGCCCATCACCGCGCTCGGGACCGACCGGCTGTTCATCCGCGTGCGTGCATTATACCGAAAAACCGCCGCGCCGACAATAAGGGCGCCTGCGCGGATGTGACCGGGCAAAGTTGGGATGCGTCTAGCGCGCATTGTTCATGCGCGCGCACAGTCGCGTCACGATGCACGCGGCTCAAACGTAATATGCATAATCCAGGCCAGTCTGGCGCGAGCATCCCACGGCGGCGCAGCCGTTTCGAAGGCTTTCTCGTTGGTCTGCGTCGTGACTACCGCCCCAGAACGAATCGCGCCCGCTCCCTACGCAGCATTGCGAACGGGGTGATGCACTTCGCGCCGAGCGCGATGCAGGCGTCAGGGATCTTGATCGTCTTCGTCGAGGGCGAGGAAACCTCGTGAGTCACGACCGTGTGCCCATGGGCGAGCGCGTGAGCCACGAGGTAGTAATACGCCAACTGAAGAAAGGTGCCTACGGCGGCGGGCTCGTAACGCTGGCCGGTGGCCCAGGAACTGACCGAGCCGAGCGCCGGAAGCATCGCGGGGTCTGGTACGAGGAAGAATTCCGGCCCGCGAGCCGCAGCCCACGCCGCCAAGTCGTCGGCGACCGCTTTGAGTTCGCCTTCGACCCGCTCGATGCTGAAAACCTGGCCCTCGGCATTACGCGCGATGAGCCAATCCCAAAATGCCGGACAGAAGTCGAAGCCATAGTGCAGCCTCTTCGCCTGGATGAAGACGTCGGCATCGAGCAGGTACGCCATCAGGCCGACACTCCCAGGCTTCGCCCAAGTTCGTCGAAGGTCTGCAACTTCGAGAAACCCAGCATGCGCAAGGCATCGCGATGGAGCGTCTGCCCTTCGAGCGTACTCATCACCAGCGCGCGCGCGAAACGCTTGCTGACGCGCGCCGCCTGCGTCAGGTAGAAGTCGCCGCCGCTTCCCTTCGCTAGAGCGCGCAGTCGCTTGAGCTCCGCGTCGTAAGCCTCAGAGAGCTGCTCGCGTGTGATCCCGCCGGCATCGCAGATCCGGCGTAGGACCACTAGCGTACTGACCTTGAAGCGCCGCGCGAGGCGGTCGGCCTCGGCCCCTAGCTCCGCGCCCGCGTCGTAATCGGCGCGCAGGACTTCGAGCGGCATCAGCAGCTCGGCCGCGACCCGGTTGGACCAACGCTCGACCGCGTGCTCGGGCACCCACGCCGCCTGCGCATCGGACACCGCAGACTGCCCGAGCCAGATGTGCGCCAGCTCGTGCGCAAGCGTAAACATCTGCGCCGCCTTGGTGTCGGCGCCATTGATGAACACGAGTGGCGCCAGTTCGTCCGCCATGGCGAAGCCACGGAACTCGTCCGGATTCAGGTGGCGGTGGGTGTTGTTGAGCACGACCCCGCTGCACATGACGAGAACCCCGAGCGCGTCCGCCTGCTCGATGAAGCGTCGCAGCGCATCTGTCCAGGTCGGCATCCGGCGGCGCTCCTCAAGGTCGAACCCCAGGGCATGCCGCATGCGCGCGGCAGTCGTTTCCACGTTGTTCGCGACGCGCGCGGAGCCGACGAACGAGCACGGTTCCTCTCCCACGGACCGAGCGAAGTCGCGATACCACTCCTGCCGCTGCTGGCAGATGTAGATGGTGTCGAGGAGATCAGGACTGGGGCGTCCGAGGTACAGATTACCAACCGTGCGGAAGTCCGGAATCGGCATGCTCTCGACGGGCGGCTCCGGTAGAAAGAGGTAGCCAATGGGGACATGAACTGCCTTGGCGAAGCGCTCGACCTGCTTCAGCGTGGGTTGCTCCTCTTCCTGCTCCCAACGCTCAAGCTTCGGGAAGGCCACCGCGAGCTCACGCACCGTCCGCCTTGCACGCTCGCGCGCCCACCGCAGCAATTCCGGATTGATGGTTACGCGCATCATCCTGGTACTCTGTACCCCGGCCCGGTCAGGAACTGAGCGGATGCATGAACGTCGGCCCCCCGCGCTTCGATCTTCCCGTCACCGCCGCCGTAATCAGGGCCGTGCGGTACTTCCATTATAGCACGCTGTGGTAAGGGTGCGCATCTCGGGTTGCCTTTGCGCCCCGGCTTGTTCGAATTCGAGCCCGACAATAGGGGGACAAGCTTTCGCCCGCATCACCCTTGCTGCTCCGCGGATTGACCAGCAGAGTAGATTACGCCGCGACGAAACCCGCGTCCTGCATGGGGGGCCTCTCCCTTTAGGGCGGCAGGTGTCCTGGGCGAAGACAAGCTGGGCGATCAAACTCACCGGTTGTGCATATCCGATTGCGTTCACGCCACCTCGGCTGCGAATCGGCCGGCGGGACGCCTGCCGTACCGAACCCGGTCAGACCCCGAGGTGCGCCCCAGTCAGCCGAACTAAGAACGGTAACACCCGCCTGCGCGTCGAGGGTCCGTTTGCCTTGACTTTTGCGGGGGCGGGTAGTACACTCGATTTTGGCCGCGCGGGGGGCGCGAACCGGCGTTTCCGACGGGCGCGAGCGGCTTCTCCCGAAGCATCTGTGTCGCCGGGTTATGTCTCCGGAAGCATCATGAACGGATGACGGAGTGTCGAATCGGTGATCTCAACTGCGGATTTCAAGCGCGGCCTGACCATCGAGCTGGATGGCGAGGTCTTTCAGATTGTGGAGTTCCAGCACGTCAAGCCCGGCAAGGGTGGAGCATTCGTTCGCACCAAGCTGCGCAACCTGCGCACCGGCAGCGTCTTCGACCGCACTTTCCGCGCCGGCGAGCGGATGGAGATGGCCCATGTCGAGCGGCGGCCGATGCAGTACCTGTATCGCTCGGGCCGAGATTACGTGTTCATGGACCTCGAGACTTACGATCAGATGACGCTGCCGCCTGACCAGATCGGCGCAGGGGTAAAATACCTTAAGGAGGGCCTCGAGGTCGCGGTGGTAATGCACGAGCAGCGGGTTATCGAGGTCGAGCTGCCCGATACCGTCGAGCTCGAGGTGACGCAGACCGACCCCGGGCTGCGCGGGGACACTGCCTCCGGCGGGTCGAAGCCGGCGACGCTGGAGACCGGCGCGGTGGTGGACGTGCCGCTGTTCGTGGACACCGGTGACGTGGTGCGGGTGGATACGCGCAGCGACCAGTACGTCGCCCGCGTGGCGGGGTGACGAAGGGGAGCGATGGCCAAGGCTGATCTCCAGCTTGAGCGCATCCGCGAGCTGATCGCGGTGATGCAGGAGACCGGGGTGACCGAGTTGTCGGTCGAGCTGCCGGAGCTCAAGATCAGCCTCAAGCGAGACGCGGCGGAGGCTGGCGCGAGGTCGCTGGCGCCGCATGATACGGCGGCCGAGGCGGAGGCTGGGGAGGGGCTCTACCCCGTGACCGCGCCCATGGTGGGCATATTTCGCGCGACCGCGGGGCTCAGCGCCAAGGTATCGCCCGGGGATATGGTCAACGCGGGGCAGGTGATCGGGGCGATCGAGGCGATGAAGGTGCCTAACAGCGTGCCGTCGCCGGTGGCCGGGGTGGTGCGCGAGGTGCTGGCGGCGGACGGGGCGGCGGTGGAATACGGGCAGCCGCTGATGCTGATCGAGCCGCAGCCGGCGCTCGAAGGAGCGGAAGTTGAGGCGGAAGCGATATAACGATTTCAGGCGTGACTGCGGCGGAAGACGCGCATCCTCGCCTGGCCTCTCCCGCCTTCGCGGGGATGCATGTAGGGGCAGGGCATGCCTTGCGCCTACGGCGCCTGAAAGTTGCCTCGAAGGCAGAGGAGTTCGGGGCGGGGCAGGGGTTCGCGGCTCGACGCGGCGGCGCTCCGAGCGCGGCTGGGTGACGCTGATCGAGCTGCTGGTGGTGACGGCGATCATCGTGGTGGTGATCGCGCTGCTGTACGGACGCAGCCCGAGCGGGGCGGGCGGGGTGACGAGCCCGAGCGGCCAGGCGCAGACGGTTCCTGGCGTGGCGCTGGAGAAAGCCCGGGGGATTGAATGCCAGCAGAATCTGCAAGGGCTGCGGCAGGAGATCGCCGCCTATCGCATGGATAGCGAGCAGCCGCCGGCGTCGCTGGACGAGATCCGCGGCGGGGCCAAGTCATGTCCCGTCTCCGGCAACCCTTATGTCTACGACCCGCAGACGGGCACGGTGCGCTGCACGACCCCAGGCCACGAGAGCTTCTGAGGCCGCCGCCGATAGCACCGCCGGCGGTACTGGTTGGGGGACATTCCAGCCGCCGTGGTGTAGAGATACTACGTGTTCAAGAAGATCCTTGTCGCCAACCGGGGTGAGATCGCGGTGCGCATCATACGGGCGTGCCGCGAGCTGCGCCTACCGACGGTGGCGGTTTACTCCCAGGCCGATGCCGAAGCGCTGCACGTGCGCCTGGCGGACGAGGCGGTGTGCATCGGCCCGCCCCCCAACCGCGACAGCTACCTCAACATCCCCAACGTCATCACCGCGGCGCTGATAACCGGCGCCGACGCGATCCATCCCGGCTACGGCAATCTCGCGGAGAGCGCGGCGTTCGCCGAGAACTGCGACCTGTGCAAGCTGGCTTTCATCGGCCCGACGGCGCAGACGCTGGAGCAGATTCGGGACAAGGCGCAGGTCAAGCACGTCATGCGCAGCGCCGGGGTGCCGGTGATACCGCCGGAGGAGCCGGCGATCATCACCAGCGAGCAGGAGGCGCTCAAGATCGCCTCGCGGTTCGGTTATCCGCTGATCATCAAGGCGGCGGCGGGCGGCGGCGGGCGAGGGATCCGCGTCGTTCACGATGATGACGACATGATTCGCAGCCTGCCCATCGCGCGTTCGGAGGCGGAGGCGGCGTTCGGGCGGCCGGAGGTCTACCTGGAGCGCTTTCTGGAGGAGCCGCGGCACATCGAGTTCCAGATTCTCGCCGACCGGCGCGGCAACATGATCCACCTCGGCGAGCGCGAGTGCTCGATCCAGACGACGCGGCATCAGAAGCTGCTCGAGGAGTCGCCCTCGACCGCGCTCTCGCCGTCGCTGCGGCGGCGCATGGGCGAGGCGGCGCTGCGCGCGGCCAAGGCGGTGGGCTACAGCAGCCTGGGCACGGTCGAGTTCCTGCTCGACGCCGACGGCAAGTTCTATTTCCTGGAGCTGAACGCGCGGGTGCAGGTCGAGCACCCGGTGACGGAATGCGTGACCGGCATCGACCTGGTGAAGGAGCAGATCCGCCTGGCGGCGGGGGAGAGGCTGGCCCATGCGCAGAAGGACATCGAGTTTCGAGGCCACGCCATCGAATGCCGCATCACCGCCGAGGATGCGGACGCCGAGTTTGCGCCGTGCGCGGGCTCGGTCAACGGGCTGACGCTGCCGGGAGGGCCGGGGGTGCGGGTGGACACGCACCTCTATCCCGGTTATCGCGTGCCGCCGTACTACGATCCGCTGCTCGCCAAGCTGATCGTGTGGGGGCGCGACCGGCGGGAGGCGATCGCGCGAGCACAGCGGGCGCTGGTGGAATTCAAGGTCGACGGGCTGCGCACCACCATCCCCTTCCACCGCGAGGTGCTGGCGAACGCCTTTTTCCGCCGCGGCGAGACGCATACCGATTTTATCCAGCGGCGGATGGGGCGCTAGCGGTGCCATCTGGGATTTCACGGAGACGCCTGCCCAATGAGGCTCTTGCATCAGCGGAGGGCCGAAAACCGCCGCGTCGGGTAGGGGCACGGCATGCCGTGCCCCAACGAGGGAGGCTCTTGCGGCCTGCGCCGCTGAATGATAGGGCCGGTCACCATCGCGCCCTCCGGATACCGGAGCCTCATTAGATGAGAAGACGACGCGCGGCGCGCGAGCAGGCGCTTAAATGGCTCTACCAGATCGACGTCGGCAAGACCCGGCCAGAGGATGCAGTCGCCGAGACCCAGGTCGAGCTGGACGAGGAGAGCCTGGGATTCGCGCGGGCGCTGGTCGAGGGCGCCATCGCCAACGTCAAGGAGATCGACGCGGCGATCGCGCGCTACGCCAAGGACTGGAGGCTGGAGCGCATGCCGGCGCTGGATCGCAACATCCTGCGCATCGCGGTTTTCGAGATCTTGCACCTGCCCGAGGTGCCGCACAGCGTATCGGTCGATGAGGCGGTCGAGCTGGCGAAGCTGTACAGCACCGCCGAATCGAGCAAGTTCGTCAACGGCGTGCTGGGGAGCTTGCTGCGCGACCTGGAGCAGGCGCAAACTGGCACCGCGGCCGAATGAGCAGCGGTCCCACCGGGGACAATCCCCATTGGGCGCAGTGCGGCACCCGCGGCCGGGGCCGCAAAGGGGACTGTCCCCTGAAGCCACGAGGACGAGCAATGACCGCGCGCGAGGCGCCGAGCGATCGCTTCATTTTCAGCGTCAGGCAGTTGAGCCGCTACCTGCGCGCGCTGCTGGAGCGCGACGAGGGCCTGCGCGATGTGTGGGTGCGCGGCGAAATCAGCAACTGCGTGCGCCACAGCTCGGGCCACGTTTACTTCACGCTCAAGGACGAGGCGAGCCAGGTTCGATGCGTCGCCTTCCGCGAGTACGCCCAGGGGCTGACCTGCCCGCCCGAGGATGGCGCGCGCGTGCTGGCTCACGGCGCGGTGACGGTCTATGAGAAGGCAGGGCAGTATCAGCTTTACGTCACCGAGGTGCTCGCCGATGGCGTGGGGTCGCTGCACGCGCTGTTCGAGCAGTTGAAGGACAAACTGCGCGCGGAGGGGCTATTCGATCCGGCGCGCAAGCGGCCCATCCCGAAGTTCCCGCGGCGCATCGCGGTGGTGACCTCGGCCGATGGCGCTGTGTTCCACGACTTCTCGGTCATTGCGCGGCGGCGCTGGCCGGCGGTGGACATCGTGCTCGTGCCGGCGGCGGTGTCGGGCGCAGGGGCGGCGCCGACGATCGTGCGCGGGCTTCAGAAGGCGGGGCGAATGCGCGGCGTGGAGGTGATCGTCGTCGCGCGCGGCGGCGGCTCGCTGGAGGAACTGTGGGCCTTCAACGATGAGGCGGTAGCGCGAGCGATTGCTGCCTCGCCGACGCCGGTGGTGAGCGCGGTGGGGCATGAGACGGATTTCACCATCGCGGATTTCGTGGCCGACCTGCGAGCGCCGACGCCATCGGCGGCGGCGGAGCTGCTGACGCCCGACGCGGCGAGCATGTGCGCGCACGCGGCGCGGCTGGCGCAGCGGGCGCGACAGGCGGCGCTGCGGCTGCTGGCGCGGCGGCAGCACGAGCTGCGGCTGCTGCGCGGGCGGCGCGTGTTGTATGCACCGGTAGCCCTGCTAGCTGAACCGCGGCAGCGGGCGGACGAGGGGTTGCGGCGCGCGCGCGCGGCGATAGCGCAGAGCTTCGAGCGCCGCCGCGCGCGACTGGATGCGCTGCGAGAGCGGGCGCGGGCGCTGGATCCATTGGCGGTGCTGGCGCGTGGGTACTGCGTGGTGCGGCGGCTGCCGCAGGGGGCGCTGGTGCGCAGCATCGGGCAGTTGTCAGCCGGCGACGAGACAGAGGTGGTGCTGCGCGACGGCTCGGCGTGGTGCGAGGTCGAGCGGGTGGCGCCGCGCACGAACCGTGAACCGGCGGCGCAGGGGGAAGCGTGAAGAAGAAAGAGGCCGCGAGCGGCCCCGGCGAAGCGCACGGCGACGCCGCGCCGATGACCGGCGAAGGGCAATCCTTCGAGCAGGCGCTGGCACGGCTGGAGCAGATCGTGGAGCGCCTCGAGGGCGGCGAGGAAACGCTGGAGGACTCCCTGCGCCTGTACGAGGAGGCGATGGGGCTGTGGCGCTTCTGCGAGCAGCAGATGCGTGTCGCCCAGGAGCGCATCGCGAAGCTGGCGGCGGAGCTGGCGCCCGGCGAGGCGCAGGAGCCGCAGGAAGTGGAATGAGCCCGGGGGGTGTTCACGGGACGGTGGGTGACGAGCAAGGCGACTCCTCTCCCTTGAGGGAGAGGACTAACAGGCCTGTGATAAAGTGGCTCGCGGGCTCAGGGACTGCAAGTCCAGGCCTTGTGGGGCGGGGATTCCTATCCCCGCCGCCTCTAGGCGGGCGTAGGAACGCCCGCCCTACAGGTGGAAACCTGCTCGTCGCACAGAGGTATTGGACTTTATCACAGGCCTGCTAAGGAGCGGGTAAAGGGCCGGCTGTCCTACCCTCACCCAGCCTCTCGCTGAGAGGGAGAGGGGTTCTCGGCAGCGTTGCTCAACCCATCGAGACGAACTAGCTGTGAGCCGGCCGCACGGTACTTGCATGGACGGATAGACGATGCCATTACTTGATTCGATGACCGGCCCCGCGGATCTCAAGCGCCTGTCGCGGGCGCAGTTGAAAGAGCTGTCGCAGGAGGCGCGAGAGCGACTGATCGACACGGTATCGCGCACCGGCGGTCACCTTGCCGCTAACCTGGGCGTGGTCGAGCTGACGATCGCGCTGCACCACGTGCTCGACAGCCCGCGCGACAAGATCGTCTGGGATGTCGGGCACCAGTGCTACACGCACAAGCTCGTGACCGGGCGGCGAGGTGAGTTGCCGACCCTGCGCCAGCGCGGGGGGATGTCGGGCTTTCCGCGGCGCGCCGAGAGCGCGCACGATTGCTTTGACACCGGCCACGGCAGCACCTCGATTTCGGCGGCGTTGGGATACGCGGTGGCGCGCGACCTGGCCGCGCAGGATTACGCGGTGGTGGCGGTCATCGGCGACGGCGCAATGACGGGCGGGCTGGCGTTCGAGGCGCTGAACCACGCCGGACACCTGGGCCGGGACCTGGTGGTGGTGCTCAATGACAACGAGATGTCGATCTCGCGCAACGTCGGGGCGCTGGCGCATTATCTGGGGCGGGTGCGCACCGACCCGCACTACCTGCGCGCGAAGGACAACTTCGAGGCGATGATGCGGCGGCTGCCGCGGGGTGCGGCGCTGCTCGACGCGGTGGACAAGTTCAAGGCGAGCGTGAAGCAGCTCATGGTGCCGGGGATGCTGTTCGAGGAGCTGGGCTTCACCTACCTGGGGCCGATTGACGGTCACGACATTGACGAGCTGATCGAGACCCTGCGCCACGCGCGCAGCATCAAGGGGCCGGTTCTGATTCACGCCATGACCACCAAGGGCAAGGGCTACGACCCGGCGGAGCGCGACGCCTGCCGCTTCCACCGCACGGCACCGTTCGACATTGATTCGGGTGAGCCGGCGCTGCCGTCGCTATCGTCGTTCACCACGGTTTTCGGCGGCGCGCTGGTGCGGCTGGCGCAGAGCGATAAGCGCATCGTCGCCATCACCGCGGCGATGCCCGATGGCACCGGGCTGGTGCCGTTCTGCCAGCGCTTCCCCGAGCGCTTTTTCGATGTCGGCATGGCGGAGGGGCACGCGGTGACGTTCGCCGCCGGGCTGGCGGCGGCGGGGCTGCGGCCGGTGGTTGCCGTCTATTCGACCTTCCTTCAGCGGGCATACGACCAGGCGCTGCACGATGTCTGCTTGCAGAACCTGCCGGTGACGCTGGCGGTGGATCGCGCCGGCCTGGTGGGCGAGGACGGCCCGACGCATCATGGCGCATTCGATCTAAGCTACCTGCGGCATCTACCGAACATGGTGGTCATGGCGCCGCGCGACGGCGAGCAGCTGGCGGCGATGCTCGGGACGGCGCTCGCCAGCGACGGTCCGGCGGCGATCCGCTATCCCCGCGCGGCGGCGGGGTTCCCGGACCAGCTTGAGTCGCGGATTGCGGTGGGCGCGGGCGAGCGGCTGCGCGAGGGAACGGATGTCGGCATAATCGCGGTCGGGAGCATGGTCGGGCCGGCCCTGGAGGCGGCGGAGATGCTGGCAGCGGAGGGCATCTCGGCGGCGGTGGCGGACGCGCGATTCGTCAAGCCGCTGGACGCGAAGCTGGTGGTGGATCTTGCGCAGCGCTGCGGCGCGCTGGTGACGGTGGAGGAGAACGCGATCGCCGGGGGCTTCGGCAGCGCGGTGCTGGAGGCGCTTCAGGAGCACGGGGTTGCGGTTCCCGTGCGGCGGCTGGGCTTGCCGGATCGCTTCATCGAGCACGGGCCGCGCGCGGCGCTGCTGGAGATGATCGGGCTGACGGCGGCAGGCATCGCCGCGGCGGCGGCGGAGGTATTTCGCAAGCCGATGCGCTTTGACCCGGCGCCGAGGTAGCGGGTACGCTTCGCGCGTTCCTGGTCGCGTTGGTGTACGTCTCTTAATCCTTCCAGGCGAAGAAGATGGCGATCCCCGTGGTGACAATCATACTGGCCACGAAGGCGGTGAACGCGATGTCAGAGACCCGGTCCATCTTGTCTCCAATTCAGGCTGCGGCAAAGGCGCAGGCCACGTGGTTTTATGTGTATGTGTCCGTCCAAGTCTTGGCCGTGGGGCTTGCCGTCGTGGCCTGGCTCGCCACGAACCGGTACCAAGCTCTCGTTAAGGGGGATGCGGATGCCCGCATTGCAGAGGCGGGTAGCAAGGCCGCTGGTGCCAACCAAGGTGCGGCCGAAGCGAACGAGAGGGCTAAGGACCTGGAGCACGCTAACCTCTCCCTCCGCAAGGATCTCAACGAAGCCGCCGCGAAAGTCGCTGGCATCCAGAAGGACGCGGCGGACGCCCAGAAGGACGCCGCAGATGCGAAAGCCGCGCAGCAGAGGGTAGAGGTAGAATGGGCCAAACAGAAAGAGCGGGCGGCGATTGCAGAGCGAGAATTGCTGGAGCTGCAAGAGCGGATAAAGCCTCGCACAATCTCTATGGCGCAACGGACGCGGCTGATGGACATCCTGAGGCAAGCCCCTAAAGGGCCTGTCAGCGTTACCTGCGTGTTGGGAGACGGCGAAGGCTTCGCTCTTGCGAGAGAGATTGAGCAAGTTCTAACAGCGTCTGGATGGCGTGTCGAGGGAGGGGTGACCCAAGGTGTATTTGGTCCGAGGAATCCAATTGGTACCGCTCTTGCCATCCACGATCCGAAAACTCCTCCCACCCATGCGGCCCCCCTTCAGCACACATTCACCTCAGTCGGCATTCCGCTGCTAGCGAGCGCGAGCGCAGAAGTCCCGGAGGGAACGGTACGGATAATGGTAGGCAACAAGCCTTGATGTTCCAACCGAGGACACGACCGGCGTTTCTGGAGGCGGGCGGAGAGCGACGCACCGGCAAGGGCAGCCACGTAAACATCAAGATGCCTAACCCGGATTATTCATGTCATTCCGAACGGAGCAAGGCGGAGTGAGGAATCCCCTACCAGGAAGCGCCAACGATAGGGGATTCCTCGCTGCGCTCGGAATG
>Ga0315280_10002922_pt1 | contig 26936 bp, 27 predicted proteins | sample YL17G06_40_MG_FD_203697 | JGI IMG/M metagenome (GOLD analysis project Ga0315280, IMG submission 203697) | Sediment microbial communities from Yellowstone Lake, YNP, Wyoming, USA - YL17G06_40 | ecosystem: Environmental > Aquatic > Freshwater > Lake > Sediment | place: USA: Wyoming | collected...
CGTCCCTCCAATACCAGGTTCAATGTCTGTAGCCTCCCTTGCTCTTGCTGTGTCAATGTCAGTCCTCTCATGACTGACATTATCCCTTAACAGTTAGCTACTGACGTAATCGTATAACAACAACACGCTGATGAGTCCCAAAGGCTTCGCCGACCTTATGGGCACCATGTGGCCTGAGCTGATTGATGCTATGCCCTTCGGCATGGGCAGGATGATGCGGGTAATGGGCAAGGTTCCCTTCACGCTGGAGCTGATGAAGCCCATGTTCCCCATTCTGTTCCCACGGCTGCTGCCCATGATGATGCCCAAGGTGATGCCGTTAATGTTGAAGCGTGTTGCGGAGCGTATCCCCATGCCCGACTACATGGCTGAGCAGATGCCCGAGATGATGCCCGGCATCATGAACGGCCTCATGCCTCACATGATAGGCGATGTAGTCCCGCTGGTGACGCAGCCCATGATTGACTACCTGCGGGGGAAGTCCGAGAAATAAGGTATTAGAGATTCTTGTTTGTGCTCAGAATTAAACAGAGTAGGAGCATGGTTAGCATGCTCCTACTCTATTCCCCAACAATTTCACTGGCTTGAAAATGGGGCTTTTAGTTCTATCCATTGAGCACCCCGGCTCACCAGCTTCATGGAGCAGCCCCCAAGTCAGGCTCTTACCGAAAATCAGGGTGTCACATTGACCTTGCGCCTGCGTCACACTCACATCACAGAAATGTGCCATCCGCTCGGGAAATCCCAATTTTCGTGCGTCGTGGTGACGGGTGCGCCGCTGCAACATTTACGCTGACGATTTACAGTATGAACATATCCCGATATGGTACAATAATATGCATACAAGGATGTGTGGGCAACCAGCCAATGTCTGATGTTCCATCCCCGTTCTAGAGGCTAGTAACTTTAGGGAGGTAGAGCTATGGCAGGGAAGAAATTCAAGTATCTAAGCAAGGAATGGGCCGAGGAAGTCATCAAACGTGCTAACGAGAAGCTCACGCCAGAGAAAATGAAGCACGTTACGTCATCAATGCTAACACTGAACACAAATTGCCCGGATGGAAAAGAGCGGGCTGTTTATTATGAAATTGTCGATGGAGTGGTAACTAAGGTCTCGATCGTGGAAGGCAAGATGCCCAACGCCGAGTTCACCATAACAGCAGATTATCAGCTGTACGCCAGAATCTCACGAGCTGAACTGAAAGCCAGACGAGCGCTCATGTCAGGCAAGATGAAATTAAAGGGACCACTTGTCAAAGCCTTGAGACTAGCGCCTCTTGTCGATCGGTTAAATGAAGTCATATCTACAATACCTGCCGAGTACTAGAACATCAAGCAGAGGAGGGAATGATGCCTAAGAAGTCCTCATCCCCCAAAGACCGCTATTTTATTGACTTCCCCAAAAGGATTAAAGAAATTCAGGCGGAGATGCAGAAAGCTGGGATTGACGCATATCTGGGAACACGGCTCAGGACTTTGTCATGGACCATAGGTGCATTCTGTCCGTGGCGCTCGTATGTTGTGATTCCATCACAAGGGTTGCCTACGGCGTTCACCTTTGTTATTGATGCTGCTAGAGTAGGTGACGATTCCTGGCTGGATGAGAGTCACGTCGTCGGATACGGCCCTATGGGAGATCAAGATCAAATGACTCTGCTGGCCAATAGCATAAGGTCTTATTTGAAGAACGGCAGAGGAGTGGTAGGTATTGAAAGCGGTATAGCCACTTATCTACCCGAGGGTAATATCACTCTCTATGAATATGAATGTTTGCAACGTGCCCTGCCGAAGGGCCAATTTCGGAATGCTCACGATATCGTGGATCGGCTTTCCTTGATAAAGGATGAGGGTACGATCAATCGCTTTCGGGAAGCATCGCGTATTGTTGACATCGGACACCGGGAGGTCCAAAAAGCAATCTTTGATGGCGGATATAGAGGAATGACTGAGACGGAAATCGCTGGACTGGCAGCGTATGCCATGAGAAAGGCAGGAAGCGAATGGGAATGGTCTTTTACAGGGGGGAATGAGATTGCTTCCGGCTATCGTACGGGATACGCGGCCGGGGCCTGCACACCTGCAACAAGAAAGCTTCTTAAATCTGGGGAGCCGCTCACGGTAGATTTACATGCCATGTTCAAATTAGGATTAGGGGATCATGCACACAACTACCTGCTGGGGCCAGCCACGAGGCGTCAGAAATGGCATGCCAGGAATTTTGTTGATTTAGTAAAACTGTGCCTAGAAAAATACCGGGCCGGCGCCAGCCCATCGAGTCTTGCCGATGAGTTGCTCGATTTCTGCGAGGAAAGGGGATTTGCCGACTACATGGTGCCCGGTTTCGAGCACGGTATCGGCATGATGGGCGATGAGTGGCGCATAGGCCTTAATGACGGTCCTTTCCCCTACTGGACCAATCCGGAACATGTGTATCAGCCTGGCGAAATGGTCATTTGCGCTATTCAATACTCGTGCCCCGATGAAAAGATAGGCTTCCGTTATGAGAATCCCATTCTCATAACAAAGAGTGGTTGCGAGGTGATGTCAAAGTTCCCACTTGCGATCGAAGAGATCTAATGCAAGTAGCATTTGCTACGAAGTCATCCAAAGATAATGGGTCTATTTTTGTTTGAGGCCTCAAGTGACCAGCAATTTCGGAACCCCAAAAAGCTTATGAATTAGGAGGCGCACATGGCATACAAGGCGCTAATTTTGGAGAAAGAAGGCCCGATATCAATCATCACCTTGAACCGGCCTAAGGTAGGTAATTCCTTTGATGTGATTCTGGGAGCGGAATTAGATCATGCCGTCAAACATGTAGGCGGAGACCGGGACAGCAGGGTACTCATTATCACCGGAGCTGGCAAGTATTTCAGCACAGGTATAGACCTCAGTATGTTTGCTACGTCAGGCCGTCATGCTAGCGGTATAGTTGCCATACAGGATGTGTTACCATCCGATGAGGATGAAACGCCGGGAAAAGGAACAGGAGTAGCCGCCGCAATCAGAATTAGGGACATGCCCAAACCAGTGATCGCCGCCGTAAATGGCCCAGCAGTCGGCCAAGGCCTTGCCATAGCCTTGGCCTGTGACATCATTATTGCCTCAGACAAGGCCAGTTTCAGCATGGCGTTCGTCAAGCGCGGTGTCAACCCTGATACTGGCGCTTCATTCAACCTACCTCGCCTGGTTGGACCGCAAAAGGCATGTGAATTGACCTTCACGGGCGATACTATCGATGCCCTAAAGGCCGAACGTATAGGCCTAGTCAGCCGGGTCGTGCCTCAAGATGAGCTGCTGATAACAGCCAGAGAGCTGGCAAAAAGAATAGCCAAGAACCCGCCGCTAGCCGTAGGATTTGCCAAATCACAACTGTATCAAGCCATGCTGGAGACCGATATGGTCGAGCATATGAAGCGTGAAGTGGAAATCATGGAGAGACTCATGAAAACCGCGGATTTTCTGGAAGCTGCCGCAGCGTTTATGGAGAAACGTGAGCCAGTTTTCAAAGGCGAGTAGTACGGTGATCCGGGCCCTTCTTTCCATGTAAGGTTCCTGATAGCTAGCCAAACAGGTTTATCGTTTTCGATTTCCCGCCTTTATCTATATGCTCGATGATGATGGGCAGCCCTTTGCCCCCACCTGCGCTGGTCTTAGTGCGAGCCAGGTTGAGCAACTCCATGGGCTCGATGCAGGCTTCGGGCGGTAATACACCCTTCTTCTTTATCCTGCCTGTTCCCATCAACATTGCACCAAGCGCTGCTGGAATGCCTGTGCCCTCGCCCATCCCCTGCCTCTTGGAGGACATGGAGAAGATGTAGGTGCTCTTCTTGCCGTCCTTAGAACCTTTCACCACTATCTTAAGACAGCCCATGGGCCCGGCGAGGCCAGCTTCTTTCATCAACTTCTTACGTCTGGAGAGTATGAAGGCAACCGCAAACTCCAGAGGGGCTATGCGACGACCTTCAACCTCGATGGGCTCCTCATCCGTGATGCCCAGCCTCACCACGCCCTTTATCAGCTCTGCATAAGCAGGCGGCAGCACGAGCCCGAGGTTGGTTACCCTCTTCACGCCTTTGAGATACTTGGGAAGTGTAATCGTTTCCGGATGCGGATAGGCATAGACCCAATATTTACCCACATCCCTGAACTCGACCTCCTCCTCCAGGGCTTTCCCGCTGTCCTCGAAGAGCCTGACGGTGGTGAACTTGCCGTTGAGGAACATGGGTACATCGGCTTTCATCGAATGAATCCTGTGCTTGACCACCGCCGGGCCTTCTATCTTTTCACCGCCGTGGGCATGGTAGATGTCTACCGCCTCGGTTCGGTCGAGCAGATTATCCACGCAGAATCTGACCAGAACATTCGCAATCCCCGGGGAGCTGCCCATGCCGATGAGAGCCGAGACTCCTGCCTTCTTGGCGGCTTTGTCCATGCCCAGCATGACCTCGGTAGCATCGAAGTCATCGCAGACATCGACATAGTTGATTCCGGACTCGATTGCCGCCTTCAGTATGATGGGGCCGAACTTATAGAAAGGGCCGACGCAGTTCAAAACCACCTTGGAGCCGGCGATAGCATCTTTTATGCTCTTGGGGTTCCCTGCATCGAATTTGATTGCGGAGAGGCGCTTTGAGCCCAAGGCCCTGACCAGTTTCTTCGCCTGCTCCAGTCTGGCATCGGCCACAACTACTTCGGAGAACATACCGCTGGAAGTGAGCGTTTCTGCAGCTACGCTGCCTACCGCTCCCGAGCCTCCCAGAACTGTGATCTTGGCCATTTTCTCCTCCTTTACCCTAGCCTGCGACTCCTTTGCCGAACGGGTCACGCCATTCCTTCAGCGCAGCGTCCAGCTCTGGATGTGTCTTAGCGTATTCCTCCAATGGTATCTTTTGCATGGTGGCGTCGATGGCCTGTCGGAACGCTTTTCCACCAGCGATAGGTCCCTGCGGATGAGCATGGATGCCTCCCCCTGAGCCTATTACGATATCGGTGCCGAGGTCGGCGATCACCTGGGGCACCATGGATGCAGTGATTCCACCCGAGGGCATGGGGAAGGTGGGCTTGAGATGGTATAAGGGGAAACTCAGATTCTTAGCCACGTTGCGGAACTTGTCGGGTATGACCGGTGCCTTACCGTAGGGCGCAGGTATGACCACGATGTCAGCGCCAGCAAGGCGGGGCAGCTTCCCCAAAACAAGGTGGGAACTCATGCCGTGCAGAGGCGACATGTACATGGCGCCGGCGACATCCATGTGACCGAGGATAGGGACGTTTATTTTCGGGTCCTCTGCTATCGCCTGCATCACGGCCAATCCCACCGCAAGGTAGTTTATCATGAGAGCATTGCACCCCAACTCCACCGCACGTTTGGCGTTGTCGAAAATCTTAGGGACTTTATCGGTTATGTTCACGGTGTACAGTGTGTGCTCGCCTTTCTCCTCATAGACCTGCTTTTCGATCTCCATATAGCGCTTGACGCGGCCCAGCGCTGAGTTGAATGAAGCGTCAGCGATCAGCTCATCATCCTTTATCACATCGCATCCGCCCAGAGCAGCCTTTCTGAACAGCTCAGCCCCTACCTCGCATGTGTAGCCGGTGCAGGGCTTTATCATGTTGTTGAGCAGAGGGCGCTTCGGGATACCGAGGATCTTCCTGATACCATCGATGCCGAATTTAGGGCCCTTGAAGCCAGCAATGAATTTCTTGGGGAAGCGAACGTCCAGAAGCTTTATGTTGCCACCCATCGAGATATTGCCCACCACGGTGGTCAGCAGCATCGGTATTTGCTCGCCTATGTTGACCTCGGGATAGGCTACCTGGATAATCCAGTTCCTCATTTCCAGGTTCTGAGGCACCTCGAACTCGTAATCCGGCAGCTCATACACACCGATCACTTTTGCGATGTGCTGGCGGCGCACCTCGGGCGTCTCACCTGGAACAGCCACCCAGGTGCCCGTGCTCTGCTCAATAGCAAGTGCCTCTGCCAGCACCGGGATGGGCCATATCGCTGCAAAGGACGCCAGATAAGTGGCGATAAGATAGTCATCGTAGTCCACCCCGTCCGGCAGCGCCGAGGGCAGGCTCAGGATTTCCTCAGTATTCATCCACACACCTCCTTGCAGGATTGTTGAAATGACCTCCGTTCGTTGAGCCTCTTGTAGAAGCCGCGAAGGCTTCGGTAAGCCTCCTGGTAGGAATGAAAAAGCGTGTCATAGACTTCGCGGTTACCTTTTTGGGGTTCAAAGGTTTTGTCAACCTTGACCACCTTTTTCAGAGATTCAAAGTCGGGATAAACCCCTAAGCCGACCGCAGCCACCAGCGCTGCGCCGATTGCCCCTGCCTCCAGCGGGTAGCGTACAGTCTCCACATTTCTCTGGGTCACATCCGACAGAATCTGCATCAATATGCTGCCCTGTGCCCCTCCCCCGATAACCCTCAGACGGGGAAGAGGGAATTTGAACCCTCTCTCCACAATCTCTACAATCCATCTGACATTGTAAGCCACCCCTTCATAGACTGCACGGAGCAGATGGTCGCGGGTATGCTCAGCGCTCAAGTTGAGGAAGCCAGCGCGGACATTGCAATCGCTGATGGGGGCTCGCTCACCATACATCCAGGGAGTGAAAATAAGATAACCTGAGCCGGGCGGAATTTGAGCAGCTTTTTCGTCCATAAAGGCGTGGATGTCGGGAACTTTTGGCTTCTCGGGCTGGTAAAGCTGGTCAGCCATCCACTGAATGCAGGCTCCGGCAGTCTCGCTCTCAGCGAAGAGGAATGCCTTATTCGGGTCTGCCGAGTGGATCGATGCTGCGCCGCACTTGCCTTTCGGCGTACGCTGCGTCACCACGCCCACCCAGCCCGATGTGCCCAGATAAACGTGTCCTTCGCCTTCACCGACTGCGCCCGAGCCCACCGCAGCGCAGGGTGCGTCTCCCGCGCCTGCGATAACGGGCGTGCCCTCCAATAGGCCGCATTCATTTGCTGCTTCCTGGGACAGCGTTCCTACCTGGTCGATAGAGCGCACCAGCGGCGGAAATTTCTTGGGGTCGAGCCCCACATAGCGAAAGAGGCCGCTGAGCCACTGCTTTTTCTTGAGATCCAGCCCGAACACCGAGGCGCCGGTCCACTCCATGACTATGTTGCCGGTGCACCGATAGATAAGGTAGCCGCCGACATCGAGGAAACAACCCATCTTCTTGTAAACATCGGGCTCTTCCTGCTTAAGCCAGAGCAATTTCGGTATGCCGTCCTTGCCGCAGAGGGTGGTGCCGGCGATGAGAGCGAAAAGGCGAGCGTTCACGAACTTTCTCATTATGCGATTCGCCTGATGGCATGCCCTGCTGTCCAGCCAGATTATGGCAGGCCGAAGCGGTCCCGTCTTTGCATCCATAGGCACAATGCCCAGCAATTGTGCGCTGTGCGTAATGCACAATATATCGCTTGGCGACACGCCTGTCCTCTCTAAAAGGGACCTGGTGGTACGGGTTACTGCGTGCCACCAGTCCTCAGGCTGCTGTTCAGCCCAGTCAGGTCTGGGATAGTAGACTTTGTAGGGCTCCCAGCTTTTGCCGTGGACATGTCCCTCAGTATCTACCAGAACGGCCTTATTCCCGCTTGTGCCGACATCGTGGGCTATTATGTATTTTGCCATTTGATTAGCCTGCCAGGCGTTGTTTTCTTGATTAACGCATGCAGGATGATAATAGCAGTATTCATGCAAGTCATTATGCTTTGGGGCAGCTAGAGATGTCAACTATAACAGCCATGCAGGTATCCATAGCTTGAGATATTTCCGCAATTCATCACCAGGCTCAGGTTTTCGGAGCCAGCGTCCAGCCTGCTATGCCGCTTGTAGTGAGAATCTCCTCGGCCCCACCCATAATTTTGTCAATTAATTCCTTCGCTGTGACAATCTTATCAATGAAGCCAATAGCCAGCGATATGGCACCAGTTCCCGCTTCTTTCGGTATACCGGTGCTCTCGGCCTTTGCTGCTGCCTGCATTACTGCCTTACTTTCTACAGCATCTCTCAAATTCTGAATATCTTCGGCTTTGGATGTAGCGAGAATAGCATCGCGCCATTTCGGATCGTAAGGATCGGCCTCAACAAGGGCCTGTTTATAGTGGTCAGCGAGCGGACACTCTTTGACAGTACAGAAGGCTGTTCCTAACTGCACCGCTTCCGCTCCCAGCGCCAGAGCACCCAGAAAAGTACGAGCATCACCGATACCGCCCGCAGCTATCACTGGTATTTTTACCTGTTTTACAACCATCGGGACACTCACCAATGTAGTGAGAATCAAAGGGCTCTTTAGCCCTGCCCCTTCCAATCCCATAATGCACACCGCATCCGCGCCGTCCCGCTCTGCCGCCAAGGCATGCTTCACCGTTTGTACTTTATGAATCCATATCAGGCCAGCCTCCTTTATCCGCATGCCGTGCTCAACAGCCCTGGAACCCGCCGTTTCAATTATCGGAACCCTTTCTTCGATGGCTACTTCTCGCAACACAGCAAGTGCGGGGTCCATAGCCGGACTCAGATTTACAGCAAACGGTTTGGCGGTCATAGCTCTGGCTTTGCGTATCTCCTTGCTAAGCTTCTCAGGGGTGCGTAAAGTCCAGGCAGTAACCATCCCTAACCCGCCAGCCTCTGAGACGGCTGCAGCAAGTGGTGCTGTGCCAATTCCCGCCAATGCCCCCTGAATAATAGGATACCTGATGCCCAATAGTTCGGTTACTCTTGTCTTCCACTTCATGTGATTCACTTCCTTCGTCAGAGGTTGCGGACAAACTCACGTACCACCGTGCAAGCAACCATATTTCACCCGCCCTGAACGTGCTGCAGGTAGCCCTATTTTCTTCGTAATAGCATTATTATTGCATTTGTGTGTTGTCTGTACTGGCATACGCGCTTAATCTTATCCAGGATTTCCTGAGGCGCATCTGAGGTGGATTGAAAGCCGAAACGCTGAAAATACTCCGGGATATCGGTAGTAATCCAGATATCGTCACTCGGGAAATCACTTATCAGTCTCTTTACTATAGCGCTGCCTATAGAACGCCTTCGATGAGCTTCCAAGACCGCTAAGCAGCCCAGTTCAAAGCAATGTCCATATGGTTTTATTCTTCCGAAACCAGCAACACTCCCCTTCCTTTCCGCCACGATAAATTGTTCAAATTTGAGATTCTCGCTATCCAGGCGAAACTTCTCAACGCAGGATTCAATTATCTGCATATCTGCTGCGTTTGCTTTTCGCAGTAATAAGTCTTTCATTTTTCCCTGCATAGACTGCGGTAGGGTGGGTGAAGTGAAATGCAACCCACCTATCCCCAGAATGTAAATGATGGGTTTCGTCCTTCCCAAGAATGACTGCACCCACCCTACAGCTTCTCTGTTTTCGCAGACAGGGAAGCGATTGCAGATGGATTGAATCCTTTAACTATCAGCCATACCGCCAAAACCATTTCTTGTAGGCCTATTGGAACAGCCAAAACGATCTGAGTCGTCGACATAGGAGCGATGACACGGAACATAACTAACATGCTTATTACTATTATTAATATGATCCCAATAAGACCCCAACCTGATAACCATCGCGGAACGAGTTTTGTTTGAAAGAATATATAATAATACATCAGTGCTCCTAAGCCAAAAGCCAGCAAACCTGCGACATTGCCCATCCAATCACGTACTGCTACTATTAATGCACCTGAGGTTTGAAAATACGATGAATCCGGAGCTCCAGCCTTTACAAATTCTTGGCTTAATGTCGTGAGTAATAGTAGACAGATTACACCAACAATACCGAGCATTCCCTCAATAATTCTGAAACCAACAGATCCAAGAGCCAGACCTTGATTATATTTTTTTAAAATTGGATACAGCGAAATTGCGATACCAGCACTTGCGGCAGCCGCAATAAACTTGAAAAGAGCTCCTATTGCTATTCTGTTTTCATTTGCAGAAATTTTAATGAGATAATCCGTAGCATCCAGAATAGGTTTTGAAAAAAGAGTACCCAGCACACTCGCAACCGTAGCAATTATGAATAAGACTCCAGCAATTATTGCGATCTTTTTATTTGTATTCATTTTCCCCCTCCTTATATTTTATTATTATGTTCCACAGTAATAACTACATTTCCCTTTTTGTGTCCTTTGTCAACATACCTGTGAGCCTCGACAATCTGCTCCAGCGGATAGCGTCTGTCAATGACAGGTTTTATCTTCCCCGCCTCAACGAGTTCTTTGAGGTAAATTAGATTTTCAGTTTTAGGGGTTGCTGTCCCGCCTATTAATTTCTTGCTGCTTGTCAGCGAAGTCCATCGCATCCGCACACCTAGCGCCGGCGTAACAACAGTATGAAGATACGTTCCTTCTTTCTTTAGGGATCTTATACAACCCGAAAACGAACTTTTACCTACGGTGTCAAAAATAACATCATAGGTCACACCGCCTTTAGTAAAATCCTCTTTAGTGTAGTCAATTACCATATCGGCTCCCAGAGATTTCACCAATTCTAAATTCGTGGTACTGCATACCCCGGTGACTTCTGCACCAAAGTACTTGGCAAGCTGAATCGCAAAAGTACCCACACTTCCGGAAGCTCCATAGATCATCACTTTTTGTCCGCTCCGGATATTTCCTTTTCTCAGAAAATGCAAGGCTGTATTGCCCCCAAAAGGAATGGCGGCAGCTTCCTCAAAGGTCACATTTGCCGGTTTGATTGCCACCGCCCAATCTTCAGGCAGACATATGTACTCAGCATAAGCACCAGAATGGTGTCCGGGATATGCAAAAACCTGGTCACCTTTCTTAAACAGTTTTACATCTTTGCCTACTGATTCAATTTCCCCGGCTAACTCAGACCCCAGTATAGCTTTTTTTGGTTTTCTAAGACCAAGCGCTATTCGAGCGAGGAGCCAGAAAGAGAGAGGAACAGTGAAACTTCGCATCCTAGAGTCCCCTGATGTTACTGTTGTCGCATGGATTTTTATCAGTACTTCATTGTTCTTGGGAGTAGGTTTTTCCACCTCTTTGAGCTGAAGAACATCAGGTGGTCCGTATTTTGTGCATACAATTGCTTTCATAAGTTTCCTCCAAATTTACTTTTAATTTCAACTGGCAAGGATGCCGGCCCACCCTACAACTGTATCATCTACTTACTGTCTATCTGCTTGAGCATATCGAGAACAAGCTGCAGCGATTATGTTTCCCTTGCAGCCACGTGTCAACCCCCTGCGGCAAGCTAGATGAGGTATGTGGCTAAGAGTATTATCCAAGCGCTTTGTGTTTCGGACCACCAACCATGGTCTTCTTTCCCCTTTTGACTGATTGCGGCTCAACCTGGACAATGGTTTGCAGGTCGTGAATGTAGCCGCACTGTAAGCACTGCTCGTACCAGCCGTGCTTGTCTTTGTTGCCCAGTATAATGTCACCTTTGCATTTGGGACAAGATTTAAACCTCCACACCCTAGCACCACCTACCATATTGCCTTATTGGGCTTTCTATTGATGTGCCTAACATAGTAATCCATTAAATATTACGAAGTCATCAAATCACATAGAGAAATATCCCAAAATCGTTACATTTACTGACACAAAACTTGTTCTCTCGCATACTGCAACAGCATGAAGCACTACAGGGCAGGGGTGGGATAGCATTGGTAGCATTATTAATGCCTGTGCGTGCAGAATGCAATTACAAAATATGTCACTCTGAGCTCTAGCGAAGAATCTCAGAAAATTCCGCCAGGGTGGGTGAAATGAAATGCAACCCACCACCCTGGAAGTAAATCGGTGGAGTCCTTCCTAAAGAAGGACTCCACGCGCCCTACACATGCTAAACGGGCGTTAAATCTAGCCTGACAGAGCTAAAACGAAGTCACCTTTTTTGAGGATGCTGATTGACATTCCAAGCCACTTTTATTAGTCTTGTCCTGCTATGTATAGATATTACAAGACCTCGCTACTGAGACTGTCTCATTTGCTACATGAGTTGCAGTTAGACCCTTTCCCCAACAGACAAACGTGTTTGTTGATACAGGAAGAAGTGCTGAAAAGGATTATACACATCGAAAAGAATATTCGCGAGCACCATAAGTTACTGAGAGAACTTCGCAGACATCTTCGGTCGAAGAAAGAATCTGCAATGGATAAGACAAAAGCGAAACAGCTAAAGGACACCATTTCGTGGCATCATGGTCGAATCAAAGAGTACCAACTTCTTCTCATCACTTTTAGAACAATAGTTGATGGTCTTGCCTTCATTTATTTTGATAAGTGGGACATTAAACCACAGTCTTTTAAGGAGCCCCCGGGGTTTGTCTCTGACAAAGCTGGCCTGAATTTCGAGCTAAGAATTCTTCGGTTGTTCGTTTCTTCGGGGCACGTTGCAATACTTAATGACTTAACTAACTGCCTACGTTACGGTGATGTTAGCATATTAGCAAAGGGTAGAAAACTAATTGTCGAAGCCAAATCAGATCATAGTGGGAATACCCGAACCCAAAGGCAAAAGTCCGAACTGGAGAATATCGCAAATTACCTTACATATGATAGATCTGATAAGCTCCCTTACATCCAAGGAGATGTTCAGCGTATAGCAATCCATGGTCCTGAAATAGACCGCAGAGACCAACTGAACTCCATAATCAGTCGCGCGCATAGGAGTACAAGCAAGTCTTGCTTGGAGGAAGTAGAGCCTGGGCTGTACTATGGCGCAACGTATGTCGCCAACACGGACATGTTTGGTCCGCTACTTAGTAAGACACCAGGTTCTGTCATCATATCCCTAATAAATGAATTGAAATATTCTGGACTGGGGTACTATCCATTTTCGCTATCCATCTGCGAACCTACTGCTTGGTATGATTTCTATTCAGGTAACCTCATGATTATTGTTGTCATAGATAAAAAAGTAATTGAAGAGAAACTGTCACGCGCAGGGATATCCCTCAAATTGACGGCCGAGTGGGACAGATTTCCTATGGAGCTTATCGGTCTAAGTTCTAACGATGGGAAGGCGCTAATAGGCGGGCATTTTTTCGGCAGATTGTTCTACGAGTTCTTGAGTTTGGACTGGTTTTTGGACGAGATGATTTACCGTTATCATCATGATAACGCGATAGCATAGAATAGTTAACCATTGTACAACCCCACCAGTAAGCCAGTTCTACTGAAGAACTAAGCCGGTTTTCGCTGTTTCCCTTATTCGAATTGCCATCGCCGAAGCTATCACCAGTAATACTGCTATGAATACAAGCGGCAAAATATACGTACCCCTTACGCCGTGCAAAATTTCCATTATCGGTACGATAGCTACAGCCGCCCCGTTTCCCAAAAGCTGTAGATATGCTACCGAGATTCCCGCGTATTTCTCACCTGTAATCTCAATAGACAGGGTAAGCATGATCGGCAGGGCTGATAGCAGGAAGAAGCCCAGTACTATGCCATTGCCCAGATTAACTGCGTAACCGCTTCCAAACATGAGCACCACGACGCCTATCGCTCCCACTAAAGATGCCAGGACCAGAAAAGGCTTTCTTCTTTTGATTCTATCCGAGACCATGGGAATGACAATGCAGCCCAGCATGCCGCTGAAGACCAGCACCGAAGATATGCTGCCGGCATCGACCATCGCAATGCCATGCAATTCATTCAATATCTTCTCCAACCAGGTAGCCAGTCCATTGAAAACCCCGATACCTATCAAAGCTACAAATCCCAGGATTACAAAGTCCCTGATTCGTAAAATTCTTTTCAGTCCTTCCCTGATGGAAATTTTCTCCTCTTCTTTCGACTCTCGGGCAGGCGTGGGAGGCTTGGCCCTAACCAGCGTAAAGAACAGCAGCGTGCCCGCAATTCCCATGATGCCGTAAATTAACAGCATTGACCTCATCCCGAGATTGTCCACCAGGGCAGGAGTCACGCCCAGGCTTATCACCATACCGATGAATAGCGCCAGGGAACCCAGTCCTACTGCAGTGGCATCTTCCTTCTGCGGAAACCAGACTGAGACAAGCTTGGTGATTCCGTTCAGCACGAAGGGCTGCCCTATGGAGATTCCTATTTGTGAAATCAGAAGAAAGGGATATGAGTGCGGGTCGATGACGCGGATCATACTGAAGACGCCGGTAAATATGACTGCTATGCTTAAGCTGTATTTGAACCCCTTTCTATCGATAAGCATGCCCGCAGGCAGGGAAAGCAGAACGTATACCAGGGGGAAAACCAGTGTCAGCAAGCTGACGTTGAATGCAGAGATATGTAAATTGTCTTCGACATAGGTATCTATAGCTGAAAAGTTTAACCAATAGAGCTGGGTCAGGGCGGCTATATACATGAATACAGCCAGGACGACCCATCTATAGCTGTAAGCTTTGTATATCTGCACTTTTTCCTTTTTGACCTGCCCGAATCAATTGTACCATCGCCGCCAGCGGTCGCATTGTAGGCGAACCTTTAGGACCTGTCAAAAAGGAAAACATTTATTATGCGGGAGTGCAGTAAGGGAATTCCCCTAATACTGGGGAACCCGCCCCTCAACCCTTTGCCACTATTCTATCTTTAAAGTCTTGGGAGAGAAAAACCCTGCAGTGGCATTGCCCCTGCTCATGGCACTCACTTAGGACTTCCTCGCAGGGACACGCGCTGCGTTCTTCGGGCAAACAGGGACAACCCCCCTCCTGTTGTACAACACAGCCTGCCCGAAGTACCAGGTCAGTGAACCAAGCAAGCTCCAAATTGTTCTGATTGGCAAAAGTCTTCCACTTCCTCAGCACCTTGTCTCTTTCGAGTATCATCAGTATCCGTTCCTTACGGTTCTTCATTCCTGAATCCAGCCATTCCGGAGGCATACCTCCAAAGTAAGTTGTATCGAAGTCCAAATCGAAAGGGTGAAAATCGGGATCAGTTTGCCTCAATTCCTCCACACACTGCATCAGTGATTCACGTGGTTCCGCTGACGGGTTCTGAGTTAAATCCTGGCGACGAAGCATGTTATATAGCGCTCGAAGCATGCGCTGCCAGGGGTTGGCGGTATTAAAAGAAATGTGCAACATCTCCTCGCGGACTTTCTTGTCTATCTCCTGCTTGTCCATCTGTTGACCTCTTTGTAAAGCATGTGCAACTTACGGTCCTGAATCCAATTACATCACAACATGCCCGAAGCGTATTAGGACGCTTCGGGCTAGCAATTATATACATAAAAACGAGCAAACGGAACTTATGAAAAGACTTTGGTACCCAACTTTCCGATAATATCTGCGGCAACACTCTGCTCGATTATGTCGAGCCTCCTCTCCTCCCGGGTTCACCCCAGGTGCTGGAGCTCGGAGCCGATGGTATACCGGAGGTTAGCCATTCGATGCTGAACTTCTGCCTGATTTGGGTTAGCCTGGCACTGATTTCGGTGCTAAGATTCCTCATGACGACATATCCGATGTGAGGATTCTGGTCGAACAACTCTAGCAACGCCGGGCCCGGGATGCGGATTTCTGCGCCAGACTCCACACATTCGGCTGAGGCAGTAAAGGTATATGGCGCTACCAGAGCAGACCAACCGAAGACTTCTCCCGCCTCAGCTCTGTGAACCTCGACATTCTTATTCCAGGGCTCTCGGACCCACATCACGATATCGACCTGGCCACTACGACAAAGATGTATATTTTTGGCCCTCGTTCCCTCCGAGCAAATAGTCTCGCCTTTACTCATGGCACGCTCGCTGCAAAGCTCTGCTATTTTGGCCAACTCTGTCTCGTCTAGACCTTTGAAGAGTCCAAACCCCTTGAGAACCAATGCATTGACCATCTCTCACACCTCCTATCCCTGTAGACTGAGATTATGTTTCATTGTCTGCTTCTATCCCCACAAACGGCCTAATGCAAATTCTGACTCAGCTTTTGCACCACTTGGCCTCTGCTGTCATAGATAGTGACTTCCGTCGGTGCCTGACCTAAAGCGTGGGTAGCACAAGCCCAGCAGGGGTCGTAGGGACGCCATGCCATTTCAATACGATTTAACAGCCCCTCGGTTATTTCTTTACCTGGCTTTATTAAAGCCTGGGCAGCCTTCTTAATGGACATGTTGATTGGCGCGGCATTATTGACTGTAGCTACAATCAGGTTGACTTTCTTAATCACACCCCTCTCATCGGTAATGTAATGGTGCGTTAAAGTTCCTCGAGGTGCTTCCACAATACCTACGCCTTCGTCCGGCTTTGCGGTTGGGATAGTGCGAATATCAGTGCTGGTGATCTCCGGGTCTGTACTGAGCTCCAGCAATCTTTCGGCTGCATATAGAAGCTCGACGAGACGTGCCCAGTGAGTTGCCAGAGTCTGATGTACAGGTTTGCCACCTAATGTAGAGTAGAATCGCTGATATTCTGCCTGAGCCAATGGAGTTGCCATGCCATCGGCAGCATTCAGCCTGGAAAGAGGGGTTGCCCTAAAGATACCGCTCTCCTTTCCGTCGACGAACCCTTTCCATCCAATCTTTTTAAGATAAGGCATCTTAACGTAGGTCCAGGGCTCTACATGTTCGGCAATGTGATTGAGGTAATCCCTAGGGGCATATTTGACAAATTCTTTACCTTCCGGGTCAACCACCCTGACTTTACCATCATAGAAGTTGACCTTGTTGTTCTTATCAACCAGACCCATGTAATAGGTGTGGTGAGTGTAGGCATCGCTGAGAATCATATCTACGTATGCTTTATTCTTAAGGACAATATCATCAAATACCTTAAGGGAGAGTTTGGCGAATTCTACGGAATCTTTGGCAATCTGTTCGACCTCTCTCCTTTCCTCTTCGTTAAGGCCCTTGCTCACGCCGCCGGGCAAACCGAAAACAGGATGCACAGCTCTTCCGCCGAGCATCTGGATGATATGGTGATTTTTCATGCGCGTATTGATTACTGCTCCACCCAGTTCCAACCCCACTTTGGCAACAACTCCCAAAATATTACGCTCTGCCACAGGGCAGTCCGGGCCCATAACAAAATCAGGCCCGGCCAGAATATAGAAATGGGTAGTGTGGTCAGTAACATAGAAGGCGCTATAAAAGAGTTCTCGGAGCTTCTTGGCTGCACTCGGGGGATCGACATGGAACACTTCATCTAATGTCTTCGTTGATGCTATATGATGAGCTTCGGGACAAACTCCGCAGATTCTCTGAGTTATTTGGGGCATATCTTCGGCCAGTCGCCCCTCACAGAACTTCTCAAATCCCCTGAGTTCAGGGACTTGGAAATAGCTATTTTCAACCTCGCCAGCATCGTTAAGAAAGATATCTATTTTGCCATGACCTTCCAGCCTGGTAACAGGGTCAATGGTTATTTTTTTCATTGTATTCTTGCCCTCCTTAATAGAGAATCCGGCAGGCTGTAACGACAGAACGTACCTACCGGGTCCGGGATATTATCGACTATTTTTTTGATTTCTTCCGGGTCATTAGAATCGATGATGGAAGCCACAGCGCTCAGGAAATGAGCCCCTTGGTCGATAGCGCCTTCCACCGGCCCGTAACAGCCGCTACACGGCATATTCGCTTTGGGACACGGTGCGCCGCAACCACCTCGAGTAGCTACACCAGCACAGAGAATGCCCTGCTCCAGGAGGCATTTCTCTGGGTCCGTAAAAATCTGGTAAGTGCGATAGAAGGCCTTTACCTTCTTCGCATCTTTCTTGCGGGTACAATCGTCACATACCGCTTTGGCGCTGTGGCTGATCACCGTATGTTTGGGGGGTAATTTGCCCTGGATAAGCGCTTCCAGAGCTAGCCAGGTAGTTCTCTCTTCGGGCGGGCACCCGGGGATAAAATAGTCCACGTCAACTGTCTGAGGCAGACTCTTGACCGTATCATAAAACTCCGGAATTGTGATTTGGCCCTCAGCTACTCGAGTCTTGGTCTGGGGAGTCACATGCTGAGGATTATCAGTAGACGGGGTCTCGAAATACACACGCTCGAATATCTTTTCCCTGTTGAACAGGTTGCCAAGCCCGGGTATACCCCCATAGCCAGCACATGCACCGTAGCTAATCAGAATTTTGGACTTTTCCCGAAGCATCTTGGCCATATGCTCCTGCTCTGAGTTCCTGATAGCTCCATTGAATAGACAGCAGTCTATACTCTTATCAGGCATAGCCTCAACATCTTTGTATTTAGCATCGATGGCTACTGGCCAGAACACTATGTCGGCAACTTCAGCCAGCTTGAGAATCTTGTCGCCAATCATGAGTTGAGCGATTTCGCAGCCGCCGCAACTAGCAGCCCAATACAAAGCTAACTTTAGTTTCACGTTGATTCCTCCTCATTTCTATGCTAATAAGAGGTGGTTCTATAGACTAACCGCTGTATCGATATGAATCCACACTAGCCGTAGATCTGGTCCGCCGACATTGCCTTGGATGTTCTCATCCTAGCTCCCAGCATACGACCCACATTACGGTTAATCTTGTAACCTATACTCGGAGTCTCTTCGCAAAAGTCGTTCAGCTTCACCGAGTTGATAGTGACAACGCTACTCGGCGCTACTGCAATTGCCGAGGCCGTCCGCATGTAGGGTAGTATCAGAGTCGACCAGCCGAGAACATCATCTGTCGAAGCAGTATAGATTTCCTCCCCCTCCTCATTGCGGATAGACAGTTTACCAGACTCAACGATACATATTTCGGCGTCTTCGCCTTGTTTAAACAAGACACTGCCTTTCGGGTAGTATTTCTGCTTACCGACACTTAGGACTTTTTTGACCTCGTCATCCTCCAGCCCCTGGAATAGCGCTTCCCTTCTTATTTTCTCGGCGTAGACTACTTTCTCTTCGACTGTTTTCGTCGTGTCTTTGGCTTGGGCTGGAGCCGCGGTTGGGCGCAGTGGCGCTCTCAACCCGATTCGCTGGGTGATCTGGCCCATAATCGTGGGGTCTGGGTTGACTGGGCCGCCACACTCAGGGCGATAACAGGTCACATCTGTATAGGCGCAGGGTAATTTGCAGCCCGGGCACCTTTCCGGCGGTTTCTCTCCTTCTAGAAAATAGCCACATTCCACACATTGCCACTTAGTCATGTTTTTTACCTCCCCTCTTTTGTTCTGTCTTCCTATTATTTGTCCTTAGCCTGCAATCTGTTGATCCCGTCTAACTAAGTTCAACTAAAGTGATAGCCAGTTCATTGCACCTTTATCTTTGTAGGTCCCAGTTCTTTGAGCTCAGAAGTCATCTTGTCGACGGCCTCGGTGAAGTCATCTGCACAAGAAGCGCAAACCCACTGCAGCCGAGCCCGCGGCTCCTCTATGCCCATCTGGTCAAGGTATTTCCTTAAGAGTGACATGCGCCGCAGCGTCTTATAATTACCATCAGTATAGTGGCAATCACCGAGGTTGCATCCGCAGACCAATACCCCATCAGCGCCCTCTTTGAAAGCCTTCAAAACATACGCAGGCTCTAACCCTCCGCTGCACATGAGGCGGATCCCTACCACATTGGGCGCGCACTTCATTCGTGAAGTCCCAGCCAGGTCTGCACCTGCGTATGAACACCAGTTACAGAGAAAAGCTACTATTCTAGGTTCAAAGCTCATAGCAACACCCCCTCGATTTCTGCCATAACTTGCTTAGCGCTGAAATCCTGGGTTGTAATAGCGCCGCTAGGGCAGGCCGCGGCACAGACATTACAACCCTTACATAGGAGTTGGTTTACTTGTGACGCTTTCGCGTTTTCGTCGAAGGAAATAGCCCCATAAGGGCACAGATTGTTACAGATCTTGCATCCGGAGCATCTGTTCTCATCAATGGAAGCTGTTACCGCCCCTGTTTCCACACTGCCTCTAGCGATAACGGCTAGAACCCGAGCTGCAGCTGCCGAGGCCTGAGTCACCGTATCGGGTATGTCCTTCGGCCCCTGGCAACACCCGGCTATAAATATGCCTTCAGACATAGTAGCCACGGGGTCCAATTTAGGATGCCTCTCAAGGAAGAAGCCGTCACGACTTCGGCCCAGGCGAAGCAGTTTCCTTATCTCATCCGAATCATGTCTCGGCTCAAGAGCCGTACAGAGGATCACCATATCTACAGGGATATGAACCAGCTCTCCCAACAAAGTGTCTTCACAGGTAATAGCCAGCTTGTCCTTATCCTCCGGGCTGGCTCCGTTGCTGCTAATTTTCGCCACTTTGCCTTTGATGAACTTGACTCCCTCTCCCTGAACCCGTTCGTAAAACTCCTCGTATGCCTTTCCAAAGCAGCGCATATCAATGTACATCTGATAGACGTCACCTCCGGTCTTTTCCCGGAAGAGGTGGGCGTATTTAAGACCCGTCATACAACACAAGCGTGAACAGTATTCGTGATAATTGTGGTCCCGACTGCCCACACAATGGATAATAGCCAAGCTTTGCGGCTCCCGCCCGTCTGCCAATTTCAACTTACCGCCAGTCGGGCCAGAAGGGGAACATAGTCGTTCGAACTCAAGGCTGGTGAAAACGTTGGGTAGCTGCCCATATCCGTATTGTGATATCGGTGTTGGGTCAAAGACATCGTATCCTGTAGCAAGTATAATAGCGCCTACCTGCAGGTCTATATACAAATCCTGCTGGTCGAAATTGATCGCTTTTGGCTCGCAGAAGCGTTCGCAGGCGCGGCATTTTCCCCTCAAGAAATAAACGCAATTCTCACGATTAATTACAGGTACATTGGGTATCGCCTGCGGGAAGGGAGTATAGATAGCTTTACGTAAGCCGATACCGGCGTCGAACTCGCTAGGGGCGGTCCAGGGGCATTTCTCCTGGCAAACACCGCACCCGATACATTTGGCCTCGTCTACATAGCGCGCCTTGCGTTTCACTTTAACGGTGAAGCTACCTATGAAACCTGAGACATCGACGACTTCACTGTAAGTGAGCAGCCTGATGTAAGGGCTATTGGCAACTTCACTGGCCTTGGGGGTAAGAATGCATGCAGAACAATCCAGGGTGGGGAACGTCTTGTCAAACTGGGCCATATGCCCTCCGATACTCGGCCCCTTTTCCACCAAGTACACGACGTGTTTGGAGCTGGCAATTTCCAGAGCGGCCTGGATACCTGCAACGCCTCCTCCTATCACAAGAGTAGCTGGAAATATGGGAACTGATTTCTCCTCCGCCGGGGTGTGGTAAGCCACCCGTTTTATCGCACCAGTAACCAACCGTTTCGCCTTCTCTGTGGCCATTGGTCCCTTCTCGTGAAGCCAGGCGCACTGCTCCCTGATATTGGCTATCTGCAACAAGTGGGGATTAAGCCCAGATTCTCTGAGGGCGCCGCGGAAGGTCTCCTCGTGCAGACGTGGTGAACACGCGGCTACCACGACTCTGTTGATACCTAATTTCTTTATGTCTTCCCGTATCAGATTACGCCCTTTCTCTGAGCACATATACATATAGTCTTTAGCCACGATCACATTCGCTTGCTCCCTGGCATGTTTGACTACCTCCGGGACATCGACGACGCCGGCAATATTGTGACCGCAGTGACAGACAAACACCCCGATTTTGGCTTCGTCATTCATATCATTACCTCACAAAAGTATTAAAGTGCCTCTTGAACCAGCTCCACCACATCCTTGACCTCGATAACCCCTTCCTTATTATTGGTTAATAAGGTATCTTCAAAATTAAGCATGCAGTAGGGGCAGGCCACCGCCAGGACATTTGCTCCCACATCGAGTGCTTGCTGTATTCTCAAATCAGAGAACCTCTCGTTCTTTTTCGTGTCCATCCAGATCCTGCCTCCCCCTCCCCCGCAGCAAAGAGCATTCTCTCGGGTGTCCGGCATCTCGACTATCTCAAGGCCAGGGATGCTCTTCAAGACTTCGCGAGGCTCGTCATAAATCCCATTATGACGTCCCAGATAACACGGGTCGTGATAGGCAACCTTCTTATGAACTTCTTTGGAAAATTTTAGCTTTCCATCACTTAACAATTTCGCCAGATATTGAGTGATATGCATGACACCGAAATCCGCTCCCAACTTGGGATATTCATTTTTGAAGGAGTGGTAACAATGAGGAGAGCTGACCACAACCTGCTTAACTCTGGCTTCCGCGAAAGCTTGGATGTTGCTTTGGGCTAAGCTTTGGAAGAGGCTCTCACTACCTGCTTTGCGGACGCTTTCACCACAGCACCCTTCCTTTGAGCCCAGGATGCCGAAACTAGTGCCGGACTTCTTCAGGACATTTGCTGTGGCTTTCGCCACCTTTGTGACCTTCGCGTCATATGCAGGGACACAGCAAGAGAAATACAGAAGCCCAATTCCGTCAGCGTAGGTTTGGACATTTAGTTTCTCCGACCAGGCGGCTCGTCGCTCCGCTGGTTCTCCATACGGATTTCTTAATGTCGCGATACTTGTAGTAGCCACCCGAAGTGCCTGAGGGACCTTAGCTACTCCCATCTCCGCAACGACTCTGCGCATAGCCCTCATAACGTCTATTATTTCTACACCGCGGGGGCAACGAGACACGCAGGTGCGGCAAGTGGTGCACAGCCATATATCCTCGGATGCAAAATCAACTACACCCAATTGTGCCTGATGCATTATTTTGCGAACAAGATAGCTTCTCACCAGATTCCAAGGACAACTTCCAGTGCAGAGACCACATTGGTAGCATAGGTCTAGCTTTTCTCCTCCCGCCTCCCTTATTACGTCTATGGCCTCTTTTGACGGAGTCGTTACTTGCATATTACCCTCCTTATCGTTATGAGAGGTTGTTTATTTCTCCTGTTTGTAAGCTCTGGCACTTGACAATGTTGACGAGAACTTAGGTTTCTTTAAGCTTTCCTCTATGGTCTGTACGAGTTCTCCCATATCAAAAGGTTTCTGAATGTGAGCCCAATGCTTGATCTCGGTTACCTTTCCCCCCTGGGTTTCCAGGCCAGACAATAGAATGAGAGGAACTCTTTTCATCCATCCGAGCTTCTCCAGCAGTTCTGCGATAGACCCGACATCGCACCCCAGCCTCTCCAAGTCCACTACAATCGAGTCTGGCTTTACTTGTAGTAGATGCTTAACCGCCTGCTCTCCATTCTGGAAGACCGCGACTTCATAACCCTTCTTAATCAGGCATACGCAAATAGCCTTGGAAAGGAGCTGGTCGTTCTCTACAAGTAGTATCCTTTCTTTTGCCACCCCGAGACCTCCCCACTTTCAGAAAACTGGTCTAACTTACTGTTGCTCATTTTCAAACGACCAGGTCGTGACAAATTATGGACAAGAACGTATAAGGAAGGCATAAAGAATTGATAGTAATTTATAAGGATTTTGTAAGGATTTTGAGCCCTGGGATGAGGAGGGGCTAGTTTATTACCTGGAGATTTTAAGAAGTGATGCGGTCTTTAGGTTGAGACGTTTCTGGATTCACAAAGCGATAGCCGATGCGTGGCACGGTCACAATAAATTGGGGATTTGAGGGATCATCTTCAATTTTGCGCCTGAGCTGCCCGATGAAAACACGCACATACTCACTCTCTCCACCATACTCTGGCCCCCATACATTTTGCAGTATTTCGTTGTGTGACAGGACTTTTCCGATGTTATCAATAAGATATGCCAGCAGCTCATACTCTGTTCGGGTCAGTTTAACCAGTTCTCCTCGGAGATGGACTATACGCCTTGTCATGTCAACTTCCAGGCCTGCTGCTGTGAACAATATACGAGCAGCAGCTGGCGCACCTGCGGCATGCCTTAGCGCTACTCTGACTCTAGCTAACAACTCCTCCAAGCTGAAAGGTTTAGTTATATAGTCATCAGCACCCTCATCCAAGGCTCTGACCTTGATTTTCTCGTCTTCTTTCACACTCAAGATTATGATTGGCGTATCCGCCCATTCCCTTAACTTACGACATACCTCGATCCCATCCATTCCTGGCATAGCCACATCAAGCACAATAACATCGGGTAAGACACGCGCTGCCACTTCCAGTGCCTCGATCCCATCCTGAGCTAGATACACATCGTAGCCCCGCGCCTGAAGGTTGGCGCGAATAAACATGCGTATTTTAGGCTCATCATCGACAACCAGTATCTTAGTTTTATGCGACATAGCAGTAAAATCCTTAATTATTGCTAAGCTGGGTAATTGGCAATCTGAAATAGAACTTCGAGCCCTGGCCGACTATGCTTTCAACCCAAATCTGTCCATCATGACTGTGAATAATAGCCTGACATATAGCAAGGCCTAAACCGGCTCCGCCGTGGTTCCTGCGTTTTTGGGTGCCTCTGTAAAATTTTTCGAAAACCTTACCCAACTCTTCAGGTGGAATACCAACACCCTGATCAGATACAGATACTTCTATATTGTTATCTACTACCCTAGCCTTAATATTTATCTCGGTGCCTTCTTCAGAATAGGCTGTCGCATTCTCGACCAAGTTAATCAGGACCTGCCTTATCTGACCGTAATCGGCTTGTATTTCTGGCAAATCGGGTTCCAAGTCGGTCCGAAAGATGTGGTTCATATGAATCCATTTTTGATGCTTTAGCACCTCATCTACTATATCTGGAATATAGCAAGTTTCTTTTTCCGGCTTCCAAGCCCCTGCCTCAAGCTTGCTCATGTTAAGCAAATTGGTAACCAGACTGCCTAGCCTATCTGTCTCTTCGTTTACGCCATCAAGAAGCATCTCTCTAGTGGCATCGTCCAATTCGATATCTTTCTGCAACAAACTTGTAACGATTCCCTTTATTGAGGTCAGCGGTGATTTGAGCTCATGAGACATGTTCGACAGGAGTTCAGACTTAAGTTGGTTAATTTTCACGAGTTCCCGCTCGATCCACTTATAATGCGAGATATTTCTATAGACAGCAAGCATGCAGCTTGTCCCATCAGAGTCAATTATGGCCGAAGCCACTATTTCATAAGTTCTATCATCCGATAGGCTATATTCCCATCTCCTATTTGCTCCTCCTATCACAGCTTTCAGTTGGCAGGTGTCACCACAGGGTTCATCACGATGGTGTAAATACCCATAGCAATATGAGCCGATACCTTCACCGAATTCCTTTGACATGCTGGGGTTTTCAAACCTCACCCTATAGTCGGGGCCGATTATTACAACTCCATCTTCCATAGTCTCCAGTACCCGCAGGAGCTTATCCCTCTCGTTTCTTGCTATGGCCTCAAGTTGTCGGCTTCGCTCAAATGTATTCCGCGCGAGCCCGGTAAGAACACCTACAGTACCTGCAATTATGCTGAATAGCACTGGCCTGAGAACCGGGTCGGGGAAAGTGGATATGAAGAGACCTCTAGGTAGAAAAACGATTAAGGCAGCGAATGTGACGATTATGGCCCCTTTTATCCTGAAGTAGTAACCGCTGTAGATTATGGGGACAATAAAAAGCATGCGATGGACATCGTGCACGCCATTGAAGAATGAATTCGCCCCCCCGGAAAAGGTGACAATCTCACCCAAGTAATAGAATATGCTGCAAACAATAAATAGGAGTAGCAATATGTATAACTGGGGCCTTTTTAACAGGGTTAGATCAAGCCTGGGGAAAGAAACCGCCGCACTCACTTCCCTTACCTCATTGTTGGATTGGCCTGTCCATGCTTATTGTGCTGCCCGCATTGCTCCTACGAGAATTTTATCATATCTTATCAATAAGGCAAAAAGGCATGGTCGTATATGTCATCAAAACTTGCAGCTCTTACCCCTAAGATTTGGGTGTTTTTCAATAGAAATGCGGCTTTTTCTAATGCCTGAGGTTCAACTCGGCTGGCAAGGGATAGAGATTTGAGTATGTTCCGACCAGTGACGTCAGTTAGTGCCTAAGGCTTAGGGTTGGTGGGTTGAAAAACATCGTTCGTAGGTCGCCTTGTCGAAGCTGGTGAGCGGTGGGGGACTCGAACCCCCGACACCCTGATTAAAAGTCAGTAGGTTGTATTTCTTTTATCAGGGTGAGATTTCGAAGCTATTTTTGTGGAAACCACCCCGATTCTTCCATAGAATCAGGGTATCATCTTTCCTCCAACTCGCCAGCCAGATCTTACTTGCCTACATTATATCATGCTTGCGTAGTGGACAAGCATGGATTTGTTCAACGAAATTGGACAAAATCAAACTGAACAAGTTGTTAATTATATTGATAACGATTTAAAGCATAATAGGAGTGCAAAACACGCGGCTTCGATGCAGACACGAAATAGCATTGGCAAGTCTTATGATTTATGACAATGGAAACACTGTAGTGCGACCTTATGGCCGGATAGTACATCTTGGTAGCGTTGCGTTACTCGCGATAGTTAAGGTTTCGTTAGGAGCGATGGGATTGTCGATTGGAGAAGTTCTTCGACATCCTCTATAGAAACCTCTTTACTGTAATGCACGAAAGCTAAGGCAATTGCCATTACAGTATCTATGCTGGGGCTGTGCTTGCAACCATTTCTGAGGCGGCTTAGGTAACCCTGATCTAGGCCCGTGAACTGAGCGATCTTGTAACAGGAGACGCGGGTCTTTTTTAGGAGTCCAGTAAAGGCCTCACTGAAATTGCTGGTGTAGATTCCCGCCCTCATCGTGCTTGCCATCCGATTCTTGCATTCGCTAGACATTGACTTTTTCGACTCTCTCTAACCTCTTGAGCTATTGCCTCAGACGCAAAACAAAAAGCAGGGGATTGCTCCCCCGCTTTTTACCGGATGAAACCTTAATTCGCTATATATTAGGCACAAAAACTCACCTTTGTCAAGGACCGTAACAATCAGATAGTGATCAATTGGAAAGCAGTGGAAGCAGCTCGCTTCTAGCAACAAAGAGGCAGAAAGATTAGGTCACCGCGTCGATGGTAACAATCTGGACTCCTATGAAAGCATAACGCAAGTCCTCACTCCAACTTCTCTCCAAATCCGACTTGGAGATGAGCAAACGTCATCACGGTTTGAGTAATCAAGCCTCGTGAGCGGAGCCCCGACG
>Ga0315280_10002923_pt1 | contig 26925 bp, 30 predicted proteins | sample YL17G06_40_MG_FD_203697 | JGI IMG/M metagenome (GOLD analysis project Ga0315280, IMG submission 203697) | Sediment microbial communities from Yellowstone Lake, YNP, Wyoming, USA - YL17G06_40 | ecosystem: Environmental > Aquatic > Freshwater > Lake > Sediment | place: USA: Wyoming | collected...
TAATAGAGAAGCAGCCTCAGGACAGCGAACTTGTCAAAGTGGCATCAAAGATAACGAAGGAAGTTTGGCTTAAACTCTCTGCAAAGTACAAGTCAGAGTTCGTTTCAACAGAGCCTCCACTTCCTCTTGACCCTAAGGATAGAACCTGTGATCATCATGCACGTGCGCGGCTAAGGCTCCTGCTTGGTTTTCCAAACAATGAGGGTCTAAACCTAACATGGCAGCAGATCAGTAAAGTGACGGAAGAATTCAACGATTCTGACGAGAACTGGCCACCTTCAGACTATTATTTTAGGCTTGGACGTGCTTTAAGCAGCAGAAAACCTGAAGAAGTGTCAGATGAAGAACTCTTGAAGAAGAACTTTGATGCTTTCAGAGTCTTGAAAGGGTTCACTTACGCTTCGGTAAAGGCAGCTTTTCACTATATAAATGAAAGGGCTCTGCCCGATTATGCAGTTGATTGGAATCAATATCAAACGGCCATAAGAAAGGATGTGTCGTTATCCTTCCACCAAGGTTTTTCCCGCGACGATTTCTTGTTCACAATAAAAGAAGGGGGAACAAAGAGTGCCGCGAGGACCGGCTAGACCTCCATGGAGAGACGAACCGCTGTTTGCTGGAAAAAGTCCACGACAGATACTGAAAGATATCTCCGCCGGTCTTTGCATAAGTGCCGCAGAGATTGAACTCATACTCACAAGGACTGACAAACTAAGAATGCTGCACCCAGAGCTGACCAGAGGTCGTGACATGGTGACACTGATCTTAGCCTCGGCTATATCTTGGGTAAGATGGTCTGGTTCGAGGCGAAAGCCTATGCCTTATCCTCGGTTCATCTCCCTCTGCATTGAAAGAGGGTATTACATTTCCAACAGACAGATTATTAATTGCGTTAGGCTGTATCGTAAAGCTGGCCTCTACGAACAGGGTCCCAAGGCCCCCGAGTTGCTGGAGCGCCATTGGGGTATACTGGTGCAGAATTATGGCTTTGACAATGATGTCAAGACTGATGCGTTAAGAATACTCAACGACAGAAGATTCGTGCAAGGGAGAAAGCCCGAACTGGCCGTCGCCACAACAATTTATGTCGTGTGCACACGCAAATACCGAGTATATGTGACGAAGAAGGCCCTCGCTGAAATGTTTGGCACAACCGATGTGGGTATGCGTCTTGTAATACACGCATGGGAAAAAATTCCAGATTTTCGAAAGGAATATCCAGAAGCATTGGCGTGCTCCTGATGATGAAATGCAGGACCATGATAATGATTAATTTGGAGGAAGTTTATCTGGGTGATTATATGTCGTTTGAAAAGGCTCTGAAAGAAAACAAACCCAAGAAGACTCCTGTTTCATGGGAGCCTTTGATCGAGAACATACTGGACCAATACTACGAAAACGTGGACGATCTGTCCCATGCGGTGCAGAAAGATGCAATCCAGAATTCATGGGATGCTAGGACTGACCCTGATCACTGGGGGATTGAATTCAAGTTGCTTAAGGATTCGAAAGGAAAAGAGATGCTCATCATAGAGGATCACGGAACCACAGGCCTCACTGGCAAAATATGGCCAGAAGACAAGTATGATGAGGACCTCCCTGAAGAGGAAAGATGGGGTCGGTTCCAAGGTCTGGCCTTCAGGAGAGAAAGGAAAGACGCGCTGGGTGCAAGGGGACAAGGAAAGTTCGTATTTGTTGGCGCATCCAAGACAAGAACAATAGTCTACGACACTTTGAGAAAGGATGGTGTTTATAGGATTGGCACAAGAAAACTCGGCGACTTGTGGGAATATGAGGACGCCGAGGCTATCAACTGGCTAAAAATTTACTCACTAGATCTCAAACCACTCTCGGAAGTAGGTACTCGCATCATAATTGATGAACCCGAAGATTGGCTTAAATATGCAATACAAAATGGACTCTCCGCGAGGTACATTCAGACTACTTGGTGGTACTTGCTGCTTGAGAACAAAGTCACCATTTCAGTTACAGTTTATGGCAAAGAACATAAGATGATTTTCCCTGAAGATATGAAGTTGCCCACTGCCGACTCTGAAGACTATAAAGTTTGGATAAAAGATTGGCTTCCGATTGGAGGCAAGACGAGAAAAGGGTTGTGTATAAAAAAACTCCAGATTGTTTGGAGCAAAAAACCTGTTGAAAAAGACTTGAGAGGGATAGCTATATTGCGAGGGGGAATGGTTGTGGAAAGAATCCCTGCGGCTGAGCTTTTGCCCGCTTCAGATCCTGAATTGCCTGAACACATTTATGGCTATGCAGAGGGCGACCTTGGAGTCGATTTTCTGCTGAAGAAAATTGAAGACCCGACCCACTACAAGTTTACCAAGAAAGGTGGTTGGGGGAAAAAGAATGTGTTTGGAGCCGTAAAAGAATGTATCTCCACTCAATTTCAGCTTTTCGCAAACCAGAAATTGGGTTCTGCAGAAGGTACGACAGAGACTGAAGACTACTCGCTGATCAAGAAATTCAACCAGCTCTTGAATAGTCTTGACGTCTCGTTACTTGATCCTTCAGTTAAGGTATCTCCTCCGCCACCTCCTCCTCCGCCTCCTCCACTAAAGGACATAGATCTCATATTTCCAGCGCCGGACTTTAGACACCCACTACGAAGGGTCGAATTCGGGCAAGAAATAAGAGTTTTGCAGGTACGTATTAAGAACAGAACAACCGCAAATGCCCAACTTAGACTGCGAATCTACACCGAGCAAGAAGGAATTAGAAGAGATGACTTGGTAGACAAGATCTTTCCGTCTGCGCTAGCGAACAGCACCATTGTTGATGGGCCATTCTCTGTAAAGATTGACAAAGCAACATACACGAACGGGAGATGCTATTTGAGAGCTATTCTGGTGTGCCTTGATCATCCAAACTATCCGAAGGGCACAGAACTCGACAAGACAGCACATCTCTTTTGGATAGCTCAAGACCCACCACCAGGAAAAGGGACATACAGAGATATTCAGAGATTACCTGAAGTCACTGAGGAAATTGAAGGCAAAACTGTCAGAGTTGATGGCAAAGTTGGACCGCACCCTGAAGGGGGCAATATCTTGTATGTAAATACCAATCACCCCATCTGGAAACGAAGGGCCAAGTCAAAAGATGATGAAGAGAAGTATATTTTTGAGTTAATGGCTGAGAAACTGCCCCAAATTCTGATAGCGAATGACCTAGAACCCTTTAAAGGCATAGATGAACCTAATGAAATTGTCAAGCGTTCTTGGGCGCTCTATTCACAAATAATGGAAAAGTACTACGCGTGATGACAGAGGGAAACAAAAGTGTCGATAATAATTGATGAAAAAGGACATAAAGTCTATAAAACGTTGGGATACATGGCGTATGAAGACAAAAAAAGAGCAGACGAACTCGACGAGTTCCTTAACAAGAAGATCCTCCAAATCGAAGAACAAATGGCTAAAAGCGGTCTGCTCAAACTCAAAGGAAAGCCAGGAGCAGTTAAACTGTGGTATTTGGTTGGCGTGGAACTGAGGAATCTATGGGATGAAGTCAGGAGGAAATTCAACTTGCCGGACACTCTAATTGGGGTTTTTCTGAAAGCTGTTTACGACAATTCACAAAAACTCAAACTTGGCTCTGGTAGGGCAAATAGATTCAAAAATTCCTATTTTTACTACTGCTATTTGATTGCAGGATTTCCTTGGAATGTTGTGGAAGACGCTGGAACTTGGACGGAATGGGTGGAATTTCTCGATTCAAAGAGAATACGGGATGACAATAGGATTGTTGAATGGTTTACCGACCGCAAAGTGATGCCTTTGAGGAATGGCAAGAGATTCACCAAGAAACAGTGGTTCAGAAGCATCACTCGCAAGATCAGAAATGAGCTCCGAGACATCGACACAACAGTTCTAGAGCGAGATGAGCTTTATCATACACTAGACAAGATCCTTAGAAATGTTGAAGGTTGACTGGGACACATTCTTGACAAGGTGGCCTGCAGTCATGGCCCAATCTTAACTGAAAAGCTTTAAAGAAACAAACAGGATTAATGTTATGGAGAAATAGATCTGCTCACATTTATAGATCTCTTTGCAGGAATAGGTGGCACACGACTCGCTTTTGAAAGCGTAGGTTGTCGATGTGTCTTCTCGTCTGAAATAGATAAGTATGCCCGGAAGACTTACTTCGTCAATTTCGGGGAAACACCGACTGGAGACATAAGGCTGATTAATGAACATGACATTCCGGATCATGATATACTGCTTGCAGGTTTTCCCTGTCAACCCTTCTCAATATCAGGCGTGTCAAAGCTAAAGAGTCTCAATAAACCGCATGGTTTCAGGGACCAGACTAAGGGTACTCTTTTCTTTGACATAGTTCGCATACTTGAAGCCAAACGACCCCAAGCTTTTCTACTCGAGAACGTCAAACACCTTCACTACCATGACAAAGGCAGAACCTACAGTATCATAATGGACACTCTTCGAAACGAGCTTGGCTATGATGTGTATGATAAGGTGATAGATGCACGATTTATGGTACCTCAACATCGAGAGCGGATCTTCATAGTTGGCTTAAAATGGCCCACATGCTTCGAGTTCCCAGAATTTAGCGATGTAAAACCCAGACTCAGAGATATACTTGAAACAAACGTCGACTCGAAATATACTCTTACCGATCATCTCTGGGACTATCTCAGACAATATGCGCTCAAACACAAGGAAAGAGGAAATGGTTTCGGATATAGTGTTGCAAATTTGGATGGTGTCACTAGGACGCTGAGTGCAAGATACTATAAGGACGGGTCGGAGATTCTTGTTCCTCAGGATGAAGGAAAGAACCCGCGGAGACTTACACCGCGTGAATGTGCCCGATTGATGGGCTTTCCAGAGACTTTCAAGACACCTGTTTCAGATACGCAGGCCTACAAGCAGTTTGGCAATTCGGTAGTAGTTCCAATTGTCACAAAAATAGCGGAGGTAATGGTTGAGTGCCTGCTCGAGCCGAAAAAGAGTACGGTAGTCGAGTATCTTCGATCAAACTCTCGTTGATCAAAAGGATCCAGAAGGTACTCTTGCAATGGGGTAGAACAAATTATTCTGATTTTCCTTGGCGGTCGAGCAATAATCACTTCCACGCTTTGCTTGCAGAAGTAATGCTTCAAAGGACACGTGCTGAACAGGTTATTCCTGTTTTTCGGACCTTTGCATCTCGTTATCTTTCGCCTGCTGAGGCTTCAAAGGATAAAGAAGAAATCAGGAATCTCGTCGCGACTCTTGGGCTTAACTGGAGAGGCGAGAAGATCATTGAGCTTGTCAATACATTGAAAGATCTCGGAGGTAACATACCGACTACCTTAGAAGGACTTACCTCGTTACCCGGTGTTGGACTATATGGAGCTTCTTCTTATCTTTCCCTCCACGTAGGCATCAGAATGCCCATCGTCGACAGCAATGTCGTAAGACTTTGGGGACGGATATTTGACTTCAGGACTGACAGGGAGACTCGCAGAAAAAAATGGTTTCTGGAACTCGCTGATAGGCTTACACCGCAAGAGGGATTTAGAGAGTTCAATTACGCCGTTCTTGATTTCACTAGAGTGGTGTGCAAACCAAAACCGTTACATAATATATGTCCTCTAACTAAGATCTGCAAATATTACAAGAGGATTTGCCGATGACCCCCGCGTTAAAGGATCAATGGCACGGAGTCTCTATATACTCAAACTGATTTTGGATTTATCCTTATGGCGAAACATGGTTTGATTGGCTAGGGCTCGCCCAAAGAAGAATTCAAGAGCCAGCACCAAAGCCTGAAGGAGTTGTTCCAAAGCACCCTTTTCAGAAACCATAGAAGATTAGGAGTCACAGATTGCGCGTTGATGGTTCTTGCACACGATGAAGACTTGTTGCTGACCGCTGATGAAGAACTTAAGCAGAACGCAAGCCAAGAAGGAATTAGTGCGATGCTCTCTAGAGACGTCGTTTACAATGTCAGGGGAATCTGATGCTGATAGAGCTTACTGACGCAATCATGCTCAAGATTTCAGCTGATCCTTCCTGCTTGGAAATCAATTTCAAGCTTCGTTTTAACAAGTCTGTAACGGATACCCTTCTGTTTCTTATCGTAATATTTCTCAAGAAGCCCAGCCGCCGTGAGCTTTTCGAGAGCTCTATAAACAGACTCCCTATATTTTATTCCAAAGCCTCTCCTTCTAAGCTCATCTAGGATCTCCATGACACCACTAGGCTTGACTGCAAGGATCCTTAGAATTTCTATTCTAGTCTTCGAACTAAGAGCCGAGAATACCCTCTCCGGAAGCATATCATATAACTATCCATTACTCGATAAATCACTTTGTTGTCCGACAGAACAACAAACCTATTTCATCTCCGAACTCCACCGATAAGCTGGAACAGAATTGTCGTTCGAAAACCTGTCTTACCGATATGTTTACACTATCCAGAGATACCCAGAGGAGTGGCTTCCATTCATCCATCTTTATGATGCGGATCTTCCCTTGTTTCCTTTGCAATATTTCCATGTTCTTCCCAGCAACCTTCCCGCTGAAAGAATACCCAGCGCCACAGACAGAGCCTTTGGATACATTGAAAGAACCCATCACACAGGTTCTGGATTAGAAGTTACAGTCATATGCAACAAAGATTTAACAAATCCGAACAATTCAGCATTTCTTTCTTCGGTCAGACTTGAGATTGAGGAAAGATTGGGCATATCAAACCCGGTCGTGCCTGCTGATATTTCTACAGCGTTTCAGCCTCCCCTTAATCATGCCAATGCGGTCTTAGTCCAGATATGGCAAAGGGTGGTATCGACCGTGTTAGGTAACAGTCTGCCTTTTGGCCGTTTTTTTGACCCAATCTTCGGATTGGCGCGGCTTGTGGCGAGCTGGTATTCGCCAGGGGGAAGGAAAAGCGAATGGATCCAAACACACTATTTTTATTCTAGATTCGGTGAAAAAATTGCTGTAGCCATCAACCTGCCTAAAATAGATTTTTGCTTGCTACCGACTTTCAGTGAAGTTACTGATCCAAATAACACCTTGAGCTTATTCCCAAAATTTCAGGCATTGTCAAATGCTGCAAGAGATTTCCATAGGACTTTCTGCTCGGTTAGCAACATCGGTGGCGGGCTGACATTCTCAAGATTCAACACAAAGTTTACTGGAAGTCTTAACACGGCTAAGCTTATGAGCTGCATCACCTCTTTGAGCCAGAATTCTTCCGGTCCTTTGATTGAATGTTTCAACGCTTTTGATAAAGGCCCTATGCGGACTGTGATGTTTCTACAGATGCTAAACGACATAAGGGACCGCAGACTGATACCGCAGCAATTGACTTCAAGTCAATTTGGATTTATTTACAGTGGCAATTTGAATGGGTTTTATCAAACCCCAAAGGTGATAGCGCTTTATTCTCAGCAATGCTTCGGAAACACGTACGCGCTTCCAATTGATACATGGGTTGGAACATTTCTGAAGTGGCCACTTACAATATATCCAGCCCATGGAAGAAACCTACAGGGGATTTTCACTCACGCCACCAATCTTGGCAAAGTTGAACGACTTTTGTGGATTTCCGCGCAGGCAAGAAAAGTACACTCATCTTTATGTGATGACGCTTTATGGTGCACAAAATATGATTCAAAAGGAACACCAAGAGGCGCCAATCCATTGGCATGCAATGCTTGCTTAACCTCAATAAGAAATACATGTCCTGCTTATAGCAGCATAGCGAACGGAAGAATTTTGTTCAACAGCACAGCCGGATTGAGCGATTTTGTAGTCTGGACCGACCAGACAAATAACACCACTCCGAACCAGCGGTTTACACTTTGCGAGGGACAGAGTCCCTATGGAGCGGTGCATGACGATTTCACACCCGTAGATGACCCAAATGCTTTCGCACCGTTTCCGCAGCAAGGTCATCAGGGACAACCATTGACGGTCGATCAGTTTGTAAGAATCTACTAGAGCTAAAACTGCTACGAATATTTGTCTCCGGCGAAAACTCGAGTTGTGTTAGGATTCATTTAGCCGATTGGAGAGGTCCCTCTTTGTCGAGCCCATGTTTCTCTAAGGAATTTTCTTAGTGCCTATCTCTCACCACTTCCTCAACTGCATTTTGGTCTTCAATTTCCTGAACCGCATCACCAATGCGACGTTGCAATTCTTTAAGGCATTCCTTAAGGCGGGCATCTAGGACATTAGCATTCTTGGTTATTTCCTCTGCGCTAGTTACAATTCTTCCAGCTTTTTGTCTTATTTTTCTGATGTTCTCCTCGTATTGATAAGCATCCTGAATAGCTTCCTCAACCCTCTTGTCTGCAAGCACTCTTCTAAAATCAATTGCTCTTCTTTCTAAAGAACTAAGTGTTACCAGCACGGATCTTAAACACCCATATACTACCTTAAAATTCTCACGACTTGTGACAAATATGACACCTTCCGAACAGCGTTCAACGAAGAACCGGTCGTAACCCTTAGGCATTACCTCAACAGCCAAGATCGCAAAACGCTCTCCACGCATCCTCATGTGTTCCTGGACCTGTAGGATATAGTTTCTTCGCCAGCCGCTCGTATTTTTCTTTGATTCTATCATCACTTTTTGGCCCAAGTCACTTCCATCATGCCTCAAGAAGGCAAGTATGTCAGTCTCTCCCGGCACGCCGAGGTGCCGGTATTCGTCTTCAGGATAATAATTGTTAAGCTCGTCAAGGAGTTCCATCTCACCCCGCCGACCTTTCTCGCCGGGAACTTTCTGGATTCTCAACAGTTCCTCCAATACTGGAAGGCTACTTGCCACAAGCTGCGTCAACAATTTTACTTGTTCTGCCGGTGGAAATCCCAACTCCTCAAGAACCTCTCTAAACTTGCTCCCCAACTCAACCTTAACCTCATCCATCTTCTTGCTTGTTACGTTTTCAATTCGTTCGGTAACCGTCTCGATAGACTCTATCACGCTTTGAAAAGTTGGCGTCACTTCTCGAAGCGTTTTGAACTCATTTTCCAAGGTCATCCTCGTTGTTTCAAATTTTTCTTGAAAATCTTTCCTCAAATCATCAGGCAATTTTTCAATCAAAGGCGGAAAGGTTTCTAAGAAAATTTTCAATGACTCTAAGACAGTGCCAACTTGTTTTTCGACACTTTCCAACATAACCTTTGAAAGACCTTCGACTATTTCTCTCGAGTCGGCCGTAAGCCGTAGGGTCGGAAGGTTGTCCCATACAATTTTTCCTAAAGAGATAGCAGCATTGAGTTTTTGCTCCGCTACCCTAGCGCACAAAAATTCTAAATTAACGTTATCAACGCTATATCTACTAGGTTTGCTGTTGCAGACAGGACAAGTTGTGTTCGCTTTGATGTCGGTCGACATTTCAGCTCACCTAATGGCATTTAGTATACTAAATGGCATTAGATGCCACACGAACTATTTAAAATTTGCTGATTTGTGCAGCCAAGCTAAGAATCAATGAGTTGAGTTAACGTTTCTTCACCACGGTTATTCTGTTATTAATTCCCGTTCGCAATGCCAGAAGTTGGGATCACTTTGAGGCTTACTTGAAAGTGCATCGACAATTCGAGGGAGAGCCGCTAAAAAATCTGGGCACAGCCTAACGAACATGACCAAATATTCAATTTGAGTAGCACCACCAACGAGCCACATTTCCCTCGACCGATGTCCATTATATCTAACCTTTACTGAATGTAGCAAGCGACCATTCTTTAAAATGGAGAGATACTTTCTTGCTGTTTCTCGTCTAATACCACCTAGTTTTGTGGCCTCGCCAACACCAATTATTCCAGGAAGTTCAAGGATTGTCTGAGCGAATCGCTTCAGTTTTCTTGTTCTGACTTCATCTGAAGGCACAGGGATCCGCACACGTTTTTTCAATCGAGGATGATATATCCACATGTAGGGTTGCAACATCACAAGGTCCCATATTTAAAGAAAGTGAACCATTAGCGGTCTGTTACGCTTAATGATTTTCCCATACTACTATATAACTATGGTGCCAAGCAAAAGTAACGAGAGCATCGTTTCCGAAAGCGAGTGGACAGCGTTTGCCTTTGTCTGTTATGGTCATCCGTCCGATGCAGAAATCCAGAAATTCTGTGCCCTTTGTGGCTATAAAGTAGGTCAGATTGAAAGGGCCTTGCGATCACTTTCCAAGAAAGGGCTCATTGTGATCCATCGGCATGGCCATCGAAGAAAAGGACATGGGCTATATGCTCCCATCTTTTACATGCTAACTAAAGCCGGTTCGGAACTTTTCAAGAAGAATTACATCGTCCTGATGGACTTCTTGGCTAGCCAGATATTCAAGTGCACATTAAGAGGCAACTCAAAAATTACGAATAGGCTCATGGAGCAGAGGGTATGTTAGAGAACTTTCATTTTTCGAGATCTTTGATCAACTTAATTTTTTGCTTTCCGCCGGGAGTCAAAACGTACAGCACGCCAGGGGGCTTTTCAGGCAGCTCCCGTTTTATCAAACCAAAGTTTTCAAGCTCCCTAAGTCGTCTAGCCAGTGTTCTGCGACTGATTCGAGGTTGCAGTGAGTCAAGGAGTTCGCTGAATTTTTTCGGGCTTTTTTCGAGAGCCAGCAAGATTCCTTTGGTTCCTGTTTTGCCCAGCAGTTCAAGCAATGCATGTCACCATGTGCCTTCTAGTACACTAGTAAACCTTAAATATCTTAGTGTCACTCTATGTCACTTAGTATACTTAAAGGCACTTGGTGACGTAATGCCTCAAATTCGCAACAAATATCCCGAATTAGTCGCCTACTTCAAAAAACGCGGCTATAGCGTCGAAACCGACGCAGACCTCAGAGACGCACATGCATGGATACCATTAGAACTCTATGTTCAGCTCACAACCAAAGCCTGCAGAACGTTCGGTGCCCGCGGAAAAATCAGCAAGGCAGTGGCTGAAAGCTTGGAAAAATGGCTAAAAGAGGACAAAAATGGGTAGAAAAAACAGCAGAACAACAGAACTAATTCTTGAAATATTGAAGGAAAATACTGCTTGCACCGCAGGAAAGTTATGTAAGGATTTGGAAGAGAGACACAGCCTTAAGTTATTGCCTGGCTTGGTCTCAAGCAGACTTTTCAAACTATGGAGAAGAAAGTTGATTTTAAGGTCTCTCGCGCCCATTAACGGAATAACTGGCAGAAAAGAGTATGTATATAGTTACGGAGATGCACATAACAATAGAGTCAGCACAGAATTAAATGGGAAAATTTATGAACTTCAAGTCACAAAATACATGTCGAAACGTACATCTGCACCAGCTTATTCTCCTACGCGATCCGTAATAAAGGAAATCTTTAGCACACAAGAAAAATCGGAACCCTTGTTTCCTCAAGAGATTTCTCAGATTATGAAACAGAAATACCAGTACGAACCAAACTTTCTGACCCTGTCTTCAACTCTCAACAAAATGGTTTACAGGTATGGTGAGATGGCGCGAAGTAAGACAAAATTTCAGCAGGGTTACCTTTACGATCCCGATCCGCGTACCATAGAAGAATGGATTCAGAATCCCCCTCACAAGGGTCTGTCACCAGATGAAAAGTGCATACTACAACTAATTAGAGAGAAGACTGTAATTACGACTTTAGACATTCGCAGGGAAGCAACAAACAGAAGTAAGAGCCTTCCTACGGCATTCGCAACCTTAAGCTTTAAGATAAGGAAGCTAAAAGAGTTTGTTCCATGGGTGCGTACGGAGCTGTATGCGAATACTATGGTAGTCTATGATACAAAAGCCAACCCAGAAGTTATAGAAGAAAAGTTGAGGCAAGTCAAGTTTTGGTTGTCAGAAGAAGGAAAGCGCAGAAGCGCTTATGGATATGAGTTTGAATCTTTCGGCACATACATATTTTATGACATTGTCCATAGAGAAAGCGAGGAATGGTATTCAACGAACATTGAAGTCGAGAAGAATAAAAAAGGAAGATTCGGTGAATACGACCTCTTAATTACGCATACGTTTGGTCCTCCTGAATTTGGGCTTCAGGAAACGCTAGTCTTCGAGTTCAAGACCGTTGGAAAAGTTCAATGGAGGGACCTCTTTGGCTACAACCCGAAATGGCATACTTGGGGCTTCATAACAAAGCTGGAAAAAGAAAAAGAGGAGGGCATGTTCCGATGGAAATTTGTCAGGCCCATCTTGGTTTTGGCACACACAATAGAATCAGGATTACCATTTGAGATCCAAAAACATGGTGTAACGATCATCTACTTGAGCGAACTACTTGACTATCTGAAAAGAAAGCACATCAACCCTGATGAAATTTTAAAGACCATAAAGGCAAAATACTATAAACCATGAGCTACGTTCTTCAATCTGATGAAGAAATGAACACGCAAAGTTTCGATCTCACTTAGTTTCCATTAAGGCACCATTAGAAGACAGTAAAAAATCTTGCTGATGATCTAAACAACTCTCTCCTTCTCTCTAAAGAATCTCGATCAGTACCAGCTTGAATGAAACAAAAGTGATGAGGAAAACTCAGCTACAAGGAGTATAGCCGTAAAAAACTAACCGACCATAAACCTATCAACAATTACAAAAAAAGCGCCAATCCACAAAAGCGACCCAGAAAAAGAAACGCAACTATAGTCGTAAAGGAAATAAAAAACCACAAAAACGCCCCAATTCCCAAAAAGAAACCAAAACGACAACCCGGCTACACTGCTTGTACTTTGTATTTCCTTTGCACTTGCTTTGGCGAGGGTTGGTCGTGCTGTTTTCGTGGTTGTTTTCGTTAGAGGAGGCTGGTTTGGGCTTGTAATTGTGTTTTCCTCTTCACTTGTGTTGGTGAAGGCGAGGGGTTTGATCCATAGTTTTACCCATATTGGCAGCGTTTGTGTTGTGGTTTGGCCGAATTTTTCGTCTATGTTTTTTGCGAAGGCTAGGGCTATGTTGAATTCGTTTATGGCGCGGTCGAGTGCGCTGGCGAGGGTGGCTGTCAGGGTTGGGTGCGTTAGTGTCCATTTTCCTCGTTTTACCTGTACGGCGATTCCGGCTTCTTCGAATTCGGCTATGTGCCGCCAGATTGTCGAAAGGTCTTTGTCAATGAACGCTCGGAGCTCTCTTAGGCCTATGCCTGTTTTCTGCAGGCTGGCAAGGTACAGTCCCATCAGCACTTTGACTCTTGTTCCCATCCTGTCTTGTGGAGCTTCGAAATTGATTCTTTGAAGCATGGCTTCGGCAAATTCTTGCAGTTTAGGATCAGTCATGTTATACATGGTGAGATATTCCATTTGACATTCTCACCTCCATTGTAGCCGGGTTTTTATCATGGTATAATCGTGTAGTCTTAATGAAATTTAAACCTTGCCATTTTCGTTGCGTTTCAGCCGCAATAGTCTGAGAATGAGGCGCTTTTCTGCAATAGACAACTCTATTTTCCCTTTTCATTGAATGGAGCCTTTAATTATGACTTTTTCATGATAGAAGTGTAGTCGTATCGTTAAATGAGGCGGTATTATGACGGGAGAGAAAAAGTTTGCGCGGCATCTCAGACAGGGAAGGAAATTAATACTAGTGGAGTTTGATGCACCGGAAGACTTGGTATCCGAATACGACCATATCGTGATGAACGAGCTGAAGTATCAGAGCAGGGCTGAGGCGATTAGAGAACACATGCGGAAGACTGTTGCGGAGTACGGTCGGTCAACAAGAAGGAGGAGATGAGTGGGTTGCCGAAGATTAAAGGTCAACCGAGCAAGTATCGTGTAGATGTGCGATTGTCGAAGGATATTTTTGAGCGCTTGGATGAGAGACGTAAAAATGAAGGGTACGAAACACTTAGCGAACTGCTTCGTGAACTCATACGTAAATACCTGAACGGTAAATGACCGCTTTTGCTACGGAAAGACATTATAGGCACTTAGTGCCAGTAAGTATACTTGAAGGACAGAGGCTCGCGGTGTCAAAAACTTGCTTAATCTTAAGTTTCATGCAAGACGGTAAGCCGAGGCGATTGAGCGAAATTGAAGAATCTGGCTGCAGAAATCTAAGCAGTCAAGTGACGAGGCTTTATCAGACAGGCAGGCTTTGGGCCAGCGACATTCGGCACATCATGACATTGAAGTATTCTGGCAAATGGAAGTGGAGTCGAGCCCGAACAAGATGGTACATCATTCCAAAAAGTGACGATGATTCCTTAAGAACTGAAGTCATGTACGAGGAGTGGGACAAAACTGCTAGAAAGAACGTTTTAAGAACAGACGTGCTTGAATTTAAACAACATAGCGGTGTTTATCATAAGGACATTAAGAGTACTCCTAGATTAATTTTGGAAGCTTTAGAGAACAGTCCTTGGGCTTTGTTCTCCGATGAAATTGCCGAGCAATTGAAACTGAAGCGGCGCAAAGTCATTTCAGCCCTGTTCACATTGTCAGCCACCAAGCGAGTTCATAGGAGTGGATGGATCAAAAGTAACGAGTCAAGGCGTGAGAGAGCATTCGATAGAGGGTGGCTTCATTACATAAGAATCCAGCAGCTCTCGGCTCGCTTAGCCAAACGGGACGTTTTGGCTGGTACGAAGCAGCTAATTTATGAAACTGTGCGCAAGCACACCGAAATTCATCACCAATTTGTTAGACTTAGGGACTTGACTAGGGAAATGGGCATGAACCCCAAAACAGTTGCTGATAACGTGCGTGAGATTATGGATGTTTACGAAGATCTGAAACAGGTCGAAATTTCAGGCGACGCATTCTACTACATCGACCATATTCTAACCTCAGAAGAATTTGAGGCAGAGAAAAAGTATTGGGAAACTGAAGTCAGCGAACGTTCTACATACAAGAATGCGCTTGGTCACAGCCATGAGCAGTTCTGCCAACTCGCCATCGACGTCATGGATGAGAAGGGAGACTTCAAAATCGGTCAGCCTTGGTGGGAGTTCGTCATAAAAAACGGGAAGAAACGTTATCGCATCTACAAACCTTCAATCGGCGATCCTAGAAGGAGGTACGAGTATGATAGAATTCTTCACATTCCTCTTTCACTAGGTAAGAACGAGCTTGTGTTGGTGTTTGAAGCCAAGTACCGCGGAAGTCTAGGAGAAGGTTACTACAGATATTTCAACGAAAAATTGGCTGATACTCAAGGATTTGGTTGTGTTAGAAAAGAGGAAGACATGTTTGGTCACGAGATCCAAACACGTGCCGTTAGACACAATGTTATTCCCGTATTTGTTATTCCAACAGCTGGCAGAGATAATGTGGACATTGGGAGGGGTCATTTGGTTAACTTCGCTCAATATGTGGCCATCCAAGGTTGTTTGCTGGTTTTCACGCAAGAATTCGAACGTTATCTACAGGCAAAGTTCCATAGAAACATCGATTTTCAAAAGCAGTTCGATACGTGGTACAAAACAGGGCAAGTATCTATAGACTACACTAAGTACATGCTAGAGTATCTGGGTGTCTAATTTGGAGGCTTGGTGCAAAAACTGTTATGGCTCAGCTGAAAACTCGCTGAAATGGTCAAGAGTGGTTCAGTTGCCAACTAGGCATTTCCTCACTGTTCTGGTTCAGCGCGCGACGTTAATAAGGTTCAGTTGGTTTGATAAGCCATGACGACCAAGATTATTCCGAACGACAGGCTTCGAGCTGAAATGTTCCAGATTCTCTCTGGGTATCGGCAAAGACTGTGCGAATTTCCAAAAATCTATGTTTTAAGCCCATGGCTTAGTGATGTACAACTGACCATCGATGCAGATGTTCTTGGATTGAATGAATCATGGTTCGGGTTAGACTGTGGGATATTTTCAATAAATCTTGCATATGCAATTCTGCTTGTAAAACTTGTTTTTGGAGCAGAAATCAACATCGTAACAAATGACTCTCTAAAAAATGAAAAATACAGAGGTCGAGAATACTCGCAAAGAGCCTTTAATCTTATCAATTTTCTGGATGAGGTTGGTTGCAGAGTTTTCTTCGCCCGCAACTTTCATTCAACGCTTATTCTCACTAACGACTTGGCGCTTTCTGGTTCATTCGATCTTTCAAAATCAGAAGTATACGACAAGAACGAAAATGGCATTTTAATCGATGACCTTGACGATCTCAAAACTCTCGAAAAACATGCGATAGACGCGATAGATTCTGGCACACCCTATGGCTATACTGCTTGTGCTGTGCATCCTGGGTCGTCAATCGTAGCGAAAGTAACTAGGGGATGGTTATACGAAACGATCGCAGAACACTATTTTCCCAAAGCCCACTTCTCAAAACGTGACTGTTCCTATACTTTTCTCACAGAACATATTGGCACCAAGTCCGTGTATTTCGATGGCATGGTTAAGGAGATCGCTTCAGACCTTGAGGCTTTCTACGTTAATGCGATTCTGCAAGCCCTGATGGATGGGGAAGAACGATCAACCGAGAGAAACTTCAGGTTTCTTCAAACTTTGGGTTACAGAGGCAAGATGGAAATCGAGGAAGTCATGAATTTTCTTAGGACAAAGCTTGCCAGAGAACACGTTCCAAAGATTCCACTCCGAATGTTATCAACGCCCGAATATTTCAAAAAGCCTTGCTAGCTCTTGGCGCCGCGGGTTTGATCAGGAAACTGGTAATACTGATCCAATGTGGGGAAGACAACGGCTTTCGGAACATTTTGAGTTGCAGGCCAGCTTGCGCCGACGCTCCGACATAGAATTATCTGTGGTCGTTCAAAGAAAAAACCCAATTGCACATAGGAGGCAAAATTGTCACCGGGCTCATAGCTGTAAATGTAAACTTTTTCAGCTCCGAGTGACGTGAGTTGGCTTACGGTGGCAGAGACAGGCTTGAAAATGTCGGTTCCCATGACTAACATGATTTCTCCGACTTTCTTGATTTGCTTCGAGCGATGAACATCAAAGTCCGGCGGAAGGATAAACCATCTTCCTCCTGCGGATTCTGCCGATGAGACTTGCGCAAGAACTAAACTGCCCTCGTCTTTTCTTGATCTCATTGAAAAAACATTCTTGGAGTTCAACAAGTAGTTTAGTGAGGTGTCGAATAGCATGTGTGGCCAAAAACAAAATGCAACCGTCCCTTTCTGGGGAGTATCCACGGCCAACTTAGCATATCGTTCTATGACCTCACGAGTTTCGAGCTGGCTACAAAGTGCGCTGTATCCATTATCTGGCGGCACTTGGGCGCTTTTACGGATTATGCCAGTCCTTCTCTTGTACAGCTCTGTGAATCCGGCGGCCCTGAGTGCTTCAAGATCCTCCAAGTTGTGTTCTTTGACACTTGCAAAGACATAGGTGCATCCCTTAGTTCTAAGATGCAATACGCATCTGCGAATTACCTTAAGAATCGAATCTGCACGCCCGTGCTTGTGATCAAGAAAGAAACCTCCGACGCAGCCGGAGCCTGTTGGGAAACCGATGCAGTATGCAGACGAGACGAGTTTCCTGCCTTTGCGAAGCACAAACACCCCTTCCGGATAGTACCTGTGGAGAAGCTTGTAGAGTGCCCTGTCAGGATCCTTGGGTCGAATAAGTGCATAAGCCTGATCCAGTTCATTGATGTCAAGCAATGAAGCTTGCATTACTTTAAGGACATTCGTCTTCACAGCCAAAGCTACTCCTTCAACTACCTCACGTCTGGATGTTCATCGTCGCTACAATCGGCTCGTAAGTGCTTTCCTTGATTACTTGAATTGACAACCTAATGAAGGATATCCCTAATTTCTTTGACTAACTGATTGGTCGAAGAAATATTCTTCAATGAAGTGGCCAAAAAAGCGTTTGTCGATCTTAGTTTTGATCCATTATATGAAAAAATTACTTTGCACATTTTCACATTCGGATGACTTTCTCTAACTTTGAAAAAGAGGTTGTCAGAGACACCTAGGAAATCCTTAATGTCATCATATGTTGTTTCATTGAATTTGCACTCGATGGCAACTAAGAAATCATTTTTTAATCCGAGCAAATCTAATTCTCCATTAGCCTTATCGCCGACTCCAATACCTGCATATTCTATGCTTGTATAAACAGATTTTTCTTTTTCGTCTCCAATTTCCATACCAATCAGTCTTAAGCCTTCTATCATTTTCACAACTCGTAACGCGTACAACTCCAGCAAATGACCAGATATTATTCCCTCAACAATCTTATTTGGGACCGAAGCTAAAGAGAATTTGAAATCATAAGACGTCCCGCAGTTGCATTTGTCTTTTTCATCCAATCTATTCACTAAAACAGTTTTTCCGCATTGAGAGCAATAGAGCATGTATTCGCTTTTCGGTTCGAAAATGTTCTCATCTCTAGATTTCTTCAAGAATTCGTTAATCTTTTTTATTTTCTCATTCTCATGTTCAAACTCCTCATATTGCTCGAAAAAGGAGTAAGCAAATTCCCGAAGGTAGTGGGACCCTGAGACGATGTTCAGAATTTCGGATTTCAATTTAACAAAGTCAAAATGAGTAGGTTCGACTATAACTAGTGGCTTTGGATGTTCTTTCCAATGAAAAATAACATCCCATGCCTCAGGGTAGTTGTTCAAAAGTTCAATAAAACTTTGAACCTTTTTATCAAATTCTAGGGCGGCTTTGCTAGTGTCAATCTTTAACTGAATAGACTTAATGGTTTCAACCAACTCTTCTCTCATTTTCACACCATCAGATAGGTGAAGTCTTGGCTGATATCCACTTCTTTGGTGATCTCAGCTATGTTTTGAGAAATATTAAGCTCAGGAGGGTATTTGCTTAAAGTGACAGGAGCTATCCAGTTTAGGAAAGTTCTGTCATAATACTCTCTCACTAACTCCCCAATAGTCTTTCCAGAATCTGATAGTTCGGACTTCATGTGCATAAGTTTGGCTGTTCCGTGCCTTAGACCGAGTTCTGGGTGCCCTGACACACAAATCAAGGCTTCTTCATTGTTGAATACAGCGACTGAACCCGGGTCAACATTCACGATGGTATCGTTTCTAACACCAAATAACCTATAAATGTCCTCTTCGACGCTAACAATGTCTATTTGTTTAGTCTTCCAGTACTCCGTTTCCCTTACTTGCCTTATAAAATTTTGAACGATTTCCTTTTCATTTTGTTTGAGATGACCTTTTTTGTAGATCACTAACCTCTGAAAGCTTATTTGTGACGTTTTTTCATGAATGAAGTTGAAAAGCTTCTGCAACATCTCTTCCGAGAGGTAATTCGTAACTTTGCTAAGAGATAGATGCTTTTGATGGATGAACTTTCCTTGGGCATCGCAAATAGCGAGAACGCCAATGCTTTTCCTCAGATTTGAATCTTTTACTTGCATTGAAAAGCCTATTCCGCAGTAGACACTTTTGGCTACGCTGTCTGACGGATATCTCAGAATCCACGCAGGTTCATTAGAACGCAGGGATTTCACATACAAGTTCAACGCAAAACCGCGCAACAATGGTAGATCTCTTCTCAGGATTCTTTCGAAATTTCTCAGTCTAATGTGCTGATCTGGGATTCTCCAAGTATCATTGATAATGCTTTTTGTTATATAGTAGATGATGTGCTGGTGATTTGGGTCTACAACTACTGCGACTGGGGTGAATGAATTGTGCTTTGGAGGTGAGATAGGTTCAAGTTTTCTTCTTATGATTTCCTCAATCTTTAAGTAAGGTTCTCGCAAAAGTGTTTCGCCGTAGGGCATTCGAATGTCTTTGGAAGCATAGTCTAAAGTTCCAAAAATGCTATCATATGTTCTTTTCAATGCGTCTAAGAACTCCTCGCAATCGCTCTCAGAAATTGAGGAAGGACATAGAATTCTGAATATGTAAATGTGCTTGTTTCCTGCATAACCTCCATACTTAAAAATGGCGCGCGTGTCAGTACTTTGCTGCTTTATATCCTTCTGGGAGAACACTAGGATCGGAGGAAGCAATCCATACGCTGACCTGAAGATCTCCCCGATTTCATCCAAACTTGCCATCTCTCCCTTGAATCTTACCCTGCAAAATGGCGTCTCTACCGGGCTTGCAAAGCATTTTTCAAACCATTCTCGAGTCTTTTCATATCTTTCCTGAGGTGAAATTGTTGGCGCTTCTTGGATCATGAATCCTATATTGCGCTCGATCCATTTTTTGTCAAAACATAACGTCTCTAATGGATAAGAATATGCTTTGTCTTGCTCGAATTGGATTTTTGCCATTCCTTTCTTGGCCTTTAACTCAAAATTGTATTTATCCTTCCAATGTTCTCTTACCCAGCTAGGTATTTCCGTGTCCAGATCTATTTCGACGAGTTTTCCGGGCCTTTTCTGTGGCAATACGCCTACAACTTGGGCTTTTTCCGTTACCTCTTCAGTAGATTCCACCCCTGTTGCTTCAATCCATTTGTCCATGGTGTAGAACTGCATGTAGGTAGGGTCTATCCACAGAAGGAACTTGCCGCCTTTGACTTTGTTTATCTTGATATTAAATCCATGAAATATTGCAAGAGGGATCGAAAGCTGCCCGACTATTACCTTTTTGATCTGCCCTTGCGAAAAGTCTAGGAATTTAGGTTGTTGCCCTATTTTGACTAGTTTTCTTGACGCAAAATGATTGTGCAGTATTTGAGATATTAAGTATTCAAATTCAGGGCTTTCCAAATCGGAAATTTTTGTTTCTTTCATTTCTTCCAGAAGGTTGAAGTCGTTGCTATGAATGAAGTCAACTATTTCCGTATCTGGTGCCGTATTGATTAAGAATGTGGCTTTATCGTAGCCTAGTTTCGCTATGCAGGTGTATCCCTTTTCAATGAACTTATCAACAAATTTCTGAATTAGAATCCTTTTTGCACTAAAATCGTGTTTAGTCGCATACTCATTGTTTGTGATAGAGAATCTCCACAAGTTTTCCTCGGCTTCACCAATAAATCCGTTGACTAAGATGTGATCGGAGATGGCACTTACTCTTCTTTTCTGCGAATACTCAAGTGTGTCGGTTAATTCATTTTTCAAAGAATTAATATATAGTATACGTCTTTCGTCTTCTATTGTATCTCGAATTCTGAGGATTTGATATTTTATTTCGTCTGCGAACTTCAAGTTCGGCATGACATAATTTAAATGAGTTTTTCCGTTAGGTGTCAATAGGAAATCATTGTTATCCAGTAACAAGAAGCCTTCTTCAACGCCTTTCTGTACTACAACTTGAAAGCCAATTTCATCTATCAGCTCCTTGCGAACAATGCTACTTACGAGAATTCTGGCGGCGTACTTCCATATTCCAGTTAACCGTCCTTCGACGAGGCTGGTAATATAAAGTAAGTAGTTTACCTCTTCAATTTGCTCAAACATTCGGAATCCAGCCTCATCTAGACAAAATGCCTTCTTAAGTATTTAAGATGATTTTCGCTTTTTGATTTTTCAAGGTTTTGCTGCCTGTTTCCCCACTTCTAAATTCTTGCCGGTCGGGATTTTGATTGAGGAGTTCTTTCGAATCATGTAGGGTGAAAGAGAGCAGTCTCGATTTCAGCTATAACCAAGATTTACAAGAAATGAGCCACAGGTAGTGCAGATTCAGGAAACACAAAAGAAGGTATAACCTTCGCAGATTAGCTGTGGCCTAACCAATGTTGACCCGAGGGGGTCTGCCTCTATGGCAATTCTATCTGTTTTTTTGGGAAAGAAAATGCGCGCACACAAGTTATAAAACCAGAACAAGACAAAAATAGTGCGGTAATCGCTATGGCGCGTGCGTTGGATAGAAAAGGCATAGCGTATGCTTTGGACTACGAAAAGAGGATGGGTAGAGAACCTCTGGATGTCAGTCAAAAGAGGAACTTCGTTGGCTTCGACATTATAAGCGTGGACAGGCACGGTAAAGATCATCGCACTATTGAAGTGAAATCTACTACAAGCGAGGGAATACCAGATGCCTTCGAAACGGAGTTCACAAGAGAGCTTCGGTTTGTTGCCACCCACCTGTACGTTGTAATGTTTAGGAAAGACGAGAAAACTGTAGAAAGTCTACACATAATCCCGAAGGAGGAGATTGACAAATACAGTGCTAACCACAGGATGGTGCAACACATAAAATTTGCAAGCGCGCTTAAGACTAGGTTGAAAAATGGGAAGTTTAAGCAACCAACAACATAGATATAATAGTCCATGCAATTAACGAGTGTGCACAACAAAAGGATTGAAGCATTTCCTTTCTTAGATATATGTTTATGAAAATCTGACGCGTAATTCTTGATAAAGGAGGGCATGGAAAAATCCCAAGCAAATGGAATTGAAAGCTTTTAACAAGAAAAGCAAGGAAGTCGAGCAGAATAGGAATACTTTTGGATTCTCCTTCATCTTTTTCTTAGCACTAATAGTTGCTGGGCTAACGTCGCAAAAGTCACGGGATAGAAGTGATCTTTGGCATCTAAGCTTATCAAGAAACCTTCTGCTCCGGAGAACTCAGAGCAGCACTCTCTCATTCTTTTTCTGAATCCTACATAGGAGGAATAATCTTCGTGGAATGAAACAATCACTCCGTCGTACCCTAGACCCAGCCCTCTCTCAAACATGACAGCTTCTGGTAAGCTCTCTTTCATGTTTTCGATTACTCTTGTTGTCTTTTCGATTTCATGGATTCTTATGAAAGTGAGGGCTAACAAGCTGACTCCGAGTTTACGAAAGTCAGGTATCGTGGTGTATTCCTTTACAGTGCCGTCTTTTTCCAATTTCTTGAGAAGCCTACTGACTGTGGGTTGAGAGACCCCTATCGTTTTTGCCAGGTCTCGATCACTTCTTCGCGAATTCTTCATAAGTTCTGAAACCAGTTTTAACTCAATATCTTTCATGACTGATCCTTTGATTCAAATGCATCTTGCTGTTCTTAGTCTTAAGTCTTTGAGGACAAAAGAAAGCACTCAATTGACTGCCACGTGACCTAGAGAAAATAGTGCTTGGCAATTAGCCCAAAAATCAGAATTTGATTTCGCTCTTTTCCACGAGATCTTTTACTTTAAGCACAGCGTATTGGACAGCGTGACTTCTGTCGGCAAAATAGCCTTTGCCGACTTGTTCATCGATCCAGTGAACGAGTTCAGGTAAGATACTAACTGTAAGCTTGACTTTAACCATTTAAACCCTGCAACTTCATATGAACTGCGCTGTGCTTAGGGTTTATCTGTAATTGTAAGCATATGTAAGTAAACGTTATATAACCGCCTGAACACTATTATGTAGTAAGACTTAATATGGTTCCGAGGAGGTGTAAAAATGTCCGAGATCCCACCTACACCTAGCCCATATCCGTATCCAACGCCACCCTCACCACAGCCGACGCCATCTGCGTCCATGTCACTGCTTGGGCTTCTACTCATAGTAGTGGCTGTCGTGGGTGTCGCTTTGGTGTTGACCTATCTCGTAATAAGAAAGAGAAAGCATAGCTGATTATGATGTGATAAGAGGCATCAGAACGTTGCGAACAAGGCTGAGAATTAAATGTCCCGCCTGTGGTCATTGGAATGGTGTTCCTGTGAACAAGATTTTCATTGAACAGCCTAGTCCAGAACCCAAAGTCAAAGTCATGATTCCGATGTATGAGCCATTACAGATTGTCAAGTGCAAGAAATGTGGAAGAGTCATAGCTGAACCAAGAGAGCTAATCAGGATCACGAGCCTCAAGGATGTCTGAAGGAATGATGAAGTCCTTGGAAAAGGAAATAAAAGAAGAGCTTAGGAATCTTGCCATAGAAGTTATGGAAAGCGTCAATGGCAAAATCACTTATGAGAGTGTGGAAGGTCTTGCCTTCAATTTTGAAAAGAGAGTGAACGAAATGATAGTCATTCAGTTCCGTTGGACTCTGGCAAGATGCAAGTTTGAATTGTGGGACATCTCAGAGAAAGGCGAGTCTAAAATGCAAAAGTATAAAGACGGACAATATGAGAACGAGTCTGTAGTTAAGAAGCAATTGCATGTTTTGAATCAACTTTACAAAACCAAGCTTAGACGTAGGAGATTAATCAGTTTCTATTCAAAGGGATTTTACTAATAAATGTGCGCGATCTTTGAAAAGAAAGAAAAAAGTCGCGTAACTGAAAGGTACCGCCGAGTCTTGATTATTGAAGACATCTTATGTCGATGAACACATCGGTTACAAAGTCTTTCAGTTTATGTCTTCGAATTCCCAAGTATGAATGTAGCAATTCTATTGCGCCTTTCCACTCATGAATTGAAGTTGGACCTTTCATTTCAGAATCGTTTATGAAATAAACGAACAGAAGATATGCTGGAAGTCTGTTCTGCCTCAACAAGCACAAGTGGGCGAGTCTGTTTACGTACTGATAGAAACCGCAAGACCAGTCAATCTCAGCGTTTGATCCAAGAAAGCGCTTAACTTCTTGAAGGCTCTTGTGTATTGTTCTTGCCGAATTCTCATCTTTGACTTGCATTGTTGAAATCAGTTCTCGGATGTGGGACTTCGCTTCAACCAAGAACAACTTTCCCGAAGAGCTCTTCCCCAGTGCATCCCATTGAGGACCTCTCTTTGGCCAAAAATCCGTTAACAGCTTCTCCTTCAGCTTGACCCCAAGCAAGTCTACGAACGCTTGGTCGCGATATTCAGAATACTCATCATCCTTCAACGGTGAGAGCCACTGAATGTGTTCGTCTCCTGAAAGATTCAGTTTTGCTCTAATTTGCGAGTTCAGATGCTCCGGTCGATCGTTAATAAGCCTTTGAATCCATTTCTGGCTACCTTTCTCGCACGCAGGTTGAGGAAAGCGAGCCATGCTCATTCCTTTTTGCTGATGTCAAAATATAAGTTTTAAGAAAAAGAATCTCTTCTGAGGAAATTCCCTCCAAATCTTCCATGAGGAGGGCCTGAATCGCGCTTTTTAAATACATCTAATTTGTGATCAGAGATTATGGAGGACAAGAATAGTGCCTGAAAGAAAGTGGCTGTGGATAGACATAAAAGCCCCAGAGCAGCCTATTGAGAAGGAAGATTTATTGCTACTAATACATACCAATGTTGTATCTACATTTAGAATATGCGTGGAGAACTGGCATTTTCTTTGGGAGTCTGCGCCCTTCCAACATACTCTGTTGATAAGGTTCTGCGGCGATGCCAAGATCATTCAAAAGATAAAGGATGCTATCACCAGTTTGCTTGACAGCGTGAAAATCGAATGGAAGATTGAGCCGTATGAAGGTGAAGCGAACACTTATGGTCCTGCTGGCTGGGAATACTTAACGAGAGTACTCCATTTGGGTTCAGAGTTCGCTATTGCCCTTATGGAGAACAAAAGAAGTCCCAAAAGTGAAGAATTCAAACGATCGCTTTCAGGATACTTGGAAAGGTGGATACATCTTTTTATGAATCAACTAAGTACACGTCTTGAAGAAGCCCCTGTTCTTTTCCAACTTTCAATACATAGAACCACCGTCAATATACTAGGCGAAAAAGAATATCGCGAAATAGCCAAAGATCTGGACAAAGAGATAAGTCAGCTTTGGAACCAGTCCTATGATGAAGCAATCGTTCCCCTCATAAGTCGACTCGTGGAAGCGAAGAAAAAAACTAGGGCAGACTTTGTTCTCCCCAAATCTCCATAGCAAAACCTGTGAGGGCTCAAAGCCTCCCTTATTTCTCAATCAGTTGCTCGCTCTAGGCATGATTCAGGTCAATAGACGGAGCGAATTGATGTACCTGTCTTCTGTCTATATATTTCGTCAAGCTCGTATTTTTCTGCGATTCTGTCCGAGCCCCCAGCGCGAATGAAGACGCCCTTTTGCCAAACCGTATATGGCTTGTCTGAGCCTTCTTCAACTTTTATGAAAAGTATTTCTTTCTCGCCAAGTGAGCGTTTTGTGCATGCAATCTTGACCGTGCTAATAATAAACCAGATATACACAGTTTTCCATAATCTGAAATATGGCTTCAATCATAATTCGCCACAAAAGTACTAGTAAGGTCAACAAGTTTCCTGTTTCCGGAATTGAAAGAAAGAGCAGACAGAAAGTGGACAAAACCGTATTACCGGGTAATCGTAAATTAGTCTTAAGAGTGATTAAGGAAAACCCAGGCATAAGATTGTGGCACATAAAGCCCAAGCTCAAAAAAATACATGGAGATTGGCACGTAAGCAGATATGTTCTAATTAGGCATGTTTTAGGGCTTTATTCTTCCAAATTAATAATTATTCAGCCAAAAGCTAGAATTGATGATTTGAAGAAATTACTTGAGGATTATCGTAATCTAAGAAAGGATGAAAGGTTAGTTCTTAAAGAGGAAACAAAAAAATACGATTCTGAGCATCATAAGGATCTCAAAATTGCGAGAAAGAACATTGAGAGCTTAGTTGAAAGAGTGTCTCGTAAAACTTTATGTTACCCTGCACCAAGCACGCGCGCTGTTAGCTGATTATGATCTTTCTCGCCTTCATAGCACTGTAGTTATTTCTTATTAGAGGTTTGAACGTTGTCTTAACTAAGGTTGTTGGTAGCCAAGGAGAGACTTGAAATCTCAGCTTTGCAGAAATGCATCGTTGGTGACCAAGTTGTGAAACCTGAATCATTTGCGCATAAGTCCCCTAGAGCCCAAACCTTGTCAGGTGCATGAAGTGCGTCTACGGAAAGCCAGTGAGCGCGAGAATCCTGTTTTCTCATGAACTTATTTGTCGAGGTGTTTTCCAAAAGCTACTCGAATGAAGCAAAAAAAGGAATGTGTATTTAGTTAGTTATGTAAGTATGAAACCCATAAAATCGGATTTCAGTTTGAGAGCACTAGGATTGTCACGACAATGATAACACGTATTTCGTGGTCTTTTCACGAAAAGAACGTGAAAAAGGCTTTAGAAGAGGGTGGTGCGGGGGATGGGGTTTGAACCCATGCAGCCCTACGGCAACAGGTCCTAAGCCTGTCTCCTTTGACCAGACTCGGACACCCCCGCAAGATGCGGATTCTTACAGCATCTATTTAACCATTTTA
>Ga0315280_10002924_pt1 | contig 26907 bp, 30 predicted proteins | sample YL17G06_40_MG_FD_203697 | JGI IMG/M metagenome (GOLD analysis project Ga0315280, IMG submission 203697) | Sediment microbial communities from Yellowstone Lake, YNP, Wyoming, USA - YL17G06_40 | ecosystem: Environmental > Aquatic > Freshwater > Lake > Sediment | place: USA: Wyoming | collected...
GGCCACTCCCACCCCTCGGGCGCGCTGAGGCTCTCGGTCGTCGACGAGCACAACTTCTACGGCAGGGTAACGCTCCTGATGGGGCATCCGTACACGGAGAGGAACGTGGCCGTGTATAACAAGGCCGGGGAGCGCCTCCAGCTCAGGGTAAGGGACTGAGCCCTCGGACCTTAGAAAGGACTAAATCATCCTCGTGTTACTTCTTCTCGTGCCCAGAGAGAACCTGCAGGACCTCGCGGCCGAGGCGATCTCCCTCGTCTTCAACGCCCCGGCGAACGCGATATTCACGTTCCTCATCGTCTACCTCTGCTTAGACCCGGCTGCGCCCATCCAGCACCTGCTCGTCTCCGTGCTCTTCGCGGGCATCCTGCCGATAGCCTTCGTATACGCCCTGTTCAGGATGGGCGTGATAGAGGACATCTACGCCTCGGACAGGGGGAGCCGGCTCATCCCCTTCCTGAGCGCCATCTCCTGCTACACCCTAGGCCTGGCGCTGTTATCCTTCATGGGGTCTCCCTTCACCCTCGTCTCCCTCATGGCCTGCTACCTCGGCAACTCCCTCGCCATGATGCTGATAAGCACGAGGTGGAAGATCAGCCTCCACGCGGCGGGGATGGGGGGACCCTCCGCATTCCTCATCAGCCAAGTCGACCCAGGCCTCTGGCCATTCACCCTCCTTACCATCCCTATATGTTGGGCGAGGTGGAGGCTGAAGGCTCATAGTGTGGGACAACTCCTGGCGGGCGTCGTCCTGACGGCGGCGCTGACCCTAGCACAGGTCGAGCTCTATAGGTGGCTCTGGCTCAGCCGCCCGTAATGATGGGAAAGATGGTGACCTTGTCGCCCGGCTTGAGTCCCGCCGAGGGCCAGAGGCGCCTGCCGTTCACCAAGACCCCGAGCACCTTCCTGTCGTATGCGTAGAGGACGTCCACGCCGAGGCCGGATATGAACTCCCTGAGGGTCGACGGCTCCTCGACGCTCCTCACCGTGAGGCTCGGGTACATCGTTCAAGTCTCCGGCCCGGTTCGGTTTATCCCTTTCCTATGCCGAGTTCCCTCTCCTTCTCGGCGAGCCTCCTGTACCAGATGTTCACGTTCTCGAATGTGACGTGGTCCTTGTGGTACCTGAAGCCACCCCTGAAGCTCTGGGGGATGTGGAGTAGCTCGTGGACAAGCGTCCTGTCCCTCACCTCCGGCGTGAGCGTGTCGAAGCGCTCCGAGATCACCTCTATTATGTACGTCGGCTCGATCCCCATGGCGAGCTGCCAGATCTTGCCGAGCCCGTGTATCCTGGCTATCGTCCTGGTCGCATGCGATCCCCTGCTCCTGACGCAGTGGACGTTCTCCGGCCTGACATGGTCGAACCTGAGGAGGTCGATGATCTCGTCGATCCTCCTCTTCACGTCCGGCGCCTCGAAGTACTCTATCAACCCCCTCCAAGAAACCTAGGGCGAGGAGATATTACAATGTTTTCGGTAGCTTCCCAATCGCCCTGATGAGCGGGGGCGCGAGAAGGGCGAAGATGACGGTATTCGTGACGGTATGGACGATAGGTGGCCAAGGCATGTAGAGGGGGACGAAGGTTAGGACGATGGCGTCCCAGACGCTCTCGAAGGCCGGGTATGCGAGGGCGAACCCGACGCTGGAGAAGACGTCGTAGAAGAGGGTAAGCCCGAACCCCAGGGCCGCCAGGGAGAAGACGAACCTCCTCGTGTTATCTGGGTTCAGGAAACGTGGGGCAGCCGCCCCTGCGAGGCCGAATAGGCAGCCGAGCCCCGCCATCACCACGAGGAGCACGGGCGATATCGAGAACATCCATGCCGCCGGGTGGGCGAACGGGTACGGGATGAGCATGTATATCGCGAGGGAGATGAAGCCGATGCTGCCTCCGACGAGGCCGCCGAAGCAGAAGCCGCTGACGAAGATGAGGACGGTCATGAACTCGAAGACCCCTGGGAGCGAGGAGGCGGCGAGCCCCTTCGAGTAGGCTACGACCACCGTGAGCGCGGACATGACCGCGATCAGGGCTACCTGCTTGGAGTTCATAGTGGCTGGATTATCCAGCCAACTATAAATGCTTTGCCCAAAACTTAAGCCCGGAGAGCCCACAACTCTACTGAAGAAGGATGAGCTTCCTCCCCACCCTCAAGAGGATCGCCGAGAACTCCGCTCCCGGACGGGCCCCCTCATACATGGAGGCCCAGGTGATGAAGGCACTGGAGCTCGCCTCGGAGTCGCCGATCGGTAGGGCGGCCCTCGGGGAGAGGCTCGGCCTGGGAGAGGGGGTAGTAAGAACCATGGTGAAGCACCTGCGCGCGGAGGGGCTGATCGAGGTGACACCCCGGGGCATAGGCGTGACCGAGGCGGGGAGGAGGCTGCTCGACGAGATCGGTCTCAGTATTTCGGGGGGCTTGGAGCTCCCCGGGAGCCAGGACGCGGTGGGGAGGTACAACTACGCCGTCCTCGTCCACGGCGCCTCCGGTAGGTTGAGGCTCGGCGTGGAGCAGAGGGACGCCGCCCTCATGGCGGGAGCCAGGGGCGCGACCACCGCCGTCCACAGGGGAGGCGTGTTCATCATCCCCGGCCTTGGGAGGCCCCTCGACGCCGCCCTGACCGAGGCGATGAAGGAGGCCCTCGGCCCGAGGGAGGGCTCAGTCGCCATAATAGGCTCGGGTGACTCCCCCATAGAGGCTGAGATCGGGGCGAAGGCGGCGGCGCTCGGACTCCTCGAGTAGCTAATCCACCCCGACCTCAGGCTCCTCGACCATCTTGATGAAGAGGGCGCCGAGGACGACGAGGGCGCCTGCGAGGATGACCCAGGGTAGTGAGCTGCCGAGGCTGTAGACGTATCCGCTGGCGAGGCTACCAAGGGTTATGCTCGTCATGGCGACGACGCCTGTCCCCCACACGCCACCCATGATCCAGACGCCGCCTCCCCCGAGGGCCGAGATCATTCTCCCCCTCCTCTCCCGAGGCACCATGTCGGCGAACATCGACTGAAGGGCGGGGTTGAGGAATACGTTCGTCATCGTCGCCGCCACGCTCAGGGCGACGACCTGCTCGAAGGTCGTTGCGTAGAGGAAGAGGAAAACCGGGATGGAGCCCGCGATGAGGCAGACCCCTGCGATGTTCTTCCTACTGTGCCTGTCGACGTATGAGCCGGCGGGTAGGCTCAGGAGGACGTTAACCGCACCGCTCACCAGCATGATCGTCCCCCACTGCTCAGGGTCGATGCCTATCACCTCAGTCGCCCGGACTATCCAGAAGGGCATCACAAGGGAGACGAAGCATGTGCAGCCCGCCATGAGGAGGGAGAGTACGAGAAGCCTCCTCGGCGCCTCCCTGATCATCCTCACGACGTCCCTGTAGGACTTCAAAAGGAGCCCCGGGATGCTCCCGAGCCTTATACTCATCACCTCGGCGCGGTGAATCGTCTCCCTCAGGAACTTGAGCCTAAGGGTAGCGACGACTATGGCGATGAGGAAACCGAGGAAGTAGAGCCCCTTGATTGCCGGCGTGATGCCGTAGATGTCTATGAGCCATCCCCCGATGAGTGGTGACGCGATGCCGAAGGCCGAGGGTATGGCGAAGGTCGCGGCGAAGCCTAGGCCCCTCCTCCCCGGCGGCAGGGAGTCCGCCATCAGCGCCTGCATCGCGGGGGTGTAGAAGGTGACGAGGCTCTGGGCGAACATGCCGATGGCGACCCACACCCAGCTCTCCGTGAAGACGAAGATGAGGAACGTGAGGCTGTAGACGTAGGTCATGTACGCCATCACCTTTATCCTGCCCTGGTAGTCCGCGATGTAGCCGCCCAGGGGGTAGAGGAGCATCCCGGCGAGGTTGCCCACGGCCATCACCAGGCCGATGGTCTCGTAGCTGCCACCGAGGGCCATGATGTATAGGGCGAGGTATGGGCGGACGACGTCGACCGATATCCTCCAGAGAACGCTGCAGACCGTGAGGACGAGGACATTGCCGCGGATGAAGCTCAATGCGTTAGCCACGCCGGTCCGACCTCAAGCCTTTCCCTGAATGCAGGCGCATGGGGCTTTAAATCTAATGTGAATGTGAGATGGGAATAAGTTCAAATCCCTTTGCATCCCCTAGAAACCATGCTCCACTACGCCTACGGCTCAAACCTGAGCTACGGTTTCCTCAGGAGCCAGATCAGGTGAACGAGGCAATAGTCGCGCTGAACGGGCTCATCAAGGTCCACTGCCTGGTGGAGGGGGTACCTCTCGTTGACCTCTACAGTGCGACCAAGGACGCCTCAGGGAGGCTGAGGCGGGAGCTCTCCAGCGACGGCGTCCACTTAAACACCGAGGGATACAGGCTCGTCGCCGAGATCATCTACCAAGACGCAGTCGAGGACATCCTCGGATCTCTGCAGGAGAATAGGGAACAGGACTGGGACGCCAAACCACTCTAGCGGGCTCATGGCCGCAGGAGAGTAGGATTTATAATGGGGGTCCTCACTATTGTCGTGAGGCTTCAGGATTGACCAAGAAGAGGAGCAGCGGGGGACGCTCGAAGGGCGCCAAGGGGAGCGCCGGGACGGTCCAGTGCAGCTACTGCGGGGCACTGGTGCCCCGCGACAAGGCGAAGAGGCAGACGAGGTACACCACTCTCGTCGACGCGAGGCTCCTCAAGGAGCTCCAGCAGCAGGGCTCCACGATCAACCGCACCAAGACCACGAAGTACCTCTGCATAAGCTGCGCCGTCCACAGGGGCGTCGTCAAGGTCCGCGGAAAGGACGAGAGGAAGATGGTGCTGAGGCGACGCAGACCGCGGCCGACCAGAACCTACTGATTTTCCAGCGTCTTCCTTCTAAAGTGGAGCACCCTTTGGAGCACCGTCAGGTGTGTCAGAGCCGCGAGCAGAGCCACGCCCCAGTTGAGGGCGTCAAGCTGGAACACGGTGAGGAAGGTGGCCGCGGCCAGGATGACGAGGCGCTCCGCCCGCTCCGCGAGGCCGACCCCCGCCATGGCGACGCCGGCAGCCTCCGCCCTCGATCTTGCGTAGCTCACCATGAGGAAACCTGTGAGCGCGGCGAGTCCCACGGCCGTGTCGCAGAGCCCGCCGAGGATGATCCCAGAGAGTACGATGACGTCCGCGTACCTGTCGCTGACGGAGTCGAGGAAGCCGCCGAACTTGGTCGTCTTCCCGGACGTCCTCGCCAGCACGCCGTCGACGGCGTCGAGGAGGCCTGAGAGGAGGAGGGCGACCGCTGCGGCCACCAGCCGGAGCCTGTCGCCCCCCCAGGTCCAGTAGAGCCAGGCCACGAGGCAGGCCACGATGACCCCCAGGGCGGTGACGTGGTTGGGAGTCACTCCCATGCCCCCCAGTGGCTTTACCATGGACTGGACAGCGTCCTCGAACCTTTTCTTAAAGGCGCTGGATACCAAAGCCGAACAGTATACCGCTGGTTGTGGCTTAAGATTATCCCTGGAGTCAGGTACTGGAAAAAATTGGGAGCCTGTCAACTTTGTATCACAAAGTAATTTATATGGGAAACCACTCTATGGTGTTATGTGAGTGGCGTTGAGTGACGAGATAGACCTCAAAGAGATAGAGCGGAGAGCCTTGACGGCTTACCATGAGGATGGGTTGCTCGACATCTTCTGGGGCGGATACTTGCTCTTCCTTGGTTTAGTTGTTTTCACCCCAATGGAGTATCGCCTCATAGTCGTGATGCCTACTGCTTTAGGCATATTGCTGTACGATAGAGCGAAGAAACGGGTAACATATCCCCGCCTGGGCTACGTGAAGTTCACAAAGGAAATGGAGGCGCGCGTCCTGAGAGACACGTTAATAGTTATATTTGTCGCCTGGTTCGTGACGCTCGCCGGGTTGTTCACTAATATGGGAGTGCCTGAACGTGCTTCTTGGTTGGTTCTGTTCCTAAACAGGTATAACTTATTGTTCCAAGGAGGAGTTCTTGCGCTGATATTTCTCATGCTGGGCAGGATAATGAGCATAAGCCGGCTCTATCATTATTCAGTCATCTCGTTGCTAGTCTTCTCCGCTGGGTACTTTTATCTGGATTCACCTTACATTGTTTCGTTGCAGAACCTAGGTGTTCCGTGCGCAATTATCGGTTTAATAATGGTGGGAATCGGAGCCTCGCGCCTTCAACGCTTTATTGGTAAATACCCTAAAGAGGCTTAACCAAGTTGTCGGCCCCATCCAACAACCCTGACCTGCCCCCGGTGAATGAGATCGACAGGCTCATCCATGAGCCGGCCAGGCTCCTCATCATGGCCCACCTGTACGTGGTGGAGGGCGCCGACTTCCTGTACCTGATGAACCAGACGGGCCTCACCTTCGGTAACCTTAGCAGCCACATGAGCAGGCTGGAGGAGGCCGGCTACATCGAGGTGGAGAAGACCTTCGTGGATAAGCGGCCCAACACGCGGCTCCGGCTGACGGAGGCGGGTAGAAAAGCCTTCGACGAGTACCGGACCAGCTTGAAGGGCCTCTTCGCATGACCAATATTCACGTCCCTGCCATCTAGGCCAACGGCCGTGTCGCAGCCCGCCGAGTGGCTTCACCGCCGATGCCACGGCGTCCTCGAACCTCTCCTTTAACCTGCTCGATACTATCCCTGAACCTAGATAGGATCAGCGGGCACCTGTTTAAGGTTTAAGCCATCCCCTCCGCCTCCGGTATGAACTAACCTAAGATCAAACCCGAGGCGAGCGCTTCATCCCCGGAAGGGAGGAAATGACACATCCATATAAAAATGCATGTTCATGTTAAAAGAAGATTGAAATATCCTGACAATGTCGTAATTCGTGTAGGTCTGTGGCGCAACACGCCGGTGTTCATATGAAGGAATCATTCACGGTCGACGACCCAATCGGGTCGGGTAAGATCGAAGTCGTCAGGTACTCCGACCTCTTCCCCGGTGAGAGGGAACCGAGGAGGGGGAAGGTACGAGACGTCTACGACCTCGGAGACGAGATGATAATAGTCACCACAGACAGGATATCCGCCTACGACGTCGTCTTCCCGACCCTCATCCCCCACAAGGGGGAGAGCCTCAACGCCCTCTCCGAGTTCTGGTTCAAGAAGACCAGAAACGTCTTCCCGAACCACTTCAAGGAGCCATGCGATGGTCGTTCCATGAGGGTGGCGAAGGCGGAGAGGATAGACATAGAGTGGGTCTGCAGGGCCTACCTCTATGGCTCCGCCTGGCGCGCCTACAGGGACGGCGCGAGGACCCTGAGCGGCGTCAGGCTCCCCGGCGGCCTCGCCATGGCGGAGGAGCTCCCCGAAGTGATTCTGACGCCGACGACGAAGGCTGAGGAGGGCCACGACCTTGAGATAAGCGGGAAGGAGGCCATCGCCAGGGGGCTTGTCTCCAAGGACGAGTGGGACGAGCTCGAGGAGGCGACCCACAGCCTCTTCAACGCCTACAGGCGCCACGCCAAGACGAGGGGCATCATCATCCCGGACTTCAAGCTCGAGTTCGGTCGCCTCGGGGATGAGCTCATACAGATCGATGAGCCGCCGACCCACGACTCCGCCAGGTTCTGGGCGGAGAGGTTCTACGAGCCCGGGAAGCAGCAGGAGGCCCACTGCCTGGACAAGGAGTTCCTGAGGGCCTACCTACGGGGCGTCGGCTACATGGGGGACGGTGAGCCGCCCGATATTCCCGGGCCCGTGGTCCGTGAGGTCTCACTCAGGTGCGTGGCCTCGTACAAGGTGCTGACCGGCCAGAAGAGCTTAAGCGAATTCGATCTCAAAACCGTCGACGAGGTTATGGGGGAGCTGAGGTGAGCCTCCGCGAGAGGTGCGGCGTCCTCGGCGCCAGCGTCGCGGAAGGTCAGGTCTTCCCGTACCTCTACTGGGGGATGCTCGCCCAGAACCACAGGGGCCACCAGAGCCACGGCTTCGCCACGTACGACGGCGACTTAGAGAACTACACTGAGCTAGGCCTCATCCCTCCCCTCGGTGAGCGCGGGCAGGAGGAGAGGGTGAGGCTCCTGCCGGGCAGGGTCGGCGTAGCGAACGTCCGCTACGCGACCTCTGGCTCCCTCGACCTAGAGGCGAGGCAGAGGGACGCGATGCCCATTCTGGTCAAGGGGGAGAGGAGGAGCGTCGCCATCAGCTTCAACGGCAACATAGTCAACGTCCGCGACCTACAGGACCGCGTCGGCGTCGACAGGAGCTACTCGGACACCCACGCCCTCGCCCTCCTGATAGTGCGTGGGCTGGAGGAGACGGGCTCGCTGGAGGAGGCGGCGCGCTCATGCATGGAGGGGATCGACGGAAGCTTCGCCGTGACGGGCGTAACAGATGACGGGACCCTCTTCGCCTTCAAGGACACGATCGGCGTGAAGCCCCTCTGCTACGGGAGAGGGGACGGGGTCCACGCCTTCAGCTCCGAGAGCGTTGGGCTCGACATCGACGGCCTCGACTTCGACCACGAGCTCCAGCCGGGCGAGCTGATGCTGGTCAGGGATGGGAGGGTGACGAGGAAGCAGCTCGTGGAGGGCCGCCGGAGGGCGTTCTGCGCCTTCGAGTTCGCCTACTTCATGCGCCCGGACTCGAGGATGAACGGCAAGTACGTCTACCAGGCTCGTGAGGAGTTCGGCCGAGCCCTCGCCAGGGTCTACTCGGAAAAGGCGGTCCGCTGCGACGCCGTGATATCGTTGCCTGAGACGGCGGACGACGCAGCGTACGGCTTCCACGAGGAATCCGGCATCCCCTGGGAGAGGTCGACGAGGAGGCACCGGTACGTCACCCAGCGCGCCTTCATCACAGACGCCGGGGACCGCCAGAGCATCATCTTCAGGAAGGTGAACATCCTCGGCCCCCTGATCGAGGGGAAGAGCCTGGCTGTGGTCGACGACAGCATCGTCCGCGGCGACACGACGAAGGCCACAGTGAGGAGGCTCCACGACGCCGGCGCAAGGGAGGCCCACCTGTTCATTACCTTCCCGAGGATCACAGGGCCATGCTTCTACGGGATAGACATGGCGACCTACTCTGAGCTGATAGGGGCGAGGCTCGGGCCGGAGGAGATAGCCAGAGAGGTCGGGGCGGACAGCGTCAACTACCTCCCCATCGACGAGTACGTGAGGTGCACTGGGATGGGCCGCGACCAGCTCTGCCTCGGATGCATCGAGGGCGAGTACCCGACGCCGATGGCGAACGAGCTCTCCGCCAAGATGAAGGCTCGCCTAAAGAGAGGCGAGGAGGAGAAGGGCCGCATATACGAGAACCGCTGAGCAGCTATTTTCTTAAACTCCCCGACCCCATTCTGTGACCATGGTCACGGTATCCATCATCATAGGCAGCGAATCTGACAGGGAGCTCGGCGACGCAGCCGCTAACCAGCTCAGGGAGTTCGGCGTCGGGCACGAGTTGAGGACCCTCTCAGCACATAGGAACCCGAAGGCCCTCGCCCATTACGTCGACTCAACTGACGCCGAGGTCTTCATAGCCATCGCAGGCCTCTCCGCCGCCCTCCCCGGGGCGATAGCCGCCCTGACCGTGAAGCCCGTCATAGGCGTCCCTAAGGAGGTGAAGCTAAGTGGGGTCGACGCCCTCCTCAGCATGGTCCAGATGCCAACTGGCGTCCCCGTCGCCACCGTTGGCGTAGACGCCGCGAAGAACGCCGCCCTCCTCGCCGTCGAGATGCTCGCCATAGGAGACGAGAAGCTCAGGCAGAAGCTCTGGGAGTTCCGCGAGAAAAGGGCCGGCGGATAAAAAAGTAGGGGGGGTCCCTCTGAATCGGTTTGGAAACCTCCTTTTCGGTGAAAGGTGTCGGGAAAAGACGTCTTCTGCCCCGGAATATGCACATGAATGCATGAAAATGGGGGTCAGAACCGCCTCTCCGTGTACCTGACGATCGACTCGTAGAACGGCCGCCCGTCACCGTACCTCTTCAACCCGGTCCTCGTCCACTCTGGCATCAGCCAGCCATAGTACGACCTCTCCGGGTGGGGCATCAGCCCGAGCACAGTCCCCTCGGGGTTGCAGATGCCCGCGATGTCGTGGAAAGCCCCGTTAGGGTTCTCGGGCCAGCTTTCCTCGGCGAACGAGCCGTCCGCCTTCACGTACCGCCAGACGAGCTGGTCGTTGTCGTAGAGCCTCTTAAGCAGCTCCTGCTCTTTTTCTCTCGGAAACACGAATCGCCCCTCCCCGTGGGCTATTGGGCACGCTATCACCTGCCCTGGCTCAAGGTAGCCCATCATCCCGCAGTTCCCCTTGCCCATGTACCTCATCCTTATCCACCTGTTCTGGTAGCCGTGGGTGCTGTTCGCCAGCGCCGCCTGCGGGTACCTCGACTTCCCCTCGAAGCCGGGGAGGAAGCCGAGCTCGACGAGCTGCTGGAACCCGTTGCAGATGCCCAGCACAGGCCGCCCCTCGTCCACGAACTCCTCGAGCTCCCTCCCTATCATGTACTCGCACTCCTTAGCCCAGATGGCACCGGATCGTACGTAGTCGCCGTAGCTGAAGCCGCCCGGGAAGACCAGGATGTTGTAGTCTAGGAGGTTCCTCTCCCTGAACACCCTCTGGGTGTGCACGAGATCGGCTTGGACGCCGAGGTCTCGGAACGACCTTACGGTCTCGAGGTCGCAGTTCGTCCCCGGCGCCCTCATCAGGAGGACCCTGATGTCCTGCCTCTTCATCTCGGCGCCTCCAGGGGGGTCTTCCAAGCCCCGATAAGCTCTTCAAGAGACCTCTCGACCAGCTTCTTCCTCCCCCTCACGATCCTCAGCCTAGGCTCCTCGACCACCGTCCCGATCCTCGCCACGGTCGATCCACCCATCAGCGCCTCGAAGGCGGAGGCATCAGCCTCCGACACCTCGACGATGAGCCTGCCGTTCGACTCTGAGAACAAGGCGAGGTCCTCCCTCATCGAACCCAAGGCAGGGACCTTACTCAGGTCGACGTCGAGGCCGAGGCCGCCCGTGAAAGCCGTCTCTGCGAGGGAGACCGCTAGGCCGCCCTCTGAGAGGTCGTGACAAGCCCTGACATAGCACGCGTCCATCGCCGCCGTCAGCCTCCTGTACGCGACGGCCGTTTCGTCGGCTTCGAGCCTAGGAACCGAGGAGCCTAGGAACCCCATCAGGTGGTAGTACTCAGAGCCCCCGAGCTCAGGCTTCGTCTCACCGACGATATAGAGCGCATCGCCCGCGGCCTTCAGGTCCATGGTGACGGCCTTCGAGACATCTGGGACTATCCCCAGGGCCGTGATGAGGAGCGTCGGCGTGACCGGCCCGAGGGGCGACTCGTTGTAGAGGCTGTCCTTGCCGCTGATGAACGGTGTGCCGTACGCCTTCCCGAAGTCATAGCAGGCCCTGCAGGCTTCTACCAGGCCGCCGAGCCTGTCAGGGTGCTCCGGGCTCCCCCATGTGAAGTTGTCGAGGAGGGCCAGCCTGCGGCCGCCGACTGCGACGTTGTTCCTCACAGCCTCGTCTATGACGCTTGCAGCCATCCAGTACGGGCTTATCTTCCCGAACCTCGGATTGATGCCGCATGAGATGGAGACACCCATCATCGACCCCTCGAGGGGCTTCAGCACGGACGCGTCGCTCGGCCCTGCGGTCCAGCCCTGGAGGGGCTTCACCACCGTCTGCCCCTTCACCTCCTGGTCGTAGCGGCGGACGACCTTCTCCTTGCTCGCTACATTGTAGGAGGAGAGGAGCCTCAACAGGACCTCCCCCATGTCCTTGGGCTGGCTGAAGCTCGGCTCCTCGAGCCGCGGCTCAACCCATTTGGCTATCCTCGTCGTTTTCGGTGGGTTGAATAGCGACTTGAGGTCGATCTCGGCGACTACCTCGCCCCTGAAGCGTAGGAGGGCGAAGCCCGTGTCGTTGTATTTGCCGATGGCGTTCGCCTCGGTCTGTTCATCCCTGAAGATCTGGAGCACCCTCTCGAGGTTCCTGGGAGGCACGGCGAGGAGCATCCTCTCCTGGCTCTCCGAGACCCAGGTCTCCCACGGCGCCATCTTCACAGCCTTCAGCAGTACGCCGTCGAGATCAACTTCAACCCCAAGATCGTATCTGTCAGCGGTCTCACAGACGCCGCAGCTCAGCCCCCCGCCTCCTATATCGGTGATGGCGGAGCCGAGCCTCAGTTCGCTGATCTGCTCTATCGCCCTCTTCAGCTTCTCCTCCTCGATGGGGTTAGCTATCTGCACTGCCGGTCGCGATACCTCCTCGGACTCCTCTGTTAGCTCTGCGGAGGCGAAGGTGACGCCGTGGATGCCGTCGAGGCCCGTCCTGCCGCCCGCCAGCACCACGTAGTCGCCGGGCTTCAAATTCCTGATGTACTGGTCCTTCCTCAGGACGCCTAGGCAGCCGGCGTAGACGACGACGTTCCCAGTATAGTCCTCGTCAAAGACAGTCGCGCCATTCACCGTAGGGATACCTATGCTGTTCCCATAGCTCCCGATGCCGTCCACCACGCCGTTGAAGAGGTAGGTCGGATGCTTGACGCCCTCAGGCAGTTTCCCCCAGGGATAGTTCAGCGGTCCGAAGCAGAGGACGTCGGTGCAGGCTATCGGGTTCGCCCAGACTCCGAGGATGTCCCTGATGACGCCGCCGAGCCCCGTAGCTGCCCCGCCGAATGGCTCAATCGCCGAGGGGTGGTTGTGGGTCTCCACCTTGACGGCGACGGCGTAGTCGCCCTCGAGGTCGACGATGCCCGCGTTGTCCTCGAAGACGCTGTAGCACCAAGACGGCTTCAACTCCTCGACCACCTTCCTGATATAGGTCCTCATGAGTCCGTTCACTTCGCCCTCAGGCGTCCTGATTAGCCCCTTGAACGTCTTGTGGCTACAGTGCTCGCTGAAGGTCTGGTCATAGGTCTGGAGCTCAACGTCCGTCGCCCTCCGCTCCCTGACGACATAGTGGTCTCGGATGTATCGGAGCTCCTCGATGCTGAGACCGAGCCCCAGGGTTTTGCCGATCTCCCTCAGCTCATCGTCGGAGGCGTTGAGGAGGTCGACGCTGTAGTGCTCGAAGGGGTGTGGGCTCCGGGTTATGCGGATCATCGCATCTCCCTTATCTCGAACCTGTAGTCGTCCTTTGTCGGGTTTGTGAGCAGCCTGCGGCACATCTCCTCGACAAGCCTCTCGGCCACGGCCCGGTCAGGCGCCTCGTAGGTGACCTCGTAAGCCTTGCTCGACCGGACATCCTTAACATCGTACCCAAGGCCCCTGAGGGCGTGGGCTGTTGTCTCCCCCTCAGGGTCGGAGTACCCCGACTTGAGGGTGACGTAGACGAAGGCTTTGAACTTCAACGTTCTTAACCATCCAGGCTGGACGCCTCCGGCGAGGACGGCCAGCATATGTAATCGTTCTAGTTAATTATTAAAAAGGTTTCCCGTGCAGGTTTACATATTCAATAAATATTGCACGGGGTGATGGCTCTGTTTAGAACCGTTGGATAAATGAAAATTGGGGAGCGGCTCCGCTCCCGGTCCGCTTAACCGCTAACCATCAGGATGGTTACGATCAGACCATAGATAGCCAGGCCTTCGCCGAGAGCGACGAAGAGCAGGGACCAGATCGAAAGCTCAGGCCTCTGCGTCAGCATCTCGGACCCTGCCTTTGCGGCGACCATGATACACATGGCGGCAGCGAAGCCTGCCCCTATCATGGTCAACGCGCCGGTCAGGAATGGCCAAGCAACCTCAGGGATCATTCCTTCACCTCCTCCCATTACTATCAATATCATGAACAGAACGTTCAGGACCAAAGTGAATACGCCGAAGGTGAACAAGGAGACGCCCCAGACGGATGCGCTCTTCCCTTCGACCTCGGCGGAGGCGTTTATGGTGGAACCATGGATCATCATCCAAGCAGCGGATGCGATGCTCGCGACGAGTATGACTGCATAAGAAATCACCGCGTCCACCATCTCAGCCCCTCCACTTATCTTCCGGGGTGAGAGCCCTAGTAGTCATTTTCGTTTCCTCACCTTTTTCTCCTTAACATCATCTATTTCGCATATATAGTTTTTCACCTCGAAGGGCATCTACTCCGTTAGCGTCATGCCCTTACTGAGTTTGTGGTTGAATCGCTTCAGGAAGGTGGCGATGGTGACCTTCTTCTAAGCGACTCATCTCTAAGATTTCTTCCAATAAATAAGCTTGGCATCTTGTCGGGTGTCCGAGAAACAGATCCAGAGGCCAGAGACGATCCTCAAGATGAGATGATGGCGTCCATTCTCCTCGATATGAGGAACACCGAGATCACGTACTGGACGAGGAGGAACACCATCAGGGCGACCTGGAGGGGAAGGTTCCTTGACGGATGCATGTAGAGGACACCTATCGCCACGATCATCCCGACGACGGGGAACAGCATGATGGCCCGAAATAGTAACCTGTTACGGCGAAAAATCTCTTTAAGCGTCGGCTTCGGCTCCTGCCGCTCCTCCTCTACCATGACGTCGATCAAGGCTGGATAAGAAGCACAGCCTAAAAAAGCTTAGGTGAGGGCCTTCCGGCGCCTCCCCGTCGGGATTATTTTCATTTTATAAAGCTTCAGACGAAAAGAGAGTCACTGTGGAGTCAGCGGAGCGATCTCGTGCTGCCGGCTCATGGGCTCGTCGATGCTTAGAGACTCCTCGAGCCCCCTCAGACGGTTCCTCAAGGTGACCTCGGTCGTGCCCGCAGCGGCGGCGACTTCCTTCTGGATGCGCTTGTCGTCGTTGTCGAGGCAGGCCATGTAGAGGGCTGCGGCGGCGAGGCCCCGGGGGTCCTTGCCCGATAGTCCCTGCTTCACCTTGGCCTTCCTGAGGATGTCTATAGCCTTGATCTCGGTCTCCTGCCTCAGCCTCAGCTTCGACGCGATGCTCGCGACGAACTTCATCGGGTCGTCTATCGGCATCCTCAGGTTCATCTCCCTGATCAGGAGCCTGTAGGTCCTGGCGACCTCAGCGTGATCCCTCGTGCTCGCCTCGGAGATCTTCTTTATTGGCCTAGGCACCTCAGCCGCGCGGCATGCGGCATATAACGCAGCCGCGACGAAGGCGTCTATCGATCGACCCCTTATCAGGTCCTTCTTCAGCGCCTTGCGGTATATCAGCGCGGCGTGCTCCTTCACGTTCGGGGGCACGTGGAGCTCGACGGCCATCCTGTCGAGCTCGGCCATGGCGATGCTCAGGTTCCTGCGCCAGGTCTCATCGAACTTCGACCTATTATCGTAGCGCCTCAGCCTGTCCATCTTGAGCTTCGTCTCCGCGTCGAGGTGTCTGCCCGCGGCGTCCCTGTCGCCCCTGAAGACAGTGGAGAGCCCCTTGTCGTAGAGGGCCAGTGAGGTGCCCAGTCCCGTCCTGCTCCTCTCGTTCTTCTCTGAAATGGTGAAGGCCCTCCACTCTGGACCACGATCAATGATATCGTCCTCAATCACCAGTCCGCACTGGGCGCATACGCGCTCGCCGTTGTCGGGGTCGGTGATGATCTCGCCCCCGCCGCACCTCGAGCAATTCATTTCCTGTTCCAGAGTCCTTTTCATACATTCTCCCCTCAAGTTGTTTGTGTTTGAGAGAAGATGGGTATGGATATTTTACCCATTCGTAAATTATATATACCGGCGTCTCTTATAAGCGTTTCGAGGAGAGCTGATGCCTAAACCTGCCGGCACATGCGGCGCGACCAAGATGAAGATAATGGCGATAATCTGCTACAACGGCGAGAACGGCAACGAGTCCTACGGCTACAGCATCTGGCAGACCCTAAAGGAGCACTTCCACATGTACATAACTGACGACGACATCCGCAACGTCTACCACCACCTCAACGGTCTATGCGAGGTGAACCTCATAAGCCGTGAGGACGCCCAGTCCGGAGACATGCGCTGCTTCTACAACATGACCGAGCAGGGCTTCGCATCCAAGGAGAAGTACAGGCAGTACCTTGAGATCCTGTACGAGAGCCAGCCTAAGGCTTCCTAAGACGTCGATTCGAGTCTAAAGTTTAGGATCACCACGCTCCCCGCCCGCATCTCCCTCGGGACGGGCTTCCGGAGGATCAGCTCGAGGGTCGAGGAATCCAGATCAACGGTTGCGGTCAACTTATCGCCCCGCGTCTTAACGTCTTTTACGACAGCAGTGACCCGGTTCTCAGATTCAAGGTAATGGGTTGATGAGAGCCTGGAGACCTGATCTCTTAGTTCGGTGAACTCTACGATGAAATGGCGGCCGAGGCCGGTCAGTTCGATGCCGCCTCCGCCGTGCTTGCCCCCCTTGTGGGCGTGGACGAGCGGTGCTCCCAGCTTCTCCTCCGCCTTCCTGATGAGGCCCCAGGCGTACCTGTAGGACATGCCTAGGGAGGAGGCTGCCTCCTTCAGCGTGCCCGTCTCCTCCAGCTTCTTCAGCAGGCTGTAGACGCCCGGGCCGAAGACGTAGCCGTCGTCCGTCTCTATCCAGACCTTGAACGCGGGCCTGGGCTTGCTTGGATCCATGTCGAAAGAAGAGGGGGGGATATGGTTGAAATGCTTTACCTGCGGTGCACGATCTTGACGACCTCGTCGGCACCGTTGGGCCTCTGGCTCTCGGGCTCGACCTTGAACTGCATCTCGTAGAGCCTCCTGTAGAGACCGCCCTTCCTCAGTAGCTGGGCGTGGGTTCCCCTCTCCGCTATGCGACCCTCGTCCAGTACGATGATCTGATCTGCATTACGTACGGTGGAGAGCCTGTGGGCGATGATGATAGCCGTCCTCCCCTCAAGTATCTTGTCTATCGCCCTCTGTATGATGAGCTCGGTGTAGGCGTCGATGCTGCTCGTAGCCTCGTCCATGATGAGGATCCGCGGGTTCGCCAAGAGGGCTCTGGCCAGGGAGACCAGCTGCCTCTGCCCCACGCTGAGCCTGCTCCCCCGCTCCTTGACCTCAGTCTGGTAGCCCTCCGGGAGGCGTACGATGAAGTCGTGGGCTCCGATCGCCTTCACCACGGAGATGACTTCCTCGTCGGTAGCGGTTGGTCGGCTGTAACGGATGTTATCCATTATCGTTCCGCTGAAGAGGAACGGGTCCTGTAGAACTATTCCCATCTGCTTCCTCAGCGACTCGATCTTGACCTTCCTGAGGTCGTGGCCGTCCACGGCGATGCTGCCTTCGGTCGGGTCATAGAACCTGTAGAGGAGGTTGATCATGGTTGTCTTGCCGACGCCGGTGGGGCCGACGAAGGCGATCGTGGTGTTCGGCTCTATCACGAGGTCGATGTCCTTGAGGACAGGGTTCTTCCTGTCGTAGCCGAAGGTCATGTGGTCGTACACGATTCTGCCCTCGATGGGGCCGAGCTCGTAGGCGTTGGGGGCGTCGGTGATCTCGATAGGCGTGTCGATGATGCCGAAGACGCGCTCCGAGGCGGCCAGGGCCGACTGGACGCTGTTCCAGAAGTTGCTGAGGTCCTGGATGGGCTGGAAGAACCTCGTGATGTAGCTCATGAAGATGAAGAGGGTGCCAACGGTCACGACTCCCTGTATGACGTCGTTGCCGCCGAACCATAGAACGAGCGCCTGCCCCACGGAGGTGAAGAAGGTGACCGTCGGGAAGAAGGCGGACATCACCCGTCCCGCCTCGACGTTGGCGGTCATGTTCGTCTCGTTGACCTGCTGGAACTCCTTCCTGGTCTCGCCCTCCTTGCTGAAGCTCTGGATCTCCTTGATGCCACTCACCGACTCCTCCATCTGGGCGGAGACGCTGGCTATGGACTTCCTTGTCTCCCTGTAGACGATGCGGACACGCTTACCCCAGATCACCATCCAGACCACCATGATCGGTATGATGGCGAAGCTGACCAGGCTGAGCCTCAGGTTGATCGAGAACATTATGACAATTATGCCGGCCAACGTGAGCAGATCCGCCACGACGTTGATGAGCCCGGATGAGACGAGCTCAGAGATCTTGTCGATGTCGTTCGTGGCTCGGCTGACGATGCTGCCAGCCTCCTTGTCTGCAAAGTAGCGGAGCGAAAGCTTCTGAAGGTGCTCGAAGATGTCCCACCGCATGTCGTACTCCATCCTACCGAAGAGCCACTCCAAGAGGTAGTTCTGGGCGTACTGTGAGGCATAGGTGGCGAGGCTCACAATCACGTAGCCCACCGCTACGAGGGTCAGGCCGACCGCGTCGAGCTTCGGTATGTATTGGTCGAGGGCGACGCCGTATAGCAGTGGAGGGAGAAGGTTGAGGCCCGTGGTGAGCAGCACCGCCACGAACATGAAGACCGCCCTCCTCCTGTACTTAAGAGTGTACTTGAACATCCTGATGGCAAGGACTGAGTCCGGTACCTGCCTCATCCGCTCCTCATCATCGTCAGTGGCCATCCCGTGGAAGCCGCCGTGTCCACCGCCCGGCCCATGCATCCCCATCCTAGTCGACCTCCTTCTTCTCTCCGCCCGAAACCTGCGTCTCGTACAGCCTCCTATAGATGCCGTCACGGGCCATCAGCTGGTCGTGAGTTCCCTCCTCCGCGATCGCGCCGTTGTCGAGGACGACGATGTATCCGGCCTTCTTGATCGAACTCAGCCTCTGGGTGATGATGAACGTGGTACGGTTCTCGAGAAGTTCGTCGAGCGCCTTCTGGATCTCGTGCTCCGTCTGGGTGTCAACGCTGCTCGTGGAATCGTCAAGGATCAGGATCTTTGGGTTCTTTAGCAGGGCTCGGGCGATGGCTATGCGCTGCTTCTGCCCGCCCGAGACGGTAACTCCCCTCTCCCCTATCTCGGTGTTGTAGCCCTTAGGCGTGGAGACGATGTAGTCGTGGATCTTCGCGCGCCTCGCGGCCGCCTCGATGTCCTGCATCTTCGCGTTCTCTACACCGTATGCGATGTTCTCCTTGAAGGTGGTGCTGAAGATGAAGGGATCCTGCCTGACGATGCCGATGTGCTCTCTCAGTGATTGTATTTTGTAATCGCGGACGTCACGCCCATCGACCTTTATCGATCCGCTGTTGACATCGTAGAATCTTGGGATGAGGTTGATTATACTGCTCTTCCCGCTGCCTGTCGCGCCGAGGATGGCGACCGTGGTACCTGGCTTGACGTCAAGATTGATGTCGCTCAGCACCATGTTCTTCTCGTCGTAGCCAAAGCTGACGTGCTCGAACTGGACATGACCTTCGAGCTCCTGGATATCTAATGCGTCGGGCTTGTCGTGGACAGCTACTTTAGCGTCAACGATCTCGAATACACGTTCGGTCGCTGCGTTCGACCTGAGGAACATGTTGGAGATCTGGCCGAGCATCCTTACCGGCTGGGAGATGCGCTGGACGTAGAAGTAGAAGGCTATGAGAGCTCCATAGCTAAGGGTGCCGGCTATGACCTGATTCCCGCCGTACCAAAGGATAAACACGAAACCGATGGCGGTGATGAACGTCGCCAGAGGCAAGTAGAAGGCACGGTACTTCGCGGTGAGTAAATGGGAGCCGAAATATTTGTCGAGCTCACGCTCTATCTTTTCCTCTTCCTGCTCCTCCTGGGCGAAGCCTCTGACCACCCTCAGACCCATCAGATTCTCCTGGAAGACGCTGGTTATGTCGCCGTACTGCTGCCTCATCACTTGGTTGACTGGAAAGGACTTGCGCCCGAACAAGAACATGGTGAAGAAGATGAATGGCAGAATCGCTAGGGTGAGAGTTGTTAGGCGTATGTCCATGCTGAGAAGGTTCCACATGACCAGCACAACCAAGACGATCGTTGAGACGATCGCCCTCAACCCGAAGTCGAAGAAGCGCTGTATCTGGTCTATGTCGCCGGTGGCGCGAGCCATGAGTTGCCCCGTCCTCTGCTTATCGTAGAAGCTGAAGGACTGCTCGAGGAGGCTGTTATACAAGTCGCTCCTCATCTCGTAGGAGCCCTTCTGGCTGAACCAGGCGGTGCCGTACCGCACGACGAAGTTCAGTACGGCGACGCTGCCAGCGACGAGTATGAGGCTAAGAATGAAGACGCCAAGCATCGAGTAGCTGGCGTTAAACCCGAACACCACTGACACCCAGTTCGCAATAGGTTTCAGGATTAAGCCGGCTACGCCTCCCCCCCACAGTGTGAGGCTCTCTCCGGTCACGATGTTCCCTATGAGGTCTATGACGCTGCCGATGATGCTCGGCGTCAGGACGTCGAGAAACGTAGAGAGGACGATCAGGACCATCACCGCCCTGAACTGCCAATATGAGGTGATGTAGCCCATCATCCGGCTGAAGTTGCCAGTCTGTTTCCCGCTCTTCTTGCCGGTTTGGCTTCCCTTCAATTGCGTTTCCTGCATTCGTCCGCGTCTCCTAGAGGCCGATCAGCTTGTTTAACTCGCGTATGGCGAAGGAATATTCCTCGTCGCGGGATAGCTTGAGGTTCGTCATGAGCTGGATTAGCGCCCTCTCGACGTGCCTGTCGAGCTTCCCCGGATCGGTTTGCTGCTCGACGACCTCTTCGAGTGCTATCTGTTCCCTCTCGGAGCAGGTATCTATCAGCTCGACTACTTGGGCGCGCTGACCTGCCGGCACCTTTATGCCGAAGGTCTCGAGGCCCTCCATCATCCGTTGGTGGGAGTCCTCCCGCCAGGTGGAGTAGTCCTCGTCCCTGGCTAGGGCCTCGGAGAGGGAGTATGATATTATGAACTTGTTTGCGGTCGCCCGGTAGTAGGACTGGACCATGTTCCTCACCTTCTCCTCCCGGGTCTCCTCGACGAGGCCGGCCTCCCTCAGGAGGTTCAGGTGATGGATGATGCTGGAGTGGTTTTTTTCTAAGGCCTTGGCTAGGTCCGTAGTGGACATCTCCCTGTGCCGTAGGAGGTGGAGCATCCGCCGACGCGTCTCGTCGGCCAGTAACTTCGCCACCTCGGGGTCCTTGATGATGAGTATGCCTTTACGCAAGTGAATCGCTACACTGCATTGTAGCGTTATATAAAAATATTTTGTCTTCTTGGGCCTCACCTTTTTACGTCCCAGAGGACTAATCGTTTGTATGAGTTCGAAGCCTGACGCCCTCCTCGGAATAAAGGTACTTGACTTGAGCAGGGTCCTCGCCGGCCCGTTCTGCAGCATGCTCCTCGCAGACATGGGTGCCGAAGTCATCAAGCTAGAGGTGCCCGGCAGGGGCGACGACTCCAGGGAGTTCCCCCCTTTCATGGAGGGAGAGAGCCTCTACTACGTCAACCTCAACAGGGGGAAGAAGAGCATAACGGTCAACCTGAAGAACCCCGAGGGGGAGAAGGTCTTTAAGAAGCTCGTGAAGAAGTGCGATGTCCTCATCGAGAACTTCAGCCCGGGCACCATGGATAGACTGGGTTTAGGATACGAGGTGCTCAAGAAAGAGAATCCACGCCTGATCTACGCGGCGATCTCGGGCTTCGGCCAGACGGGTCCTTACAGGAGCAGGCCAGGCTACGACATCATAGGGCAGGCGATGGGCGGCCTCCTGAGCATAACAGGCTGGCCTGACACTCCTCCGACGAGGTCAGGCACCGCGATAGGCGACATCCTCAGCTCCCTATTCTGCTGCGTCGGCATACTGGCGGCCCTAAACGTCCGTGAGAGGACCGGGAGAGGACAGTTTATCGACGTCGCCCTCGTCGACTCGGTCTACGCCGCCCTGGAGAACATCCCCCAAAAATATTTTGTCGAGGGGAAGACGCCTGGCAGGATCGGTAACCGATACGAGTTCATCTACCCGTATGATACCTTCAAGGCGAGGGATGGCTGGGTAGTCATAGCCATCGCCAACGACGCCATCTGGGAGCGCTTCCTAGCGGCCGCCGGCTTGAAGAGGCTCGGGGAGGATGGGAGGTTCTCGTCGAACAAGCTCAGGGTCGAGAACAACGCCGCGCTCAAGGAGCTCCTCGAGGGGTGGACATCGGAGAGGGGCAGGGACGAGATCGTTGCTCTCCTGAACGAGAACAGGATACCCTCATGCCCCATATACGACATCAAGGACGCCTCCGAGGACCCCCACATCTCGGGGGTTAGGGAGATGGTCGTCAGCGTCCACCAGCCGGGCCTGGGAGACGTGAGGCTCCAGGGGAACCCGATAAAGATGTCCGAGACAGACCCACATCCAAGGGGCCCTGCGCCCGACCTCGGAGCGGACACGGGGCTGATCCTGAAGGAAGTCCTAGGGCTGAGCGACGCCGAGATTAAAAAGATTAGAGAGATGGGAGCCATCTAATATTGTGGGTCGGCTCGACTATGAAGGCGTCGAAGGAGGAGCTCACGGAGGCCCTGAAAGGAGAGATCATGAGCTGTGACAGGTGCGGCCTCTGCCACGGAGCCTCGAGGAAGGTGATAGGGGAGGGGAACCTCGACGCCGGTGTCGTCCTCATCGGAGAGGCCCCTGGCAGGAAGGAGGATGAGCAGGGGAGGCCCTTCGTCGGGTCCGCGGGTAAGCTCCTGGACAGGCTGCTCGGGGGCGCCGGACTCGCGCGTGAAGGCGTCTACATCACGAACATCGTCAAGTGCAGGCCCCCGAAGAACAGGAGGCCGAAAAGAGCCGAGGCGGAGGCCTGCTCCGGGCACCTTGAGAGGCAGCTAGAGATAATAAAGCCGAGGGTCGTGGCCCCAATGGGCAACAGCGCAATAGAATACTTCTTCGAGAAGTTCAATCTGAAACTCATCAGCATCGGAGACGCCCACGGGAAGCCCGTCAGGGCCAGATTCCACTGGGGGGACGCCATCGTCTTCCCGCTCTACCACCCAGCCGCCGCTATCTACAATAGAAGACTACTCGGGGAGCTCGAGGACGACATCGCCGCCCTGAAAAGGGTCGGTGAGGGCTAGGACCGCAGGGCCCTCAGCCGCTTCACTATGTTGGGATGGGTGCTGAAGAGCTCAGTGAGGCTCTCGATGGGGGATATCCTCCTCGAAAGTATCTCGTCGACGAGGCCGGGCGAGCCGGAGCCGAGTTCCCGGAGCTCTGCGACGTCCTGAGCCGCGTGGTCAGGGTCGGAAATGAAGAGGGCCTTGAAGCTGCCGGATGAGGGCTTCCTGCCCGAGTCCATCTGCGTCCTCAGGGTGCTCGTCGATATCTTCGCCAGGGCCTCGGAGAGCTTCCTGCCGCCGTCCTCGACGACCGAGGCGCTGTGCTGGTCCGCGTAGTACTCCCTCAGGCGGCTCAGGCTCAGGTTGAACATGGTGAGGACGAGGTACACGAGCATCGAGGCCCCGCCTATGACGGCTAGCCCGCCCGAGTCCCTCCTGTCCCTCCCACCGTAGTAGCTTGAGAAGAGCATGCTCCTGGCGAGGATGTAGAATAAGCTAGGCATGAAGCTGACGAGCATCATCGCCTGCATGTCCCTGTGTTTCAGATGCCCTATCTCGTGCCCTATCACCGCCTCCACCTCGTCTGGCTGGAGCTCATCCAGGAGCCCCTGCGTCACTGCCACACGGGTACCGGCGAGAGGCGAGCCATATGCGAAGGCGTTCGGGATCGACAGGCTGGAGATCATGAGCTGGGGGGCCTTTATTCCTGAGCGCTGGCTGAGCCCCTCCACCATCGAGTGCAGCTCGGGGCGCTCATTCGCCTCCATCCTCTTCACCCCGTAGATCGCGTTCACCAGGTAAGGCGCCAAAAGCCATTGGGCCAGGTTGAAGACGAGTACGAGGCCGATCATGGTGACGACATCGAAGCTCTCCATCCACCAGAGTATGCCGGCGAATGCAAGCGTGGATACCCCGATTATTACGGCGACCGTCCCAGCCATCGTGAGCCGGAGCTTCCAGAGACCTGATGTGGATACCATATCGTGTAGAAGAAATCGAGACCGCGATATATAAGCGAAACTTGATCAATACGGCCGATAAAAATTGCCTCCCCTGTTTTTCAGACTGTGTCACGGATAGAAACTTTCATTAGAAAAACAAGCACCTGATAGCTCCGCTGGGTGGAGGTCTTAGAATGGCTGGAGATGAGTGGTGGTCCGTCAACCTTGAGCACGGAGAAAGGTGGTGGTACGCCCACGTGGTCGAGCTCCCGGGATGCTTCACGAGGGAGGATGACCGCGAGGGGGCCCTGACCGCCCTGCCAGGAGCGATCTCACGCCACCTCGACTACCTGAGGTCGAAGGGGGTAAAGCGGGGATGGACAGCCTCGGGTCTCCGTATCGTCGAGGAGGTGGACGGGATACCGGAGCTCGGCGAGGCCGGGGGAGCAGTCGCCCTATTCAGATCCGACAGGGCACCCGTGAGCAGGGCAGAGTTCAAGCCCTTCCTCGAGCTGATGCGCTGGAACCGCGGGGAGCTTATGTCGATTGTAGAGCCGTTGTCAGAACACGCCAGAACAGCGAGACCTCTACACGGGAAATGGACCATCAACGAGACCCTCAGTCACATCGCGAACGCCGAGGAGTGGTATGTCTCAAGGCTCGGGCTGAAGGCACAGAGAGAGTACGAGGCTTTCACAGAGGCCCTGAAGCCAGATGAGAAGAGGCAGGCAATCCTCGACAGGTTGGATACGACTAGGCGAGGTGTCTACCATGCCCTAGACGTTTCATTTGAGCGGGGAGTTCCACGTGTGTTCAGGAGGTCAGCCTACACGAAGCACCCGGAGGAGAGGTGGACGTTCCGCAAGGTCCTCAGACGTTTCGTGGAGCACGAGCGCGAGCATATAGGTACGATCAAGAAGGTCATCGACGCGCTTCCGGCTGGCACTTGACGTTATTTCTGGGGGCTACATCCTTTCCGGTGCCTCTATGCCGAGCAGGGAGAGGCTGTTCCTAAGCACGACCCTGACGGCGTCCACTAGCACAAGCCTCGCCCCTATCAGGCCGGGTGATTCGGCGTTCAGGACCCTGAGCGCCTGGTAGAAGCTGTTGAACTTGTCTGCGAGGGCGTTAGCGTAGGCGGTTATCGTCCCAGGCTTGAGCTCCTCCGCCGCCTCCCCGAAGACCTCGGGGAACGACGCGATGAGGGAGATGACATCACGCTCCTTCGAGTCTTTGAGGAGGCTGAAGTCAGGCGTCGGCCTCGATTCTGCGCGCTTCAGGATGTTACAGCAGCGGGCGTGGCTGTACTGGATGAAGGGTGCGCTGTTCATCTCGAAGTTCAGTGCCTTCCCCCAGTCGAAGACCACCGTCTTGTAGGGGTCGACGGCCAGGAGGGCGTACTTGACGGCTCCGTACCCAACCATCCTGGCTATGTCGCGGCGCTGCGCCTCGGGTAGCTCCGGTGTGCGCTTGGTGACCTCCTCGTAGGCAAGCTCATTCGACCTCTCCACCACCTCCAGCAGGGTGACGTACCTCCCGAGGCGTCCGCTCATCTTGACGCCCGGGAGCTTGACGAACTCGTAGGCGTAGTGGCGCTGGTTGTCCCCCATCCATCCCTTGCCGATGGCGGCGAGGGCGATTCTCAGCTGGAGCTGGGCGAGGGTCTGCTCGTATCCTATGACGTTGATCACCTTGTCGGCGAGGCCGAACTTGTAGATGCTGTAGGCAATGTCGCGGAGGGTGTACAGGGTCGTGCCGTCCCGGCGAACCAGCACGAGGCGGGGTATCTCGTGCTCCAGGTTGAGGCCCCACCGACGCTTCAGGTCGTGGTCCCTCGCCACGGCGTCGCAGTCGAGCACCAGGGCCCCCTCGTCGACTTCGACGTAGGGCGTGTTCTTAAGCGCCTCCAGGACCTCGTCGGCCTTCTTCTCCCAGACTAGGTCGCTCTCGTAGTCGAAGGCGTCGTACCTGATCCCCATCTCGCCGAGGCTCTGCTCGAAGCCGTCCAGACATATCTTGACGAGTTTCCTGACCTGCCGCACCGTCTCTGGCTCGTTGTTCTCGTATGCGGTGTTGACCTTGACTATCTCGGCTGCAGGGTCCTGTTCCTGACCGAGCTTCCCCTTCAGGGCGTTGAATATCTTGGGGTTGGCCTTCAGGAGCTCCTCCGCGGCGGCCTGGTACTTCTCCTGCTCCTCCTGTAGCTCGACGATGGCGCTGACATCACCCCTCTCCTCCGCCCCCTTCAACTCCCTGCCGATTCGGGTGAGCTCGTTGTTCACGTTAACTCCAGCGTAGATGGCCCCTACGAAGAGCTCCCCCCTTGTGTCCGGATCGGCCATACCCAGGAGCCTCCATCCATAGGTCGCGAGCGCAACTTGGCGCCCCATGTCGTTGACCAGGAAGTGGACGGTGACGTCGTGCCCCCTCCTCCTGAGGAGCTCGGCGAGGCAGGCTCCGAGGATGGCGTTCCTCGCAGTGCCTATGGTGATCGGGTGGATCGGGTTAGCACTGGTGTGCTCCACCATCAACCTCCCCGGCTCCTCGGTCTTAACGAAGCCATATTCCTCGTCTCCCGACGCGGCCTCCAGCACGAGCCTCGTGTAGCCGCCTAGGTTCACGTGGAAGTTCACGTAGCCGTTCACCGCCTCGGCTGACGCGACCAGCTTCGAGGGCTTCAAGTTCTCTGTGATCTTCTCGGCGATCTCCTTCGGGCTCTTCCCGACCTGCCTTGCCAGCTGGAACGATACAGCTGATGATATCTCCCCCATCTCGGGGCTTGGGGGCTGGCTGAACCTGATCTCCGGAGGCTCAACGCCTGGGAAGGCGACCTTCACCGCCTTCCTCAACGCACTTTCGCACTCCTTCCTCAGCTGTACGAGGGGGTTCGACACTTCAACCACTTCTCTGGCGGGCCCGGTGGGATTCGAACCCACGCTCTCCGGCTCCGGAGGCCGACGCCTTATCCGCTGGGCTACGGGCCCGCTTCAAGAGAAGGGGCAGGGGTTGCGCATTAAAGGATTTCTTCAGCCCCATCTTTACGATGCGGCGCGCGCGAGAACGACTTCGGGGCGACGCTACTGATTGCCCTGCTGCAGGGGATTTATGAGGAGTTCGGGTTGACGACCCTTATGGCTCTCGTGCTGACGCTAAGAACGAAGCAAAGATAAGCAAACTAGACTGATTGGCAGAAGCCTACGGCTCCTCGTAGGCCATCCAGTTGGCGTTGAACGACCCCTTGAGCAGCTTCTGGGC
>Ga0315280_10002925_pt1 | contig 26897 bp, 28 predicted proteins | sample YL17G06_40_MG_FD_203697 | JGI IMG/M metagenome (GOLD analysis project Ga0315280, IMG submission 203697) | Sediment microbial communities from Yellowstone Lake, YNP, Wyoming, USA - YL17G06_40 | ecosystem: Environmental > Aquatic > Freshwater > Lake > Sediment | place: USA: Wyoming | collected...
CGATTCATATGGGCTATTTCTCCGCCATGAATATCTAAAATTTCATTTATTCTCTGCAAAATGCAACGGTGATAGTTCTCCTGCGATATGAATGTATATAACTAACTGGTAAGCTTGGAGAAGAGGAGGGAGGCGAGGGCGGGCAGACGTGGGTGCGTGGATATGATTGGAACAGTAGTTATTATTGCGGGGGGAGAGAGAAGCCATAATTTTATCCCCCAAACCCAAACCCATAATTTCCTCCCAGATCCGTGATGACGCGGCTCCTCTGAAGACCGTTTTAAGGCTTCGGCATATCCAGTAGCATGGTATACACGGGAAAAATAATTTCAATCTTCAAACCTCACCCTCCTCGCCGACGGATTCGGAACTTGGGTAAATAATTTTATCCCCAAACCTAACTACTCTTATTCTTATACATTCACTCATCATCACGCTATCACCACACATATATCACACAAAACGCGTGCGACTGCTTTGCTAGTTTTGTTAGGTAGAGATCATAATTCGGTAATCTTATCCTCTCTTCACGCTAATCCTTACACGTGAATTGTGCTTGACCGACTGGATGAAAGAGTCAAGGGACCCAAGACACAGACCCACCCTGAGCGACTTCAGAGAAGCAGCTAAGCGTCTGAGTGGGGTGATCCTTCGGACACCGCTGATCCCGCTGAGGAGATACCGGGAGGAGGACACAGGCATATACTTGAAGCCTGAAAATCTGCAGCCCATCGGTAGCTACAAAATAAGGGGCGTCTACAACTGGGCTGCGAGGCTCACCAGCAGGGAGAGGGCACGTGGACTGGCGACTCTGAGCTCAGGTAACATGGCACAGGCTGTGGGTTACGTTGCGAACCTGTTCAAGGTGCCCTCGAGGGTGGCTGTCTCAGAAAGGTCTGCTAAGAGTAAGATCGAGGCTTGTCGGCGATACGGGTCTATGGTTGAGCTCGTCAGGTTCAGCAACGATACCTTCGAGAATGCCGACTCGCTGGCCTATGGCCATTGCTTCATTAACCCTCTTAGGGAGTACGGCTTGATGGACGGCCATGGTACAATCGGGTTGGAAATCATGGAGGATGCACCAGACACCAATGTTATCTATGTTGGTCTTGGTGCAGGCCTACTGGCGTGTGGGGTCGCTCTCGCGGCGAAGGCATTAAGCTCTAGCGTGAAGGTGATTGGCGTCAACGCGGAGAACAGCCCTCATTACATCTCTGCTTTGAAGGCTGGGAAGCCAGTTGCCTACGAGTTCAAGCCCACCATAGCCGACGGCATCGACCCTGGTGGCGCCCTGATGCCTATGGAATCGGTGGAGATGGTTAAAGAGCTCATAGACAGTGTGGTCGCGGTATCCGAGAAGGAAATGGCCGGGGCCGTGCGACTGCTGGCACTGGAAAACAAGCTCGTAGTAGAGGCGGCGGGCGCATCGAGCTTAGCTGCTGCTTTGAAGACTCCGAAAGATAATCGCAGTAAAGCAGTCTGCATTCTCTCAGGCGGGAGTATCGACGCTGTGAAGCTGGCCCACATCCTTGAGGAGATCTAGGTGTCCTTCCGATAGCTAGTTTTATCCTCACTTCGACCTGACTCTTCTCTGTGATCGCGCGCGACATGCCTTTAGCGACATAGCAGTGATGGCTAGAAATGGTGCCATTAGACTTGAGATATTGGAGGACCTTCCTGATGTTGACACCGTTCTTGTTCCTCGGGGTGGAGGCGGATTAGCCTGTGGCATTGCATCAGCTACACGAGCAATCATATTTTTTCTATAGAAAATTGTTAAATATATTGATAACCTCTGATAGGTTCAAGGTTCCATTGTCACCCTAACAAGGGTTCATTGGCTCCTAGCTCCGATGTGGGGTGCTATATAAACACGGACGGGAACAGTGAGATGGAAGGAATGGATCATTCTGATGATGCTATGAAGTTAACCAAGGACGTAAAGGAGAAAGGTCTATCTTCAGGTGCAGACTTAGTGGGGATTATCTCAACTGAGAGCATAGATGCCATCCCAAAGCACTGGATAGAGTGGGAGGCCAAATCATACACAAGGAAATCCAGGGACTACATGGAAGATTCAAAATCTGTTGTGGTTCTTGGTTACCACGCATGGGATGATGTACACGAGATAGCCTTGCTAAAGGATGGCACTATCGAATATTTTGCATATCAGAGGATGAGTTTCTATGCCAGAAGAGTACAACGTTTTCTAGAAGACCTCGGTTACAAGACGGTGATGTATCCAGAATTGTTGTCACAGAAAAAGATGGCACAACTAGCTGGATTAGGGAGCTTCGGTAAGAACTCGTTGATAATAAACCCAAAATACGGACCATGGTTCAGATTACAGAGCGTATTGACTGATGCAGAATTAGTACAAGACAAACCCTTCGAAGAAGATCTCTGTGGAGAATGCGATCAATGTATCGAGGCATGTCCAGTTGACGCCCTTTCACCCTACTCTGTAGACCCGAATAGATGCATTGTGGGTATGTACTATCCAAACATCGAAATTCCTTCTGACTTACAGATGTTGTTTGACCAGTATATGCCAAAATTAACGGTCAATTCCCGTCTCATGTGTGTGGAATGTCAAAAAGCATGTCCTTACGGGAGAGATGAACGAGGACTAACTTTTAAGTAGAGCACTAGCTCGCAACAAACCACACAACCATCCCCCATTTTTCGCGCGCACGAGGCGGTCGAAATCCCTCAGTGACTTTAGACAATTTATGTTGTGATGGTGAGAGAAGATATACAAGAATAAGAGAACAGAAATAGGCAGATGAAAGTGAAAGTACGTATGTGTTTGGGTTTTGGGCCATAATTTTATCCCCCAAACCCAAACCCAAAAACTAATTAGATTATCCTCTACCCTGATACCCTGTTTAGTCGTAAGGTGATTTCAAATGACACAAGAGCTCGAAGTCGTGTCTCATGTCGAGTTGGAGAAATATCTTGGTAAATGGTACGAAGTTGCGCACCTCCCTTTCAGATTTGAAGACGGCTGTACCGATATAACTGCGACTTATGGCCTGAACAAAGACGGTACCGTTTCAGTGCTAAATGAATGCCTAAAGGATGGAACGCTGAAACAGTCAAAGGGTAAAGCAAAGATTGTTGACAAGACCACCAAGGCAAAACTCAAAGTGACGTTCTTCTGGCCGTTTTATGGTGACTACTGGATCATAAACCTGGGGAAGGACTATGACTATTCTGTTGTTGGCACACCTAATCGCAAATACCTATGGATATTGAACCGGACCCAACATATGGATGATGCGCTATACTCACAATTAATAGAATTTGTAAAATCAAAAGGGTTCGATGTGGACAAACTTATCAAAACGAGCCATAGACAATAGAAAAATTATTCTTGTTTGGGTTTGGGGCTATAAATTTATCTTTTTATCATTTTATACCGAACGTATTGCGTTCTCTCTGTTTTATTGCTTCTATTTTCTGTTTGATGCCTTATTCTCGCCTCTTCAGGGTTCTACCTCCCCAGAACGGCTCCGTTAGATTTGAAAACAAATAGACACACGCTCAATAATTTTATCCCCCAAACACAAACCCAAACAAATTCACTTACTTATACTTTCAATTATTTCTTCTCTTCTACTCTTATTCTTATATATATATATATTCTCTCACCATCACCACACGTATCACGTATACCCCGTATATCACACACGGAAACTGTTACTTCGGAAGCTCACTCATTCCTCGAAAATCTTATCCTCAGTTCTGCCTGTAATTTACATAGACTCAGAGGAGAGAAAAATAAATGTATCAAGTCTGCCCTAAGTGCAAAAATACGGTTGACGCAAATCAACTCATATGTCCCTATTGCGGAATAAAATTCTCAACTTATGTAAAAGAATTAGAATCCGAATCTAGACAAAATAAAATAGCCAATATAACATTAGACGCTTCAGACGACATTATAAGAAGAGAAATTATTCAGAGTCTCAAAGATCTGCAGTACCATGAGGCAGGCTCAAAATGGGATAGCATCGCAACCCTCATTTCAGGGAACCCTGCAGAGAGGATAATGGCTGACATGCTGAAAGCTATGGTAGATCAAAATAAAATAATTATCAGACAGAATGAATTGAACAGGAGAATACTTGAAAAAATAGCGGAGAAGAGTTAACCACGTGCGCTTATTCTTATATATCTTCTCTCACCATCACCACACGTGATCCCAATGACCAATGACACAAACTTTCTTCAACAGTTGTATAACACTGCCTTTGGAATGTATAGATATGTGCATTCGGACGTTTGGCGTGGACAGAAATATTATACAACTTTGAATTTAGCAATCGTCAGCATTGGCTTTGGCTTCATTGCAACATTACTCAAACTGGAGCCATTACCAAAAGTCTCATTCTTGACTACGATCCCTATCTTCTTTGTCGGCTTAGTTGTGTCATATTCTGCCTATCGGAGTATGGAAGTGCTTCGTTATAATTTTCTTCAAGCAGTATGGTTCAAGACAGTAATTGAAGAGGCTTTAAAAGATGAACTTGGCAAAGTTCTGATAGACGCGAAAATTCCAAAGAATTGCGAGAGGTGGAGATTGACACCTGTTTTCAGTTTATCGGACAAAGACCAACAACAGGCTTTGTCATGCAAAGAACTGTGGATGAAACTGAATATCCACAGAAAAGGCGGAATCACGTATTATTTCATGCTGTTTCAAATTATATTTTTCTGTATCAATGTTATTGGTATCGCTCTAGGATTTTATTTTTTTATATTTTCTACGTAACTTCATGAAAATAATTTCTTATTACAATTTTTTTTATTTTATCATTACTTATATTACATTTATCATAAATAATAGACTTAAGTTTAAATAATATTTCTTTATATTATTTTTTTCCAATTATATTCGGATTTTGTTTCAATAAATATAATGTGAATGGACTACAAAATAAAAAAGAATTTCGAATTAACCAATAATATCTAATCGATTCGAGGCGTCCAAGAATTGTTCTCATTTCTTAGATATTTCGCAAAAAGTTGAGCTTCCTCGTTGATTAGCGTCTCAATCGTCTGGCGCTCACCGTTTCTAATTCGAGCCACCTCGACCTTATCCTCGAAGAAATGATTCAGCTCCCTGAGAAGTTCCTTGGTCTCCGAGTCGCTGAGATATTGCCTTTTCCCTTTCCTTTTTCTGGTTGCGTTCTCTGATTTAGTTATGAAATTTTTCTTGCTTATTTTCTGACAGTACTGAATCAGAAAATCATCGATCAGATAACGGTATAGCTCCTGAAAATCACAGACTCGGTTTTCCAAACTGCGTAGAATGGAGAAAACCCAGATACGGCTCAAGCTTCGCATCGATCAGGGCTCTCTGGATCTTCCATCTCAGCACCTGTCGAACAAGGAGGCGAGTCAGTAAACTGGGAGTTTCACCCATCTCTCCGATCCCATTGGCTGCCTCACCTTTTAATCGACGGGGACGAGCCTACAGGACAGCCATGCCTCTCAGCCTCAGCCGCAGGATCCGCTACGACCGACGTGTGTGCAGGGCTGTGATGAAGTACGTCTTCGCGGCCAGTCGAAGGGAGTCAGAGGAAGCCAGACGGGCGCTCGAGAGGATGGGCTTCGAGTTCGACGAGGACGGGCATCTGATCACCTGAAGGCATGACTAACAGGTTGTGCTGAGGCAGAGTGGTAGATGGCGAGACTTATTCTTCTCCTATAAGTTCTCGTACTGTCTTTAACTCAATCTCTAATCTTTGATCCAATTTAGCGCAGGCTACTTTTTCGTATGCTCCTTTACCAAAGCCAAGCGCGACTATTATTCCGCTCTTCTTCTTAGCTCGGACTAATGCAGCCTCGAAGCTATCAACCACCTGTCTTCCTAGACTTTCCGATTGCTTGACTTGGATTAAGGAAAAATAGGGATAACACAAGTTTTTAGTAACCTATTTTCAGTATTTAACATCCCGAAAACTTTTTAACCAAATAGAAGGTTTGTTATCTTCGAGTATAGCCGCTATTGTTCCCTCGGGAACGATAGGCATTTATCTATTTTTTTGGAGATATGAGGTAAAGATGAACTCAGATAAGGCCGCCGTCTTGATAGATGGAGGGTATTTAGATAAGGCCCTTTCTGAAATTGGCATTAGAATTCTCTTTGACAAGTTTTCTGATAAATTATGTCAAGAATCTGGAGAAGCCTATCGTTTAAGGACTCTTTATTATAATTGTTTACCTTATCAAAGCGATCCACCTACTGAAGATGAGAAGAGGAGATACCAGGATGCTCAGAGATTCACTTATGCTCTAAGCCGTTTACCTCGATTTCAGGTTCGTCTTGGCAAATTGCAGAAAATACAAGATCCAACATCACCCGATGGTTTTGAATACCGACAGAAAAGAGTAGATGTTCTTTTTGCAGTAGATTTAGTACGTATGAGTACGGAAAGACAGATTCAGAAGGCGATTCTTGTTACTGGCGATTCCGATGTAGTTCCAGCTGTTGATGTTGCTAGAGATAGAGGTGTGGAAGTATGGTTGTGGTATTGTGATTCAAGCGGTTCAAGAGTACACGATGAATTAATTACGGCGTGTGATGAACGTAGAAAAATTACGAGAGACCTATGTAGGGAAGTATCTCGTTAAACCATATCTTTCAAATGAAATCATTTACAAAAGTCCCGACAGTTACCACTCTGCCTCAGCACCGACTAAGTCCCGCCAAGTAACCAGAACCCATCATCCATATCTCAACATACAACTATAGATAACACTTAGGAAAAACCACTATAAGAGGTAGCAAGAGCGAAGGACATATATCGCCAGCCCCGCCTAGTCCCTACGGTTGAAAGCCATGTCCAGGTTCGCCGACATAACCGATGTACTGGACGGAAAACACGACGGGGAGCAGGTTGCCATCCGCGGCTGGATGTACAACAGGCGGAGCAGCGGCGGCATCCAGTTCCTCATGATGCGCGACGGCACGGGTGTGCTGCAGTGCATCCTCAACAAGATCAACGTCAGGGAGGAGACCTACAATAATGTCGAGAAGCTGCCCATAGAGTCCGTCCTCGAGCTGGAGGGCAACGTCAACGTCGACAGCAGGGCGCCAGACGGCAGGGAGGTCTCCGTGACCAACGTCGGCAACGTCATCGAATCCCAGCCCGACTTCCCCATCGTACGGAAAAAGCACGGCCTCGAGTTCCTACTGGACAACCGGCACCTCTACGTGCGCGACCCCAGGATCCAGTCGATACTGAGGCTGAGGGCGAAGATGATGGAGGCCGCCCGGGACTGGTTCCGGGAGCACGGCTACACGGAGACCCAGTCCCCCATCTTCACGTCCGCCGCCTGCGAGGGGGGTTCCACCCTCTTCTCGGTCGACTACTTCGAGGAGAAGGGCGTCTACCTCGCCCAGAGCTGGCAGCTATACGCCGAGGCCATGATCAGCAGCCTGGGGAAGATCTACACGATCTCCCCGAGCTTCCGGGCCGAGCAGAGCCGAACCCGCCGGCACCTGGCGGAGTACTGGCACCTCGAGGTGGAGGAGCCGTTCGCCGACATGAACGGCATCCTGAACGTTGGGGACGAGCTCATATCCCACATGTGCCACACGCTGGCGGAGGAGCGGCCGCGCGAGCTGAGGCACCTCGGACGGGAGCCCGACGAACTCCTCAGGATCAACCCCCCGTTCCCCCGGATCACGTACGACGAGGCGCTGGAGATCCTGCGGAAGGACGGCGTCGAGCTGCTCTGGGGCGACGACTTCGGCTGGCAGCAAGAGGAGCCCCTGACCAAGCACTTCGACTCACCGTTCTGGGTGACCCACTTCCCCATCGGCGTGAAGGCGTTCTACCACAAGCCCGACCCCATGCGGAGGGACGTCACCCTGTCCGGCGACCTCCTGGCACCAGAGGGCTACGGCGAGATCATCGGCGGCGGCCAGCGCATCCACGACTACGACGAGCTGATGAAGCGGGTCCACGACGAGCGCCTCAACCCCGCCGACTACAGCTGGTACCTCGATCTCCGCCGATGGGGGACGGTGCCCCACAGCGGCTTCGGCCTCGGCATCGAACGGGTCCTCATGTGGATCTGCAAGCTCGAGCACATCCGCGACGCCATCCCGTTCCCGAGGGACATGAGGCGCGTTTTCCCCTAACCTGATTACTTCAGCCTCAGCATCCACGCGCCCAGCACGGATGACCAGATGCCAGCGGCTAGCGCAGATATAGTCTCGGGGATCGCCGTGCCGCGCCACGGCATCAGCCAGACGATGGCGGCGATAGCGCCCGTCAGTAGCGAGAGGAAGCCGAGGCCTATCATCCGCCTCCGCAGCATGAATGCGCCGCTGATGAGGATAGACAGGGCGAGGCTGAAGAAAAAGGCGACGGAGATGTAGAGGTGGATGGGGCCGTACGTCTCGTTGAAGACGCCGATGCCGACGAGGAGGAAGGTGCCCGCGAGGAATAGGAGCGCGCCGACCCTCCCGACGATGCTCCCGACGCTGAACTCGTACAGTCCCACGAAGAACATCATCGCGAGCGACCCCGTCATGGCGAGGCCGCCGTTGAAGATGACGGAGCCGAACCCCTCGACGCCGAGGTCGCTTAGGGCATTGTCGGTCCAGCTGAACCACGGTGACTCGCCGATGGCGAGGAAGATCATCACGAACCCCAGCAGGGGCACGGCCACCCCGAAGAACCCACCGATCCGCACGAGCGTCACGTTCACAGACCCGTCTCCGACAGTGAACTAAGAGAGGCTGAAAACAGGCTTTCAATCTTGCGCCCGATCAGATAAAAGGCATCAGGTTCCGGCGCGCGCTCGCCTCGACTCTAGAAAATGTGCGAATCCCGACGCCATCAACGCCTTCGTGAGAACGTAACCGATTCCGGCGACGGCTATGAGGCTGCTGACCGTGATGCTGACCATCATCGCCCCCCAGGCTGGCAGACTGAGGCCGGGAATCTCGGGCGGCGGGAAGTAGATCCACAGGTATCCCCCGACGATGGCGCCCACGGCGAAGGAGCCGACGACGCACGCCGGGAAGAGCCTCCTCCTCAGATAAAAGATGAGGCCGGCGGCGACGAGGTTCGCGATCGGGCCGAGGACGACGTCGATGATGCCCGTGGCGGAGACGTAGTAGGCGTTGCTGACTAGGGCGCCAAGCGACACACCAGCGATCGCGGGCCAGCCGAGGACGGCGGACAGCGGGATGAGGCAGTCGGCGACGCGGAGTTGGACGGGCCCGAAGGACATGAAACCCAGAACGATGACGAGCGTCGCGTACAGGGCGGCGATGACGGCCGCCAAGCTGATCTCCTTCGCGTTCGTTCACTTCACCTCGCTCACCGGGGTTTCTACGGCGGAACGGTCGGAGGTGACCCCGCCCACCCGCCACTATCCATGAATCTGGAAGGTGGTTAATATGGCTTCTCCAATCACGTATAGTGCAATTAAAAATCGAATTGCATGATATTTGTATTGAGAAATTCAGCGATAGGCTACGTGCTACGAGATCTCATCTATCGCCTTCAGCAACGCCAGCACGCCTGCATTCTCCGCTCGGCGTTCCAGATATTCCCGATCCAGCGAGCCCTTGAGGCGGACGAGGACGCTCTTCACGTCCTTCTCGTCCTGCACCCCCCTGTCCGGGCGAGCCAGCTTGTTGACGATGAAATCCTCGGGAGATATGACCCAGGCATCGAAGCCGTCCAAGCGATACCTTCTCCTCCTTCTCAGGGTCTCCTCGTCCCACTCGACGCCGTCCGGCCTCGTCCAGAACTCGAACTCAAGCCCCGTCTCCCTATCAAGAAAAACAGTTACTGGATCGCTGAGGGTGCCCAGAGTATGCTTGAAGCCCGCCTCAGCCACAGCTCTGAGGAACGCATCGAACCCAAGTCTGTCATGTACAGACACAGCAACATCAATATCGATTGTTGACCGGATCATTCCGTAGAAGGGGAGGGCGAAGCCGCCGATCAGCATGTAGTCCAGCCTCGCCACCTCTAGGAAGGAGACCACGCTACGCAACGCCGAGATTATCACGGCCGACAATCGAGTTCAGCTCCAGGAAGAGTGCGAACGTGGAGAGGCCCCTAGACTCCAGCCTCTCGGCGTACTCCGCGTCCCTCGCGGCGCGGACGAGGTCTGCCCTCCTACTCCTCAGCATCTTCAGGTTAAGCATTGAGTATGTTCTGAGGAAGTCGTCGCCCAGGCTGGTAGCTTTAATGATTAACATCGGCCTGCCCCTGCCTTTCCTGAGTTCCTCTCTCCTCAATAGGCCCTCCTCCTCCATCGCTCTGATTAAAGAGACCACATTCGCCGTCTTTCGGCGTATCTTCTTAGCCAGCTCGCGCACGCCGCAGGGGCTGGCTTCTACCGATTTGAGGAGTTTATCCCTCAGCTCCAAGGACATTAATTTCCCTATTGGAAATATATTATGTGAAGGCTAATAAACCTGGCGAACGGTTTGGCAATTCAAAAGAAAGATAAAGCCAGGAAAAACTTCAACTATCGTTTAACAGGTTGATCTCATGAGCAAGCTAGATCTGAGGAAGGAGCTCAAACAGTATTACACGGCAAAGACGAAGCCGGAGATTGTCGACGTTCCGCCGGGCAAGTTCCTCACCATCGTCGGCCGCGGTGAGCCCGGGGGCGAGTCCTACACAGCGTCCCTCAACGCCCTCTACACGGTGGCCTATACGCTGAAGTTCAAGGAGAAGGCCGAGGGGAGGGATTTCACGATGATGGCGCTGGAGGGGCTCTGGTGGTGGGACTCGCCCGCGACGAAGATGGTGGACGCCCCGCCGAGGAGCGAGTGGAGCTGGAAGTCGATGATCAGGGTGCCCGACTTCGTGACGGAGCGTGTGGTCGAGGCGGCCAAGAGGGAGGCCAAGGCCAAGAAGGGGTTCAAGGAGATAGATGAAATATTGCTGGAGACCTATCACGAGGGGCTGAGCGCCCAGTTCATGCACGTGGGCCCCTACTCCGAGGAGGCCGTCACGGTCCCGAAGCTCCACAGGTTCATCGAGGAGAACGGCTACGCGCTCAGGCCTCACCACCACGAGATCTATATGTCCGACCCCAGACGTGTGCCACCCGAGAAGTGGAAAACCATCATCCGACAGCCAGTAAAGAAAAAGTAGCACTTTTTTTCAGCAGATTCGAATCGTTCAAATATCTATGGATCCCTCTACCCTCCATTAAAAAGCCGAAGGAATTTGTCTAGGATGCCGGTCACCAAGGATTTTCACGTGCATGAGCGCCACTCCAGCGACGCCCGAAGCGCAACGGCCGAAGGATACTGCCGAGCCGCAGAGGAGAAGGGCATCGACGAGCTCTGCTTCACGACCCACCTGATCATCTCGGGGCCTGACGTCGACGTCAGCGTCCCTCCAGAGCAGATCGGGGAGTACATCGATGAGATCGAGGCGGCCCAGGAGACCACCACCGTTAAGCTCAGGATCGGCCTGGAGGTCGACTACTTCCCCGAGGAGGAGAAACGCCTGGCCAAGATACTCGACGACCAGTCCTTCGACCTCATCCTCGGCAGCCTCCACTACATCAAGGGGTTCGACATCGGTTCCAAGACGGAGTCCAAGGCTTTCTTTGGAGGCCGAAGCATCAGGGAATCGCTGGACATTTATTACGAGGACTGGATGAAGGCCGTGGAGAGCGGCCTCTTCGACGTCATGGCCCACCCAGACTACTTCAGGAAGTACCTCGGCTTAACTTACCCCGAACCCCCAACCTTCAAGGAATATGGACCCGTAGTGCTGGAGGCCATCGATAGCCTCGAGAGCTACGGCGTCGGCGTCGAGGTCAACTCCTCAGGCTACAGGCACGGATTAGGAGACTGCTTCCCGAGCCACGACTTCCTGAGGGCGGTGAAGCGCGCGGGCGTCGAGACGGTCACCATCGGTTCGGACAGCCACGCCTACAGCTACCTCGGCTCCTGGCTTGACCGGGCAATAGAAAGGCTCCGAGAAGCGGGTTACACCCAGGTCGGCACCTTCAGGGACAGGAAACCATCAAAAATCAACCTAAAACAGATCCTCAAGTAGCCAAAATAACGTGTACCAAACCCTCTCCCTTCAGTATCCTATGCAAAAATCAGATATAACGAGTGGGAGCATATCGTAACCGTCAGGTTCGGATCTCCATGACAGAGAGGAAGAATGAAGTTTTTACTTATATCGAGGAGCACCGCGACGACATTGTCAAGTACCTGCAGAGGCTCGTCGCCATAGACACCCAGACGCCGCCCGGCCTCAACTACGACAAGGTATGCCGGATCATGGTCGACAAGTTCACCGAGTGTGGCTGCGACGCCGAGGTCCACGAGGCGACCGACGAGTACCTTAAGCTCTCGGGCGCCGACTTCATGGGTCTCCGAGGCCCCAGGAGCAACGTAGTGGCGAGGTACAGGGGGAAAGTAGGGAAACCGACCCTCCACATCAGCGCCCACATCGACACCGCCGCCATCCAGAAGGAGGGATGGACGGTGGACCCGCTCGGCGGTAAGGTGACGAAGGACAACCCCTACGGTAAAAGTCCCTACGACAAGGGAGGCGGATACATCTGGGGCCGGGGCGTCGCCGACGACAAGGGTGAGTGCGTCGCCATGACCTACGCCCTCGAGGCGCTGCACGAGGCCGGCGTCGAGCTGAAGGGCGACCTCATACTCACGGGCAACTGCGACGAGGAGATCGGCGGGGTGGCCGGCCTCGGATACCTGATCAAGGAGGGGTTCGTGAAGGCCGACTACGGCATCCAGCTGGACGGCAGCATGACGGGCATCGGGCTCGCCGCCCAGGGCAGGACCCGGTTCATGATCCGAACCTTAGGGAAGTCCTGGCACGGCCAGGTCCCCATCCTGGGGATCAACGCCATCGAGAAGATGTCGAAGATCAACGTGGCCCTCAACGATTACTGGAGGAACGTGCTGCTTAGGAGGCAGAAGGCGGCGCCCGGCATCGAGCTCCCCCACGAGCTGAAGCAGGTCGGGGTGAACAAGCTCACCGCCATGCTGAACATCGGCACGATACACGGCGGCGTCCAGGGCGCCACCGTCCCCGACCGGTGCGAGGAGGAGGTCCTGCGCGGGATGATCCCCGGTGAGACCTTCGACGACGTGAAGCAAGAGTTCACGTCCGTCATCGAGGGCGTCAGGGCGACCGACGCCGACCTGAAGTACGAGGTCGAGGTCATCAACGCCCGCGAGGGATACGTGGTCTCCCCCGAGCAACCCTTCGTCCAGGAGGTGAAGCGGATCATCAAGGAGGTCACGGGCGCGGACTTGCCCTTCACGGGCACCCTCGCCAGCACCGACATGAACTACCAGGTCAACCCCCCGGACGATCGCAAGGTAAGTGAGATCGGCTACATAACCGGCGGGGCGGGCATGCCGTGCGTCAACTTCGGCATCGGGGGAGGCTACTCGCGCGGGCACCAGCAGGACGAGTCGGCGTCGATCGACGAGATCATCCTATGCGCGCAGGCGGTCGCCCTCATACTGATGCGGAAGCTCGGGTAGAGCCCTACTCCGGTGCCTTCAGTTCCTCGATGGGTTTTTCAACGATTAAAGCGCGGTTTTTCAGCGTTTTCGCGTTTTTTTGACGACCCTTCCGAACCCTCGATAACTGTTTCGCTCGGTCCCTACTATTATTGTAGCTTAGATCCAGTTTCGGATGCTTCAAAATCGTTCACCCATGCCGAGCTTAGGCATTCTAACGGTTTGCATAGAAACCGAGCTATTAGTGCTGAGCTATCGCCTATAAACCTTACATAGGCCCACTCGGTTATCCTTGCTAGGCGGGCGGTGGTCTGACGCCCAATGTCAGCTGTACCGTCATGACGTTCTTGTTCCGGATTATCGTCAGCTGGATCGTGTCGCCTGGATGGTGGTTTCGCTCCAGGTTGACGCTGAGGTCGTTGAAGCTGTTTACCGCCCCCCCGTCGACGCCGATGACAATGTCGCCTCCGATCATGATCTGGGTCCCATCGACGATCGTATTCACGGTTCCTCCCCTTAGGCCGGCCTTTTCTGCGGGCCCGTTGGCGAACACCTCGGCGACGAGGGCTCCGCGCCTGCTCGTGTCCAGACCCATCGCCTCGTCGATCGAGGGCGTGAGATCGAAGCCGCTGATGCCGAGATATGGATGCTCGTAGGACCCTTCACTGATGAGAACGGGCACCTCGCGCTTGATGGTGTCCGAGGGGACGGCGTAGCTGATGCCCGAGAACTGGCCGCTCTCGCTGATGATGGCCGTATTCATCCCGACCACCTCTCCCCGCATGTTCAACAGCGGACCGCCACTGTTACCAGGGTTTATTGCGGCGTCCGTCTGGATCACGTCCACGATGGGGAAGCCACTCTGCGTATCGAGCTGCCGGCCGAGCGCGCTCACGATGCCGGCGGTCATTGAGTCGACAAGCCCGAACGGGTTGCCGATGGCGACGACCTGCTCGCCCACCATTAGGTCTGAGGAGTTGCCCAGCTTCAGAGGCTTGAGGAGCGATGCGGGTACGTCGGTCCTTATCACCGCCGTGTCGGCGTACGGGTCTCTGCCGACGAGCGTCGCGGGCGCGATCGTGCCGTCGATGAACGTCACCATGAAGTCCGAGGCGTCCTCAACGACGTGGTTGTTCGTGATGATCCTCCCGAGGGTGTCGTACACGAAACCCGAGCCCTGCGCCGCGCCCTGCGGCGTCTGAACCCTGATGAGGACAACAGACAGGCGCGTCTCGTTGTATATCCGCGTCAGATCCAGGCTGCTGGAGGCGTTCCCAATCTTAAGCATACCGATAGTGTTCCTCAGTGAAGAGATCTCCGAGTTCGTGCTCGTGAGTTGGAACTGCAAGGCCCCGATCTCGCCGCTCAGCTTCGAGGTCTGCAGGTTGAAGTCCAAGAACAAAACGCCGAGAATGGCCGTGTTGGCGACGACCAGTATTATGGCCAAGACCGCGAGCTTGCTGACGCCCGATCTGCGTCTTCCAACCGGCTCCGCCGGGGGCTCAATGCTCATCCGTATCCACCTTAGTTTGCTAGGCTTCACGCACGGAGATAAACCTTCTTTTGGCTTCAACCGAGAATATGCCATGACTCAACCCTTAAGCACAGGGCTGCCCCCGATCCGCGGATATGCGGCTCGCATCCCTCTTCACGGGCGGCAAGGACGGCACGTACGCGACACATCTTGCGGTCGACGGTGGAGATGATGTGGCGTATCTCGTCACCATGATGCCTAGGCGTGATGACAGCTGGATGTTCCACACTGCCAACGTTCGACACGCGAGCTCGATCGCGATGGCCATCGGCATCGAGCACATCGCGGCAGAGACGAGCGGAGAGAAGGAAAAGGAGCTCGAAGACCTGAAGGGGACCCTGGAGCGCCTCGACGTGGACGGCGTCGTAACTGGCGCCATCGCATCCACCTATCAGCGGAGCCGCGTCGATCGCATCTGTGAGGACCTGGGATTGGAGCATAGGGCGCCACTGTGGGGCAGGAGCGGCCCTGGGCTCCTACTGGAAATGATATCGGCGGGCATGGCGATCATCGTCGTCGAGGTAGCAGCTCGCGGCCTCGATAGGCGCTGGCTGGGCAGGCAGCTGGACCTGAAAGTGGTCGATGAGCTCGTCGACCTCAACCGCCGCTACGGCGTCGACGTGTGCGGCGACGGTGGCGAGATGGAGACGCTCGTGCTCGACGCCCCCTGGTTTCGAAGCCGGCTGGATGTGCGTCGTGCCGAGGTCCACTGGGATGGTGTGAGGGGTCGATACGTCGTCGAGGAGGCGGCGCTGGTGGGAAAGGCCCGCCTGCGCAAAGGTTAAATGCGTTGATGGGTCCTCTGAGGCTCAGAGGAGACCGCGGTGAACGCCCGCCAAACAGTCTAGGCCGTATGGCTTCTTCTCCGGAGTTCCTAGATTGTCTTCTCGATGGCTCGAAGTTCCGCGTAACCGAGTCGAAGGAAGGCGCGACGTGCACCCGTTTTCCACGATTGGAAAGGACAGGTGAGATCGTATGAGTGAGAAGAAAGAGGTCGTCTCGGAGGCGCTCAAGGCGGAGGAGAAGCTCAGGTCGACCTGGCTCGTACTGACCACGAAGGGTGAGCTCAAGCCCATCGACCAGTTCGACTTCAGGGGTCACGAGAAGCTGAAGAAGTTCGCCGACTACGAGGTCAAGAAGAGCAGAGCCCTCGACCAGGAGCCGCCCCACGTCGCGTTGATGCGCAGCCTCGAGATCGCCGACCACGAACCCGCGTCGGACCCGGGGAATATGAGGTACTACCCGAAGGGTAGGATGATCAAGGCCATGCTCGAGGAGTACGTCACAGATATGGTGCAGAGGTACGGCGGGATGGACGTCGAGACGCCCATCATGTACAACATGAAACACCCCACGCTCGCCAACTACCTGAACAGGTTCCCGGCGCGCCAGTACACGATCGAGTCGGACGAGAACAAGTACTTCCTCAGGTTCGCGGCCTGCTTCGGCCAGTTCCTGATGTGCCACGACGCCACCATCAGCTACCGGAACCTCCCCATGCGCATCTACGAGCTGACGCGCTACAGCTTCAGGAGGGAGCAGGCCGGAGAGCTCGCCGGCCTGCGTAGGCTGCGCGCCTTCACCATGCCCGATGTGCACGCCCTCTGCAGGGACCTCCCCCAGGCGAAGCGGGAGTTCAAGCGGCGCTTCAGGCTGAGTCGCGATGTGCTCAGGGGAATCGGATTGGGCGGAGAGGACTACGAGCTCGGCGTTAGGGTCACCGAGGACTTCTACAGGAGGAACAGGCGGTTCGTCCAGTCGCTCGTGAGGATGCACGGGAAGCCAGCGCTCGTCGAGATGTGGCGGGAGCGGTTCTTCTACTTCATCCTGAAGTACGAGCTCAACTTCGTCGACGCCCTCGACAAGGCATCCGCACTCTCCACCGACCAGATCGACGTGGAGAACGGGGAGCGCTACGGCATCGTGTACATGGACGAGGGCGGCAAGCAGAGGAATCCGCTGATCCTTCACTGCTCGCCGAGCGGCGCCATCGAGCGGAACATCTACGCCCTGCTCGAGAAGGCGTACATGGAGATGAAGCAGGGGAAGCCCCCGACGCTACCCCTCTGGCTAGCCCCGACCCAGATCCGTCTAATCCCGGTGTCCGAAGCACATGAGAAGGCTGCCGAGGGCCTCGCGAGGCGCCTGGGCCGCGGCGGGATCAGGGTCGATATGGACGACAGGGACGAAACGGTGCCGAAGAAGATCAGGGACGCGGAGAAGGAGTGGATCCCGTACATCGTCGTGCTGGGTGAGAAGGAGGCGGGCGCGGAGGAGGTCCCCGTCCGAGTCAGGGCCGACGGTAAGATACACTCGATGAAGTTTGCCAAGCTCTCTGCCGAGATCCACAGGCAGGTGAGGGGTAAACCCTACCGGCCGCTGCCGCTCCCGCTGAGGGTCCAGCAGAGGCCCAAGTTCGTCGGCTAGACGCCGAAGCGTAGGCGCTCGAGCTTCCTCTCCTTCCTGCTCCCCTTTTTATACTCCTTGTAGTGCTCCTCGCAGAGGTAGGCCCTTTTTCCCTCCACGTTCAACCCCGCCGACTTCGCTTTTGGCGTCGACAGCGAGCGGACAGCGTCCCTCCCGCAGCCGACGACGCTGCACTTCGCGCCCTTCCCGATCTTGCCCAACGTGCGCACCTGGATGTTGCAGTGTATTCCGTATTCTGGTCGACGTATAAAAACAGTGAGCGTCTAATCAGGTTTCCAACTTTTTACAATCGATCTGCACGCAACCTACGCAATCTATTCTTGAGATAAAAAAAGAGGCGGTGATCGCGCTCGATCATGGAACCTTGATGTTAATGAGTAGGAGGGCGTTCGCCGTTGTCCCACTGCCGGAGATGGCGTAGGCGAAATAGGCGTCCACCGTGTGGGTTTCAGTTCGATAAACATGGTCTTCACCGTCAGTAGCTCATCGACGTCGCCTTCCTCCAGATGTGCGTCCTGGGCTGCGGCTCGGGGTTGTAGTACAGGTACTCGAGCACCTCGAATCGGATCTTCACCGCCCCCTCCCGCGCCGCGGGCATCAGCCGAGCACCAAACCGATAGGGGGAACGCCAGCCATTTAACATTGTATGCCCTGCCGCACTCCAGATTGTTACGAATTTTTGGTCATCGCCGCCAGAGGAAGAAATGGCCGATATCGGAGAAAATCGACTCCGATGTTCCAAAAGTAGAAAATATTTCCTGAAAACGTCAGATAACTCTTATATCTGAATTTTGTTAAGGAATGGACTAAAAGAGGAATTTGAATATGCGAAGAAGGTGTACTGGATTCCATGATCCACTGCCCGATCTCCCCGGAAAGGGTAACACGAATCGCCGTGGGGGAATGAAATGAAAGCTCAGACCGTCGGCAGATTGGTCATAGGAAGTTCTATCGTCATAGCATTGGCATATACGACGGCGTGGATGATCCTGATCACGCTGATGTCAAGATAATTAACGAGCTTCGAACTTCAAGATTCGATTTGCATCGTCACTGTATTTAGATCGAACCTCACCGTTTGAGTCTCTATTCACATCTTTCCTATCCCCTAACCCTAAAGATTATTACATCTCAGGATCGCCTACCACGTCAAGGTGGTCAGCCTTGGGAAACGTGGGCATCACGCTGTCGAGGTCGGATTCAGCGGCGATCACAATGCTCAGCGCCTTCGAGGACATCGGCTTCAGGAAGGCTGCGCAGGAAAACGTGCTCAGGTTCGATGACATGTTCCTGTTCGTCGTGGAGCCCCTCATCGTCCCAGAGGAGAAATACAAGGTTCCCAAGGAGCCCGATCCATACCCCACAGATTACGACGCCTTAGCTCGGAAGTACGGCATCGGTTACTGCGTGGTAGCGTCGCGCCATTGGTCGAGCAGCGGCACCCCGTGCCTCACCGTGCACTCGACGGGCAACTTCGGAAAGGCGATGTACGGGGGGAGGGACCGCGAGCTGCAGCGCACGGTAGCCAACCCCATGCGCAACGTCTACCTCGCGCTGATCGAGGATCCACCCCGCGGCTACGAGGTCTCACTGGAGGCGACCCATCACTCCCCGACCCAGTTCGAGACGCCCATGTTCTTCGCCGAGCTCGGCAGCAGCGAGCGCCAATGGACTGATGAGATCGCCGCCTCTTATCTGGCCCAAGCGATCGTCAAGGGCGTCAGGTCCAGAGACAAGGCGCCAGTGGCGATAGGGTTCGGCGGCGGACACTACTGTCCAACCTTCACCGTCATGGAGAGGGAGACGGCCTTCGGCCACGTCTGCGCCAAGTATGCCCTCGATCTCCTCACCGAGGACCTCGTCCGCCAGATGGTCGAGCGCACGGTCGACGGTGTGGACAGAGCCGTAGTGGAGTCCAGCGTGAAGGGTCATCAGCGTAAGAGGGTCGAGGTCGCCCTGAAGAAATGCGGCGTGGAGATCGAGGATCAATGATTAGAGATATCGCTATCAGAAAGTTACAATAAAAGCGTCCATATTTATATAGTAATAAATCTGAATGTAGGTGAAACAGATTGACGTTGCTGTTCGACTCGGCGGGAGAGGGCCTCGGCAAGGTCTTCAGCGACTACCAGGAGGAGGCCATCAGGTACGTCTGGAGGATGGGCGACAAGGGCGTGAACTCGCGGATGGTGTGGATGCGGGTGAACGAGTCGTTCCACGGCCAGAAGACCATCAGCAGGGCATCGATAATCAACTTCCTCAACAAGATGACGGACGAGGGCGTCCTAGATTACAGGGAGGAGCCCGGAAAGGGGGGGTACCACCGAATCTACCTCACTAAGCTCGACGAAAGGGAATTTAAAAAGCACATCGCGAGGACGGTGATCGAGAGCCTCCTGAAGGACTTCCCCGAGGAGACGAGGGAGACCCTGAGGGAATTCGTCACGCGTTAATTCTACGTAGCGAGGTTTTTCTCCTCAGAACTGAATTTCGAATTATTTATCTCAACGATTATACATATAATCATGTAAATTATCTTAAATTATCATTTCTCGTTACTATAAAAGTTGCTCACCTTATTTTAGATTTTTAACAGGATATATGCTTGTATAATTGAACATTAAAATTTTGGATATGTACGACATAATTTTTTGGTGAATCCTTTTAGACATCTATTTGGACTCGCATAATGTTCTATGTATACCAGCAACCACTCGAATTGAGAGTTTCATGGCCGATCAGTTGGGTCGGGTTGATCGCAGAATAATCTATGCGTCGCTCCTGATCATCATCGTCCTCGCTGCCATCACCCGTCTTTCCCCTGAGGAGACCTACTCCATCGTGGCTATCTTCACGATAATCATCGTTGCCCTCGGGAATATTGGCTACTTGTACAGCAAATCAAGTAGACGATCTAAATAATGCACATATCCATCTCGTCAGTAAGATTCACATATTGATGTCCAAATTAGATCCTCGTTTAATGGAAGATTATATAAATATTATGAATCAATATTTTTGAAGAAATAAAATGTTCAATATACTAATATCACAAAATATTAATTAAAAATAGATTATTTAGTTTTCAGACGGAATCGGTTTTTATTACGAGGACGTCGCAGTGTGCCCCGGTGACTACCCTGTGGGATACTGAACCCAACAACAGCGCCCTCGTTTCCCCGAGACCCCTGCTGCCGATCGCGATGAGGTCAAATCCTCCGCTCCTCGCCGCTTCAACGATGGTGCCGGGGATGTCGTCGCTGTGTTCACTTATCAGTTCATATTTTATCTTTGATTTTTTAAGATCCGCCTCTATTTATCTCCTCAACTTCCGCAGCATAATTTCCCTGTGCTCCCTCTCCTCGTTTAAAGTTCGGTTCGAATCCGCTGGCTCGAACGGATCAACGCGCAGAGCGGCGATCGCACCACCGTACGTTTGTGCTAGGCAAATGGCATCATTCAACGCCTTTTTAGCATGCCTCGAACCGTCGTATGCGACCAAGATCCTCATTCCCCTTTTCAACTACCTCACCATTTAACACTTGATTAAAGCTACATTCAAAAATATCTCATATGAACTATTAGATCGATAGATGTCCTACTCTCTAATGAGGTGATAATTCATATGTTAATATTTTTTTTAATAATCGCTTTGTATCGTCGCAAATCAACGATTCTTCGAAACATTTCAGGGAGATGATTCAAATGACAAAAAGAAAAATGTTGGAAACGATGGGCTGACAACGGATTTGTTTCAGCCCACAATTTTGGTGATTTCTTTCGCGATCGTGTTTTCGACCTGTCTTGTCCACAGCATCTCGGGGACGTCGATGGCCAAGAACAGCACCGATATGAACAGGGTTTCGACCGCCGCCACGGCGATGTTCTGGATCCATTTGCCTATCCCGATGTGGATCGTGAAGTCGTTAGGCTGCCCCGTTATCAGGATCGTGAACGCCCTGTCTGCCGTTATTATGTCGCGCAGGATCCCTGCCTTGCTGGCCTGGACGATCTGCCCTAAGGGCGCCGATTTCGTTTGGGTCTTGTATCCTTCGCTCTGGAGCTGCTGCGCGATCTGTTCTGACAGCTGTTTCAGGTCCTTATTCTTCCCCTTGAAATTCATCACCTTTTCTGTAACCATTTATGAACACAAAAAACAAAATCCAGCCTCAATTATTTAAAGTTACCCATCGAACATGAAAATTTTTTATCAAAAGTATTTTTTTTGGATGACCTGATCCTTCAATCTGACCAGACTTCGGCGCATAGCTTCATTTTAAACTTACGGCCAGTTTCTTCATCTATTCGAACCATCTCAAACCCAAACGCTCGATTTTAAACCACGATAACATTCATGATAACCTACAAGTCTCACCGTATGGTACACCATATCTGAATGATGATCTCATGAGCGGTAAAGACATGTTTATATCATGTAGAATATATTCAATATAATACTTAGCTGGCATCCGACTGCTGGGTGGAACCCATCGTTGATAGAAACAAAGAGAGTATACGACGGGCCCAGCGAGGGCGACGGCTTCAGGATATTGGTCGACCGCCTCTGGCCACGCGGGCTGAGTAAAGAAAAGGCGAAGATCGACCTGTGGCTGAAGGATATTGCGCCCAGCAACGGCCTGAGGGATTGGTTCTCTCACGATCCCAATAGATGGCGAGAGTTCAAAAGACGCTATTACGAGGAGCTGAAGGATAAGGGAGAATTGATAAACGCCATCCGTGAAAAAGAAAAATCGAAAAAGGTATCACTCTTTTTCGGGGCGAGAGAAGAGAAAGATAACAACGCCAACGCCCTGAAGGAATACCTAGAAACCCAGTGATCCGAAGAACCATTGGCCGTTAAAAACGATGTATTCCAAAAATTTCCTCGACTTTGCAAGACAAGAAAATATTTCATCTCTATTCGAACACGAATTACTGTTTAGAAAAATTAATAAGGCAATGTCTTTGAAGGCTTCGTCATGAAGTATTCGTTGAAAATTGGTTCCGCGTGGGGCATTCCCATCGAGCTTCACATCACCTTCATATTGTTAATAGCTGTCGAATTTGTTCTATCTTATCCGCAACTCTATCTCTTCTCGCTCATCCTGTTTCTGTTCGTCTTCGTCGTCATCCACGAGCTCGCGCACTCCGTAGTGGCCAGACATTACGGTATCAAGGTGCGCAAGATCGTCCTGTACCCGATCGGAGGGGTGTCCGAGATCGAGGAGATCCCGGAGAAGCCGAGCGTTGAGTGGCGGATGGCGGCCGCCGGGCCGCTCACGAGCATAGCCATCGGGGCGATCCTGTTCGTGCTGAACCAGATCATCGTGATACGGGCGCCGGCCGTGCCGATCACGTCCACGCTGGCGACGGCGGGGAGCCTGACGCTCGACCTGGCTGTTCTGAACGTCGTCCTGGGCTTGTTCAACCTGATCCCCGCGTTCCCCATGGACGGGGGCAGGGTACTGCGGGCTCTTCTTGCCGAGCGGATGAAGTTCTCCGATGCGACGAGGTATGCGGCGTACATCGGCAGGCTCCTCGGCATAGCGATGGTCGGCGTCGGGGTGCTCTACGACTTCTGGCTGATCGTGGTCGGCGTGTTCATCTACATCGGCGCGACGGAGGAGGCGGAACAGACGATCATATCGACAACGATCGCGAAGGTCCGAGTCAAGGAGGTGATGTTGCCAGAGGTGGCAACCGTCGGCCCAGAAACCAACCTGACCGAGGCGCTGGAGATCATGTTCAGGTCCAGATACCATGACATCATAATCGAGAGCGGTGGCACTTTCCAAGGGATCGTCCCGTGGAGCGAGATCATGAAGATCGAGCCCTCGAAGAGGAGCGAGCAGAGGGTGGCCCAGCTGCCCCTCAAACAGATCTCGATCTTCTCGGACGATTCGATCCTGGAGGCCGCTAAGATCATGACGCGCGAAAAAATCGACCTCGTCCCCGTCGTGGACAGGGACATGCCCTCAAAGGTCGTGGGCGTCGTGACGAGCGAGAGCGTAGCCTACGCGTACGAGAAGGCAAAATCGAATCGATGAAAAAAATGATGCCATAACTTTTTAGACAATTTAACCTACGTTTTTCATAAACAGCTGAACATCAGACCACATCGATAGCCCATTTAAAAATCTCTTTCTTGTGACCACCGCATCTTATGGTATTGAAATGAACGATCGGTGATCTTTAGCGTGGTTTGCAGATGATCTCCCTTATCCTCATGTCGAAGAAGTCGTTGGTGTTGCTGGGCTGAACCACGATGGCGGTGTCCGCCCCGCCTCCCGAGCCGCCGATCGCTATCGCCTCCTCGTCGGTCCTGAAGTAGCCGGCGTCGGTGGCCATGCACGCCACCTCGCAGCCGACCTTCACGCCCTGCCCGAAGAGGCGGAGGACGTGGGCGATGATCTCGTCGACCTGGATCGCCCCAAGCTTCCGGTGGACCGCCCTCCCGAGCGTCCCGAAGGCGTGAGCGGCGTGGATGATCTTCCCCCCGTTCCTCTCGATGGCGGCCCGGTTCTCCGGCGTCAGCCTGTCGACGTTCGGCTCGTTGAACCCGACGACGCCCGCTACAACGACGAGGTTGAAGCCCCTGAATGCCTCTGAGGCCTTGACGCCCGTCTCGCCAGAGTATGAAGCGACAACGACGTTTTTTATTCCGAGCGCTTCGGCCCTCTTCCTCGCCAGCCTCAGGGTTTCGTCGGTGTTCGCTCGACCAGGCTCTCCGAAATATACGACATCGCAGGCTACATCAGCCATTTGCACGACCTGGAAGAAGTGTTGAAAGTCCTCCTATAAATGGGCGCCTGAACGACTGGCAGGGCACGGAAAAACATCAATCGTTGAAGGGCATAATCATTTTCCGAACCTTTGAAAGGTGATCAGCCTATAGCAGTCGCCGCACACGACTGTTTTTCCGTCCCTCAGCGTCAGTTTCTCCTCCCCATCGTCTATGGCCCTGCCGCACATCTCACAATTTTTTTCGGAGTCGTCACGACTGATTTTTTTTGTGCCCCTCTGTTTTCTGGAGAGGTCAGATCGGCTGCCTCTGTTGTCTGCATGAACCAGGTGGACCTCATCGAATTCCGCGTTCTTGCTTTTCACGCCGATTTCCCTCAGTTGTCGATCAGTTCCCTCTCTCTGAGAAAGTGGTGGAATCTCTTGGCTACGTACCCTTCGCCTCGCGCTCGTCGAATCCGTGGGATTTTAAGAGTGCAATCAGCTGGTCGAACAGAAGTTCGAACCTCGGTATTTTTCTCAATATTCTATCGCGAAGCTCCTCGGGCGTGTACGTTATCCCAACCACCGCTCCATTCGTGAGCTAAAAGTAAATCGCCTAAATAGTTTGATGGAGCCGGAATAGAGATCAAAGATACAGTTAGCGGTGGTGCGCATCGATTTAAGAACTTCCGCTTTTACTTATTCTGGAGGTTCATCGATTGTCGTACGTGATCTACGCCAAGGGCGTCGCTTCGAGGTTCAGCGCGTTCGTCGAGGAGATCCTGAGCGACCTAGCGAGGAGAGGGATAAAGATCTCGAACTACGTGTCGATCCCCAACGGCGTCGCCATGTCGATCAGATACACCGACGAGACGGGGGACATGAGCATCGCGCCGTACCAGTCTGATATTCAGGTGTCCTACACAGCCTCCGGCGGCCCTGAGACGCTAAAAGGGGCGATGACTGGGGCGGCGTCTGGCGGAGGGCTGGGCGTCCTAGCGGGCATCATGACGGGCAGGTCCGACAAGGACAAGGTAGCAGCCGGCATGTCCGGGGCGATAACGGGAGGCGCCATCGGCACATACAGGGGCTACGAGAAGGGGATGCGCGAAGGGGTCTCGTTCACCAAAGTTTTGGCTATGTCCGTCACCCAGGCAGAGAGGAAAATGCTCGAAATGGAGCGGAAGGAGCAGCTCGGACAGACCAAGAAAGCCACCGAGAAGGAGGGCCTGCTGAGGGAGAAGTCTAGGCTTGGGTCACAGGTTCAGCAGATGCTCGGCGAAGTAGAGTCCCTCAAGTCAGAGGAAGAATCGAAGAAGATCGAGGCCGAGGCAAATCGCATGAGGAGATCCACTCAGCTTGAGGAGAGATACTCGGGTAACAAGGACTTGCTGGAGAAGATGCTGGCTGCCGAAGGTAAGAGGTACGAGGCCGAGCTCAAAAATCTGGAATCCATCTACAGCAGGAGGAGATCTCTGCTCGAATCGAGGATAGCCGAGGCGGAGTTGCGGATAAAGCTCCTGACCGAAAAGCTAGAGGCGGCCTGACCCAATCAGCCGCCTCTTTTTTTCGTGCCGATTAGCCAGAAGGGTTGTAACTTCTAGCCCCTGTAGCAGACGATGGCTCCCTCTTTCTCCAACTTGTCTATCCTGTCATACGTGTAACCGAGCAGCTTCCTGAGGACTTCCTCGGTGTGCTGACCCAATACGGGGGCCGCCGTCGTGACCTCGCCAGGGGTCTCGGAGAGCTTAACGGGGAAGTTGGGTGTCTCGTATGCTCCGGCCATCGGGTGCCGAACCTGGACGAACATGTCACGCTCTACCAAGTGCGGGTCCATCATCGATTCGTAGGCCTCGTACACTGGTGCCACCGGCATCCCGACATATACGAGGTATTCGAACGCCTCTTTCCTGGTCATGTCGGCGACCAGCTTCTCGACCGCCTCATTGTTGAGATCCTCGACGCCCAGTTTCTTCTTCAGCTTCTCGATGGCCTTCGGCCTTTCCCCAGCGACCTGGATCCAGCCGTCCTTGACCTTCATAATCCCCCAGATCCTGTTCGGGTCCCTGGGCTGCCTCTTCCTGATCTCGGCCGTCGTCTCGTGGAACAGGCTATACTCAGTGGTGGCGCATGTGTTGAACGAGGCCATGCAGTCGAACTGGCTGACGTCGATCATCTGCCCCAATCCCGTCCTGTCCCTGAACCGAATGGCCGCGACGATCGAGAACGCTGCGAACACGGCCGGCCCCAGATCGCCGAGAGCTCCCGCCATGCTTATGGGAGGCCCATCAGGGTTGAAGTTCTTGCCCGTGGCGAAGGTGTGCCCGCTCATGGCTTCTGCGATCGCGGCATAGGAGGCGTAGTCTCGATATGGTCCATATTGCCCGAACCCGGAGAGTGCTGCGTAGATGATCTTAGGATTAAGTTTCCTCAGCACGTCGTAGTCGAGGCCCAGCCTCTCCATGGCTCCAGGCACCATGTTCTGCACCACGACATCGGACTTCTTCACCAGCTCCTTGACGATCGCCAGTCCCTCGGGGTTCTTCATGTCGATTGAGACGTCCTTCTTGTTCAGGTTGAGGGCGTAGAACGTGGAACTGACGTTCTTGAACAGGGGTCCAGGGCCGAGGCGGCCTATCTCCCCCCATGGGGGTTCGACCTTTATGACATCGGCGCCCAGCTCGGCGAGCATCATCG
>Ga0315280_10002926_pt1 | contig 26891 bp, 24 predicted proteins | sample YL17G06_40_MG_FD_203697 | JGI IMG/M metagenome (GOLD analysis project Ga0315280, IMG submission 203697) | Sediment microbial communities from Yellowstone Lake, YNP, Wyoming, USA - YL17G06_40 | ecosystem: Environmental > Aquatic > Freshwater > Lake > Sediment | place: USA: Wyoming | collected...
AAGCTATGTGGTGGAGCCCCTCTCCCTTTTGCTCGAGGAACTCTTTGTAAATGCTTGGTCCTTCGAGAGGCTCGATTACTTCGAAGCCCATCGGTCCGACATGTGTCTCTGCGATTTGCATTGTGTATTGTACACTTTTACCACGTACGTGTGTATCGTGGAGTCGTGGTGGTTTCAGGACGTAAACATTCTACGGTCCCCAGCCAAGCATCTTGTGATATATTTCCATCGTCTTACGCAAGTCTTTGGCGACAACGGCGACTTGGGTCATTATTAGAGAGGCTTTCCTGAGCTCATTTCCTTCAGACCTCGCTGCTTAGTCTTCGTATATCATTATTATTATATTATCGCGCCATAAATGCGCTCGACGGCATGGAACCGTAGTTGAGAATCCGATGGGCTCGAACCATCTATTCTATGTTCACAAGTGGCTCTCTGACAGAGTCCTGCGGGTCAGAGAACTATATCCTGAATCCCCTCTCTACCGTAGGGCGAGGAAACTCAGGCAGCAGGGCGAGAAAATAATTGACCTTACCGGGAATTGCATAAACGATCCACCTGCAGCGGTCTATGAGGCAATAAAGCGTGAACTTCCCACGGGTTTTCCCTCTCCTGAACTTCGAGGATTGAAAACGCTCAGGCAAGCTCTGGCAGAGGTAGAGGCCAAGGACACGGGAAGGGAAGTTGACCCTGACAGTCAGATAATAGTGTTCGGCGGAGGAGGCATGCAGGCACTGAACCTGACGATTCAATCCACCGTGAACCCTGAAGACGAAGTAGTCATCCTGACTCCATGCTTCGCTACCGACGAAATGGTAAAACTCTCTGGAGGAACCCCCGTTTTCGTGCGATTGAAAGAGGTAGAGGGCTACAAGCCAGATCTCAACAGGCTCTCAGAAAGCATCACGCCCAAGACTAAGATGATCGCTAACAAATACCTTATCAAGCAGGTGGAAAAGATATTCCTATGGAACGCCGAGTTCGCACCACCCATAACCCAAGTAGGCGTGGAGGCTGCAATAAGAAACTCAAAAGAATGGATGAAGGATCAGATTGACGGAATGAAGAGAAAGAGGGACATCCTGTATTCTGGCCTTACGAAGATCGATGGATTCAAGATTCACAAACCATTAGGAGGGCCTACGATGTTCCCCGACATCAGTCATTTCGAAAAGGATTCCATGAAATTCGCCTACTACCTCCTAGAGAATGCAAAAGTGCTTGTGCCCCCGGGGATCTTCTACATGGGCGAAGGTCACATTCGAATGGCCTTCTGGGGATCAGGCAAAGTACTCACAGAAGAAGAAATGCATGAAGTCGTTGATAGATTCAGGGAGCTTGTGCCAAAGTACGACTACTCTAAGTACAGTATGCCAGACGTGTGAAAAAGGCAGACTATGGCGACAAGACTAAGAAACGCCCACTGCACCGGGGGGTTGTTCTGAAAACAGTGAAATCAACAATTTACCTAGATCCGTATTGCGGGGGATCCCTCAAAGCTGAAGGTATGACGATCTTCCACATGGTCCCGCTTCCGTTCAATGCTTCCACTGACATCGATTTCACCTCGTAGTCCAAGTTCAAGGCGGCCGAGGAATACAACCGAGATTCAGGCATCAAATGCATAATGACCGCAGGCAACGATGATCTCCCAGAAGTAGACTCAGTGTTGAATTCTTCAGACTATGTGATGAACTCTGATGGCAAACCGGTCAGACTGACCGGTCATCATGAGAAGATAAGTGTCGTTGAGGCGAACATTACACCGGGGAAATGCCCCAGAGATGTCACTGAGGAGAAACTCAAGAAAAAATCTAGAACTTGGCTTGGAAAAGCGGAAAACATCCGAACTGCATATTCAACCTGCATGCTCCTCCAAAGGATTCGGGCCTTGACACAGCGTACATATTGGACGCGAAGTTGCCTGCGTACTCGCAAGTCCAACAACAATCGCAAGAAGCGCATTTCTATCGAAAGACATAAGATGCAAGCTGTTTTCTGAATAGTGAGATTCATTTGACAAAAGTGGAGATACAGGTTAACCTAGGAGAAAGTGACTACGATCCACAAGCGTTTGTGGATGCGGCTGTCTACACGGAAGAGATGGGTTTCAATACTGTTTGGTTCGGTGATCACATCTTTCCTTGGTTCCATTCTGGCAAGAGGTCCTCCTTCGTTTGGTCAGTGTTGAGTGTGGCGATGGAGAAGACTGCCGGAATAAAGGTGGGTCCTTGGGTAACCGTCCCCATAGGCGCAAGGTATCATCCCGCAATTATCGCGCAGGCAACTGCAACACTCGACAACATGTATCCCGGTAGATTGCTGCTCGGTGTCGGTTCAGGCGAGGCTCTGAATGAGAGGTCCTTCTGGAATGGGGATTGGCCGAAATGGGAGGAAAGAATGGAGAGACTGATTGAAGGGATCAAACTAATACGGATGATGTGGGATTCCAAAGAGCCATTCAAGTTCGAAGGAAAGTACTTCTCAGCAGATTTCTACTATCTCTACACGAAGCCGAGGGGAAAGATACCGATCTACTTCTCCGCGATTGGCAAGAGAGCCGCACGGCTCGCTGGACTGCATGCTGACGGTCTAATCACGATATGCCCAAGAAACAATCTCCAGACTATGAAGGAAGTAATCCTGCCGGCATATAGGCAGGGCAGAAGTGAAGCCAACAAGAAAGGCCCGGGAATAGCCGCAATAGAGTTAGGTTACAGCTTTCTGAAACCAGAAGAACTCGTGAGAACACAATGGAGAACACTCGGCTTCTTCCGCAAGGACTCCTGGAGTATCCCGACCCCGGTTGCAGTTGAAGAAGAAGGCAAGAAAGTCACTGTGGAAGATGTCCGAAAAGGGCTACATTTCTGCAAGAACTGGAGGGACCTGGTAGAAATCATTGAAGAGTACGCCAAGATTGGCGTGAAGTCTGTCGCACTTGTGACTCTCTGTAACAAGAGGCTAATTCGTGATGTTGCAAAGAATGTGCTGAGCGTCTTTTGACCCGACAACCAGCTCAGACTGTCTTCCCTATCTGTTCCTTTATAAGAAACTTACTATCAATTGTAATGGTTTCTAGCATCAATCACGTAAGGAAATACGACTTTCGATTCAAGTTCCCTTGCAATGTAGACTCCTTGCTTTGCAGCCTTTAGAGACAGTTGGAAACCATCAATCGGAATGAGAATTCTCTGGAACAACCTTTGTCACCACGCAAAACTCTCGTTGTTTTGCTTGAACCTAGCTTAAGGTGTATCCGGACGGTTGGTACTTTGTATCTATGCCTAGTCTTTATCGCCATATTGAGTATTGATATCAAAGGTTAATTAGTGTGCACTTCCTTACAAGTAGCCGAACTAAGGAATCAGAGATCATGCGTTCGCTGGCTCATGAGTTCGAAACAGTCATTGTTCGCTATAGAACGAAATCTCTGACAGTTAAGATCCCGCGTAAGAACTTTCTTTCATGCTTGTTGCCTGCTGATCCTGCTGGATCGAATGTCGAGGACAGTATGAGAAAAGCGCTGGACAATCCATGCAGCGTAGTTCTGCCCAAGATCGTGAAGAAAGGCCATAGGGTTGCCGTCCTTGTTGACGATGCTACCCGGCCAACCCCGGTTCATATGATCGGCCCCGCAATTCTGGAAAGGTTGAAGAACACAGCGCTTGACGCTAAATACTGGCATAAAACTCAATAGGTGAAAAGATTGAAAAAAGCGGATATAGAGACGCCAGCTTTACTCATAGATTTCGATGTGTTGCAAAGTAACATTCGCATGATGGCTAATTACCTGAAAGATAAACCCGTGAAATTGAGACCCCACACAAAATGCCATAAGACCCCTATAATAGCGCACATGCAAATGAACGCTGGTGCGAAAGGGGTTACGGTAGCAAAGTTGGGTGAAGCTGAGGTGATGGCTAACGCCGGCATTAATGACATATATATAGCGAACCAGGTTGTCCAGAAAAGTAAGATTGAGAGACTTGTTAACCTTAACCGGTACAGTATTGTCTCAGTCGCTGTGGACAACCCTCATATCGTAGAGACGCTTTCAAAAATCGCTTCTCGAAAAAACGTGAGAGTCAAGGTTATCGAGGAAATCGATGTCGGGCTGAATCGATGTGGAGTCTTACCAGGAAAGCCCGCGGTTGATCTAGCGAAAAAAATCACCCGTTCAAAGGGATTAATTCTTGAAGGCGTGATGGGGTGGGAGGGGCATGCGGCCTTCGTTCCCAACTTCGAAAAAAGGAAGGAGGAGTGCAATAAGTGTTATCAAAGATCAATAGAAACGGTGAAACAGATGTCAAAAGCCGGTATAGAAGTCAATACCGTAGGCGCTGGGGGGACGTGCAGTTTTAACATAGCAGCTGAATACCCCGGTATCAACGAGATCCAGGCAGGTTCCTATATTTTTATGAGTATCATGCACAGCTTAGAAGGGATTCCCTTCAAATCGTCTTTAACGGTTTTGACTACTGTGGTAAGCAGACCAGCTAAGAATAGAGGGATCATCGATGGAGGCGCGCAGACTTTCTCCACATTCGGAGGGTACCCAAGGGCTAAAGGGGTGGAAGGGGTGGAAGTTTATGATCTTCATATGGAGCATGGGCTCCTAAGATTAAGAAATCCTAGTATTGACTTGAAGGTGGGAGATATGATAGAGTTCGTACCCGCTTATCCAGACACGACAATAAACCTCCACGACAAATTCTATGTCATGAAGGGAGATACTATCGAGGAATTGTGGAAGATAGAAGGCAGAGGAAGGGTAGATTGAAAATAGGGTGTCCGACGGCATAATTAGAAATAGATGAACTTCCTCCTACCCTCAAAATATACGTTCTTACATCAAGGTCTCTTGTTCTATACGTACGCGTCCGTGAGATTAGTGTCAAAGGACTATAATATTGGAATGCAAGTTCATGCATTCCCGGGCTAGCGTGGCCATGGTAGCTTCAGGATGGATAGTTTTTGAATTGCCCGTCTTTAGGATCCAGATAGCTACTTCCTGATGACTCATGCAGCGGACTGGGCCCTACCTTGCTCGCCATTTCGATCAATTCCGTTCATTATAGGTTCGCTAGGCACCTTGCGTAGAATCAGATCTCCTCTACCTATCTCTTCTTCATATTCCCTAGTTCACTTCAGTTCTACGTTACGAACAAACGTTATAGGCAAGATGCAGTCATAAAACCCTACAAAATTCGAGGAACAGTTTCAGCTAGGTGCTTGGCTGTGAAGAAGATGATTAATGACCCGTTCAAAGTTACTGATGAACTTGTTGAAGGATTTGTTAGGGCTAACCCGGATAAAGCTAGAAGAGTTGAGGGTATGAACGTGGTCGTTAGAAAGGACGCCCCCATCAAGAATAAGGTTGGAGTAGTTATCGGCGGAGGGAGCGGTCATGAACCATTGTTTCTAGAGATGGTTGGCAAGGGGATGGGTGATGCGGTAGCGCATGGAGCAATTTTCACTTCACCTTCGCCTGATCTAATCTATGAGGCGGTTAGGCAGGTGAACGGTGGAGCAGGGATCGTTTTTGTCTACGGAAACTACATGGGTGATCGTTTAAACTTCGATATGGCTGCTGAGATGGCGCAGGCTGACGGAATAGAGGTCAGGACGATTCGCGTCTGGGACGATATAGCATCGGCACCTCTGGACAGAATATCGGAAAGAAGAGGAACGGCAGCAGACCTATTCGTAATCAAGGCGACAGGGGCCAAAGCTGAGACAATGGCAAACTTGGACGAAGTTGAGAGAGCAGCAAGAAAGGTACGAGACAACTGCAGATCCATGGGTGTGGCTTTAACATCATGCACAATCCCAGCCACAGGAAAAGAGACTTTCACCATAGCCGAAGACGAGATGGAAATAGGAATGGGCGCCCACGGCGAACCTGGAGTCCTAAGAACGAAGCTTAAGCCTGCAGATGAAATTGCTCAAATACTAACTGAGAGAATTATTCAAGATCTCTCACTCAAAGATAGCGATGAGATCAACGTGCTTGTAAATGGTTTCGGATCCACTACTCGAATGGAGATGCTAATACTATACAGAAAAGCCGACATGATCCTGAGAGAGAAGGGCATAAAGGTTTATGACGCCGTTATAGGAAACTTCCTTACGACCCAGGAGATGGCTGGAGCTTCATTCACCTTCTTGAAGTTAGACGATGAGATCAAAGAGCTGTGGGATGCGTCTGCTAGCTCACCAGGATTCAGTAGATGTTCCAAGTAGAGTAAAACAGTTAACTACATCTAGTCAGATTGTTTGGTGAAAATCCTCCGATGGAAACTATCGAGTCTCAGACTATCAAGAGAATAATCGCTAAGATCGCTGAAACTATGAGGGAGCAAAAGGACTACTTGTCACGTTTGGACGCCGCAATCGGGGACGGCGATCACGGCGTCAGTATGGTAAGAGGATTCAATGAAGCGGAATCAAGGCTAAGTGGGCTTCAGAATAATAGGATCGGATCAATCTTGAAGAACGTAGGGATCGCATTAACGTCAACCATAGGCGGTGTGACGGGTCCACTTTTCGGAGTTATCTTTCTCAAAGCAGGTGAAGCTGTAAGAGACAAGGAGACAGTTGATTTAGATGACTTGGCTCAAATGTTTCAAGCTTCACTAAGTGGGGTTATTGATCTAGGAAAAGCCCGAGTAGCAGAAAAAACCCTTGTTGATGCTTTGAGCCCGGCTGTCGAATCATTGAAGAAATCTGCGAGGCAGAAGAAGTCTCTGGCAGTAGCTTTAGAAGATGCTGTTTTAGAATCTAAGAAAGGGGCTGACTCAACTCGTGACATGCTAGCCAAGAAGGGGCGTGCAACATATCTGGGCGAAAGAGCCGTTGGGCACGTTGACCCCGGAGCCATGTCCGTATATTTCATCTTCAAATCATTTTATGATGCAGTTGAGATTATTTCCTGATGTTTCCTACTTTGGATCTGATAAATACTCTAAAAAAACTATGCTCTATTTACGGAGGATAAAACACCATTCTTGTCTCTCGCATATTGCTTCAATTCTTCTCTAGCTGGCTCTAGATACTTCTTAGGATCGAACTCTTTCGGATTCTCGGCAAAATATTTTCGCGCGGTAGCCGTAAAAATCAGCTTAATATCGGTGTCGAAGTTAGTCTTACAAATGCCTCTTTCAATGGCTATTTGAAGTTGATCCTCACTCACACCGATGGCCCCCTCCATTTGCCCTCCATATTTATTCACCATTTCAATATATTTTGGAGGAACAGCCGATGCCCCATGTAGTACTAGGGGAAATTCTCCGATCCTGTCTTTTATCTCATCTAATATGTCGAATCTTAGTTTAGGAACTCTATCCTCTATCTTGAACTTGTACGCCCCATGCGCTGTCCCGATTGATATAGCTAGGCTATCAGCGTCTGTTCTGCTGATAAAGTCTTCAACTTCGCTAGGTTTTGTAAACATCCGTTCAGGCGTCACCAGTTCTTCGATTCCCGCTATTCCACCCAACTCCGCTTCAACGGAGACATCATAATCGTGAGCATAATCCACGACACTTCTAGTGAGTTTCACGTTCTTGTCATAAGGTAAGAAAGATCCGTCTATCATTACTGATGAGAAACCTGAATCCACACATTTCTTACAGATTTCTAAGCTATCGCCATGATCGAGATTTAGAGCAACAGGGATATTGCTCCCTCTCTCTCTAATCGATTTGATGATTCCTTTCACCATAAGCATCAAGCAGGTCAAATTTGTATAATCTAGATTTCCTCGTAAAATCTGTAATATCACAGGCGAGTTTGTTTCTGCACAGCCATACAAGATTCCTTGAAGTTGTTCCAAATTATAGAAATTATAGCCTGGAATCGCATATCTCTCTCTTAAGGCCTTTTTAAACATCCTTCTAGTATTTACTAGATCTAAATCTTCGAAACGCCGAAGAGCAACTTCGCTTGCATGCATTAGTTTTTGCCAAAGCTTTACTTCGTAAAGGCTCATATTTGACCTACTCTTTCGTTTCTCTTTATTAATAGTGATGGTCGGCATGACATCTATTATCGAGCTTTGAATACAGATCACAATAACAATCGATCACCCAGATCCCTAGATTTCCTATCAAGCTAAAAAATTCAGTGGCCATTTTCCAACATAGTTTATGCTAGCTTAATTAGCATGAACTGGTACATGGCTTAAATGCAACTTCACGCAGGCCGGGCTTCCTTCCGCGGGATTTCGACTTCACACTACGTTCTTCCAATTTCGGATGGGTTTAAATCCAAGAGAAAACATGGTCAAAAATGAATCTTGGTAGACCGTTACTTGGGAGACCAACATTTTGAAGGCGGCATTTCTACACGGACCGTATGATATTAGGGTGGAGGAGGTTCCAATTCCAGAGATAGGCTCTCGAGAAATCTTGGTTAAGATGAAAGCTTGTGGGATATGCGGTACAGATATCCAGAAAATGAAGGGCAAGTTCATAACTCCTCCAAAGTTAGGCCATGAAGCGACAGGAAAAGTGATTGAGACAGGAGCTGGGCTGAAAGATGTTCAAGTGGGCGACAGGGTATTTGTACACCACCATGTACCCTGTTACAAATGTCATTACTGTAAGCACAGCGATTACACAATGTGCGAGGAGTATCCTAAAACGAACCTCGATCCATGTGGTTGCGCGGAATATTTTCGGGTTCCCGAGACAAATGTAGAACATAAGGCGATCCTGAAGTTACCTAGCCACATGAGCTTTGAGGTCGGTACGCTAATAGAGCCGACCGCTTGCTGTATAAGGGGACTTAATAAGAGCAGACTAGAAGTTGGAGATGATGTTCTGATAATCGGTGCGGGTCCCATCGGATTGACGATGGTGGATCTCGTGAAACTGCATGGTGGATGCACAATAACTGTGAGCGAGACAATGGAGTTCCGTAGCAAATTCGCAGAAGATTTCGGTGCTGACTGTGTGGTCAACCCTAGGCAAGAGGACTTACAACAAGAGGTTAGAAAGATAACTGACGGTAGAGGAGCTGACTTAGTAATCGTAGCGGTTGGGAGTTCAGAAGCGATAATTCAAGGGATAGATTGCGTGAGGAGAGGGGGGCAGATCCTTCTGTTCGGAGCTCCCCCTAGAGGAGAAGTTCTCTCCTACGATGTAAGTAAGATCTTCATAAATGAGGTTAATATTACGCCCAGCTACTCCGCGACCGAGATAGAGACTAAGTCAGCCCTTGAGCTAATAGAAAACCACAAATTGAACGTACATAAGCTCATTACGAATACCTTCCCCTTGACTGATACTTTTAATGCAATAAAATTCGCTGCGGAGAGCAAAAGCGCATTAAAGGTCGTAATTAAACCCTAAAGTGGAATATATCAAGTCCTCAGCCCCTGCACCTTAATTGAAGCATTTAGCAGCTTGTAGATTCCCTATTTAGTGAGCTCTCAACTCCCGCTCGTCCTAAAAAATAGATGTAAGCAAAAATGCTTCCTCTAAAGCCTGATAGCTAGAGGAGCTAGGTCAAACTTCCCAGCTCTCACGGGATTATCGCGACTTTGACTGCTTTTCCTTCCGCCATAAGGTGTAAACCTCTTTCAACTTCGTCGAGAGGCATCTCATGCGTTATGATCTCATTCGTTCTGACGCTGGCTGATGAGATTAGGCTCAAGGCTTTTTCCACGCAAGACGGTGTGTGATGGAACGCCCCTCTTATTGTGAGTTCGCCATAGTGTAGTTTACCTGCATCGATGGATACACTCGTGCCTGAGGGGCATCCACCGAATAGAAGGGCTATTCCAGCTTTGCGGGTCATTCTTATGGCGTTCTCCCAAGTCGCCGGAAGTCCTACGGCTTCTATAACAACGTCCGCTCCCAATCCTCCAGTAAGATCCATCACTTTACGGATTTGATCCTCTCTGTCAGGATTGATGGTGTTCTCAGCGCCTAATTTATGGGCGATCTCAAGTTTCGCATCCGAGACATCTATGACTATAACCTTGCCGGCTCCCCTACGCTTTGCCAATTGAAGGTGCAGAAGTCCTATTGGTCCAGCCCCAATTATCACGACCCTGTCTCCCAATCCAACGTCTGCCAAATCATTGCCGTGCACAACGCACGCCAAAGGCTCTAGGAGGGCGGCCTCTTTAAATGAGACTTGGTCCGGTATCTGATGAACATTCTGCCGCACGATCTTTCCGGGAACTCGAACATACTCCGCATACGCGCCGTCAGTTGAGAAACCGATCATGTCCTCCTCTAAATGCTCGCAGAGATTTGGCTTCCCTCTTTTGCAGAAGAAACATACGTTGCATGGCGCGGAGTTAGCAGCAGCGACTCTCATCCCCTCCTTAAAGGCGGCCACACGACTTCCAACCTCAGCTACAACGCCTGCAAATTCATGCCCCATTGTCATGGGCGGTCTCGCGAGTCTATGCCCCTTCCTATACATTTTCAAGTCAGTCCCGCAAGTCAAAACGACTTCAACTTTGACCAATAACTCTTCAGAATCAATCTTCGGGACATCTAACTCCTCCATCCTAATTTCACCGGGCCTATGATACTGAACCGCCTTCATCTTCTCTTCTCCAGCCAACGGTCGGCGTGCCATATGGTGTATGCTGCTTAAGTTAAATATCTTGTACTATGTAGAAGATGGGCAGCCTCTCAGAATCCCCCGCCAAGGAGAAACTAGACGTACTCGGTCCACATGACGTAGCCAAGGACTTGGCCAAGTACGCAACTGACTGAAAAGTGAGTCCTTAGAAAATCAACCTGAGACTCAGGACAATACTATTCATGGAAAACATTAATGATGAGAGATGATGAACACTATATGGGATCCAAGGTGCACATTCATCCGTGTGTCAAACGTGCGCTTAGGGAGATAGCGAAGAGAGAGCTACATGGCTCGACGCTTATAGTCAGAATCGCGTTGGACGCCTTAGGCGAGGTCGCTGTAGCCTCAAAAGCGAAGAAACCGCAGGACCTGTTTGATGAAGTGAATAGTTGCGGAATGCTTCTTCTTCGTGCGCGTCCGACATCTGTGTTGCTGGCGAACGGAATTCGATTTGCGACCCATAGATTAAAGGAAAAGATTGATGAAGGCTTCAGTGTCGAGGAATTGAAGAAGTTCTCCAAGTCGCAAACGATGGAATTCTTGAGAACGATAGAGGAATCGGTTGAGAAGATTGGTGAGATTGGCGCAAGAAGGCTGAGTTCAGGCGACGTTGTGTTGACTCATGGGTACAGCTCCTCTGTCCTTTCGATAATAAGAAAGGCCCGAAAGGATGGAAAGAAGATCACGGCTATAGTGACGGAATCTCGCCCGGAGTTCGAGGGTAGACTTGTAGCTCGACAGCTGGTCAGAATCGGCGTTCCCACGACTTTGATAATAGATTCTGCGGTCTCCCATTTCATACGAGAAGTGGACAAGGTTCTTATCGGCGCTGAAGCTGTCGCTGCTAACGGAGCTATAGTGAACAAGGTGGGCACATCGACGATCGCATCAGTCGCGCATGAGTCTAGAGTTCGAGTCTTTGCCGCTGCGAGCGTCTACAAGTTCAATCCGGAGACTATGTTTGGAGAACTGATCGAAATTGAAGAACGAGACCCTTATCTCGTAGTTCCGCGGTCGGAACTTCGAGGTCTGCATAAGCTTGAGGTTCGAAATATCGCTTTTGATGTTACCCCTCCAGAACATATTGACTTGATAATAACGGAAATCGGCGTAGTTCCGCCTCAAGGCGTAATAATGATACTGAAGGAGAAACGTGAGCTGCCCATATTGGCTATGGAGCCCGTGTTGGAGCTTGAGCAAAGCTAACCTCTAAGGAGTAGAGAATATCCTTCTGAACGCTTCCTTCTAGACCAGTGTTTTATACTTAACAAATTTTTATTGATGGAGAACACTTCACGTTCTGTAGGGGTTCAATGAGTTGCTTATATTTGGAGGGTCTGCTTCGGAGGTCCTCGCAATAGACGTCGCGAGGAAGCTAGGAGTTGCAGTCTCGAAGTTGGAGATAAAGAGATTCCCTGACGGTGAGAAATATCTGCGCGTCCAACAAGACGTTTCGGGCCAATGCGTAGCCGTTATACAGTCTACTTTTCATCATCCAGACGAATACCTGTTCGAATATCTGTTAATTGCGGATACCATGAGAGATCTTGGCGCCAAGAAGATAATTGCCGTTATTCCGTATCTTGCTTATGCTAGGCAAGACGAACGATTCAATCCAGGTGAGGCTGTAACGATTGAGACTGTGGCGAAACTTGTTGAAAGCGTGGGAACAAGCGAATTCTACACGGTAGATGCTCACCTTCATAGAATAAGTGACATTTCCAGAATCTTTTCCATACCGGCGCACAATCTCTCAGCGGTTCCTCTATTGGTAGAGTACATATCCAGCAATATTGATCTGGACGATTTGGTGGTCATAGGCCCGGATGAAGAATCTGAGCAGTGGGCTGCGGCAGCCGCTAGAATATTCGGAGTGGATTTTGATGTCTTGGAAAAGAAGAGGATAACAGCTGAGAAGGTTGAGATCAAGACACGTCGCCTCAGCGTTAGGAACAGAGACGTTATGGTCATAGATGACATCATCAGCACGGGAGGAACAATGGTCGAGACCATAAAGGTTCTGCGACGAGAAGGTGCTCGTAAGATAGTGGTCGGATGCGTTCACCCGGTGCTAGCAGGAAATGCCTTGGCCAGATTGTATGATTCTGGAGCAGATATCGTATTAGGTACGGATTCGATTCCAAGCCCTGTCAGTCGAGTAGGTCTCGCGTCTGCCATTGCTTCCGCATTGAGGAACGTGATAGAATGAAGGTTCTGCCGCTGGAAGCTAAGCAGATAGCAGACGACATAAGAACTATGAGAACGCGCGGAGCCGGCGAAATAGCGAGATCCGCTGTTAGGGCTCTGATAATTGTCGCCGAGGCGTCGAAAGCCGCAAACGTCAATGAATTCGTAAATGAACTCGAGCATGCTTCAAGACTACTTCTCGAAACTAGGCCGACAGCTGTTTCACTTCCGAATGGAATAAGATATGTCATCCATAGGGTACGTGAATCTCAAAAAACGCGCCGAAACTTGGAGGAGATACGTTCTGCTGCAATTCGAGCTGGCGAAGAATTCATTGCTAGCTCGAAGACAGCGATTCAACGCATCGGGCACATCGGCGCGAAACGTGTAAAAGACGGCGATATCTTATTGACACACTGTAACAGTTCAGCGGCGATCGCAATAATGAAAGCCGCTTGGGAACAGGGAAAGCAGATTCAGGTATTTGTGACTGAGACGAGACCGAGATTTCAAGGTTGGATCACTGCCAAAGCTCTCGGCGAAGTCGGGATACCAGTCACATTGATCCCGGACGGTGCAGTGCGGTTCTTCATGGATAAGGTAGATAGAGTAATCGTGGGCGCGGACGCAGTCACAGCAAATGGCGCCGTTGTAAATAAGATCGGGACATCCATGGTTGCGTTGGCGGCTCATGAGGCTAGAGTCAGATTCTTCGTAGCTGCTGAGACATATAAGTTCAGTCCAGAAACGATGATCGGAGAGCTTGTCAAGATTGAAGAGCGGGACATACTGGAAGTCATCCCTTCTGATGAGTTGAAGAAGATGCCGAATGTTAAAGTGAGGAACCCTTCATTTGACATTACGCCGCCAGAGTACGTTGATATTATCATAACTGAGAAGGGAATAATCCCCCCTCAGGGTGCAATCTTGGTGTTACAAGAAATGTTCGGAATACTAACGCCTGAGGAATTGAAAGAGTATCAGACCTATCAAATAGGGGAAGAAAGCTGACTCTGGAACCATAGCGCTTACCAGAAACCTTGCTAAAGCCTTGAACGTAGTAGTTGCTTCAGCGTACCATCAAAGATGTAACAAGCTTTCGAACGATCATGATGTTGACGAAAATTCCTTCAGGATCGCGATGCTCCTACTTGTGCCTAAACGATTCGCCCCAGCCTTGACCAACTCGTAAGCCTGATCGAAGTGCCTTATTCCCCCTGCTGCCTTGACACCCATTTCGCTACGCACGGTTTGCCGCATGAGCTTGACATCGTGAACAGAGGCCCCTGAAGGCCCGTAGCCAGTCGACGTCTTAACGAAGTGCGCCTGAGCATCCTTTGCGATGAGACATGCTTTTACTTTCTGCTTGTCGGTCAAGTAACCTGTTTCAATGATAACTTTGACAACGCCTCCTTCTGCCGCCTTAACAACTGCTTCTATATCATCTCTCACATAGGTGTAGTCCCTCGACCTCAACGCGCCTACGTTCATCACCATGTCAACCTCGTCAGCTCCATCCGCAATTGCAAGGCTAGTCTCGAAGGCTTTGACTTTCCTAGGAGTGGCACCGAATGGAAATCCTATCACCGCGCACACCTTGACCTCCCTGTTTCTTAGCAGCTGTGAAGCCAAACGCACGTGAACGGGATTTATGCAAACCGCGCCAAAATTCCACTTGACAGCTTCATTGCAAAGATTTCTAATCATAGTGTAAGTTGAACTAGGATCTAGCAACGTGTGATCAATTATTTTGGCAAATTTCTCAATGGTCAGACTACTGCAAGCGTTCAAACGCAAACACCGCGACAAGATTTATGTCAAATCCTCATCCTTTTGAGATTTTCGTCATGCTGCTGTTGTTGCGCGATGAGGAGCACAGTCATCCAAGACCGCCGAAAGACTAGGGTAGGTTCGCGTCATAGTGATGGCGAGCTTTGACCCAAGTTCTGAGTAACATTCATGAAATACTGCGACCTGCTACGGAGAATGATTCACATGAATTCTGAGTGCTTGGCTCTCATGTCGACTTCAGTTACACCTTCCGTTTGAGCAACAGCATATATGAAAGTCTCTAGTGTTAAAATGGTTCGAAGCTCAAATAGAGACTTCTTCGGATCCTTGGGAAAATAGCTACTTCTCAACCCCTTTGTTCTCTCAATGGTTCTCCCAGGGATTACTATCGGCACGTCAGCGATCTTCGCGAGCGGTGAGTCGATATAAGAAGTCACCACCGCGAGACGAACATTATTCTTCTTCGCTCTTTCTCCAAGTTGAAAGGGTACGCCAGTTCCAGATCCAGAGATTACAACTGCAAGATCATTTTCCTTGACACGTATGCTCCCTTTGTCCTTGAAGAAGTAGCATTCTCTCTCTTCATTTTGTCTAGCGCAGTGGCGCAGTCTTGTAACAAAGAACTTTCCGGCCATTCCTGATAGACCTTCACCTATCACTACGGTTTTCCCCGCCATAGGATTCATGGCGGATTTGGGTTTCGGCATAAGTTCATAGAGCCGTAACAGTTCACTTGTAGACGGCGCGTAGTCTTCACATAATCTACGCAAGTCGTCGTAGCAAGAACTAACGTCCGTCCCTCTCACAACGCTACCGACAAAAGACAACGTAAGGAATAGTGTTCTCAATTCGTATGAAGTTCCAAGCGGAGTTAGGGACGCGTAAGGTGCCCCCATCAATTGCCTAGCATAATAGTCGCCCTCGGTCTTCGTCTTCCCGGGGATATAGATCACATAGTCGGAAAGCCCTTCGAGTGGAGAACTCAAATTGGAGGTCAGGCTCACAAGCTTCGCATTCGCCTCCTTCGCAACTTTCGCAGTCTCGACGGTAAAAGTCGAGGTTCCACTTCCCGAAAAGGCAATAAGCAAATCGCTGGAATCAAAGATATACGGAACGTCTTCGGGTCCATGGACTTCGGTGTAGCCAAGATTCCTCAGGAACTTGGCGAAAATGTCAGCTATATCGCCAGATCGTCCGACACCAATACAGATTCTTCTGGCAGAAAGATCCAAGCTTTCCTTGAACCTCTTGAAGGTATCCTCCGCCGGAACATGTAGCTGGCTCAGCAAGCGACATAGTTCGCGATAGTTCTCCGGAATCTGATTGAAAGCATTCACAAGCCTCAGACTCCACATATTGTTTCTTGCACATTCGCCCGACGACTTGTTCTAGTCGCGGCAGCACACCCGCAATAGAACAGGATCGCCCCGCCTAATAGCATAAACTCACATCCATGCCCTTTGAGCCTCACGCCTTAGGAAAACTCGAAGAGTCATAAGGCAACTTGGCTTCGACGTTGCAACAATCCGCTCGAGAATTCTGACACTCATCAACGTCCCCTCAGTCTCTCTGGTATCAGGATCATTGGAAAACTACATATATATGTTCAATAGATGTCAATAGTCCGTGGGATAGAAAAGATGGTTGAAGTCGTTCTCGACCATGTGAGCAAGCACTTCGGCGATGTGAAAGCTGTTGATGAAGTGAGTCTAACGATCAACGATAAGGAATTCGTTACTTTTCTCGGCCCCTCAGGATCCGGCAAGACGACTGCTCTGCGTCTCATTGCCGGGCTGGAAACTCTTACAGGCGGAAACATAAGGATAGGCGACAGAACGGTGAACGACCTTCCTCCTAAGGATAGAGACATCGCAATGGTATTCCAGAGCTATGCGTTGTACCCTCACATGTCAGTCTTCGACAACATTGCTTTCCCGCTAAAGATCCGGAAGGTTGCAAAGGAGGAGATAAAGAAAACGGTGAAACAGACGGCTGAGATGCTGGGAATAGAGAAATTCCTGAAGCGGAAGCCTAAGGAGCTTAGCGGAGGCGAGAGACAGAGAGTGGCGTTAGGGAGAGCCATAGTCAGAAATCCCTCAGTCTTCTTGATGGACGAGCCTCTTTCGAACCTCGATGCGAAACTGAGAGTCTACATGAGGGCTGAACTTATCAGACTCCAGAAGAAGCTCGCCACGACACTCATCTACGTAACGCACGACCAAGTTGAAGCGATGACGATGTCAGACCGAATAGCGATAATGAATTACGGGAAAATACTTCAGGTCGAGCCGCCGAAAGGAATATACGACAAACCTGTGGATACGTTTGTGGCTGGATTCATCGGCAGCCCACCTATGAACTTCATAGACTGCAGCTTCGTCGAGAAGAACGGAACAGCGATCCTCGACGCAGGTACATTCACACTCGACGCCTCGGAGTTAAAAGGCCTAATCAAAGAGAAGGCAACAGGTTCCGAGCTTATTCTAGGGCTAAGACCCGAGGACGTATCCGTTCAAAAAGAGCGCACGCCTGGCGAGCTGATCAAATCAGAGATCTACGTCATTGAACCATTAGGGTATGAACTAATCATCGACCTAAGAGTGGGCGACGGGATAGTGAAAGCGAAGAGCGCGCCTGACTTCGCAGCTAACATCGGCGACACTCTTTGGATAAAGTTCGACAAGAGCAAGATGCATGTCTTCGACAGGAAGACTCAAAAAACGATAGTGTAGGAGATAGCTACAGAGAAAGTCGCCACCTTCCTCATTGACGCTAGCCTAATCTCAGATTTCACGAGTGTCGGTAAGCTACTGTTTGTTTAGCCTTCCAAGCCATTCTTTTTCTAGATCCGGTATCTCATAGCGTAAGGGAAAACGGGTAGGGTATGAACCACTAGGTTCGAGGGCACTCTATCCGCTTCTGCGTTAAGCAGCTTTGAGCAGCATCCTCGTAACTCTTTGCGTGCGGGGATAAGAAGACCCTCATTTACAGTCTAACTCGAAGCATTTGACTAAGCTCTGGCTACAGGCCGACCCGATTGTTCACTTGCTATCTCAGTGCTCGTTCAAATATTGAATAACATCGCTTATATTAAGGTCACCAGCAGGAAACGGTGGTGGACGTAAGTGCAAGTTACGTGTGCAGGGATATTTGTCGTAGATCTGATAGCTGCAGACCTGCCGAGAGTCTCAAAACCCGGAGAGATCACATTCGCTCCCCGAGGAATAGGCACATACATAGGTGGGCATTCAGCCAACGTCTCGATCGACTTGATTAAACTAGGGATGGCCAAAGGCGAGGTAAGTTGCATTGGCGCAGTAGGTGAGGATCTCTTCGGATCGTTTGTCGAGGAGACTCTCCGAAAGCATCGGTTGAAGGTTAATCTACAGCGGACAAAGAAAGCTGGAACGTCCGTAGATCTTATTCTTGTCGTCAAAGGACAGGATCGTCGATATCAGGTTGATGTCGGCGCAAACCTTTATCTCAGCCCATCCCATGTTCTCTCAGTTGTAAGGAAGGAAAGCCCTTTAATCTTCTACGTCGGCGCAACGGGACTCCTGGGGAAGTTTGACACCGAACTTGCAGCGGTCCTCAAAGAGGTGAAGAGTCTTGGGTGCGTTACATTTTTGGACCCGGTTGTACCATACAGAAAGAGTTGGAGGCATCTTCTTAGAGCAATGAAATGGATAGATGTCTTCCACTGCAACGACAAAGAAGCTTCAAGCATTACAAACGAAAGCGACGTGATGGGTGCGATAAGGTCCTTAGCTGATGCAGGTCCAAGAATTGTAGCGGTAAGTCTTGGCGGGAAGGGCCTAGTAGCGGCGACGAGGAAACGACTCGTGAGAATGAAGGCATTTCGAGTTAGAGTCGTCGACCCGACAGGGGCTGGTGACGCATTTTGTGCAGGAACCATCTATAGGCTTCATAGGCTTATCCAGAGGCGTAACGATCAAAGTCTGGCCTTGACAGAAGATGAGCTAGTTGGAGTCTTACTTGAAGGAGAGGCTGCGGGGGCTGCATGTGTAACCGCGGTTGGAACAACGTCCGCGGTTACTCGACAGAATGTTGATATGTTGTTGGACACTCAAGGCTCAAAAGTACGTAAGAGTGTAAAGATAACGAGACTCTAGTAAGATTGCGCCAAAAAAAGAATTAGGGTTTTACCTGAACCTTGACGGCGTTCCCGAGACGCTTCTCAGCTGTTTCAATGGCTTCGCCGGTTTTCTCAAGAGGAAAGGTGTGCGTGATCAACGGTTTGACCTTGACAAGCCCTCTGCTAATGGCCTTCAGCGCAGCGGGGAATGTGAACGGTGATAGCCAAGAGAACGCTATCTCCTTGTCCGCCAGCGTTCCTTCCCAAAGATTAAGTGAGAGTGAGTCTTCAGGATTGTACCCTGCGCCCCCGAAGAAGACTGTTCTAGAACGACTTCCACCGATCTTTAGGGCTTGCTGGTTGGCCTCTCTGTCACCGGTAGCCACTATGACTGCATCGGCCCCCTTCCGATCATTCAATTCCAAAATTTCTTCGAGGAGATCCTTCGCATAGAACTCTGATTCTTTCTCCCTGACATTTATTGTGTAGTCTGCTCCCAGCTGGATCCCCATCTTCAGCCTGTAGTCCCTTGTGCCCACAAGCGCAACTTTGCCCGCTCCAGAAGCCTTAGCGTATTGAGTCATCATCAAGCCTATTGGCCCAGGGCCTATCACTACGCAAAAGTCACCTGGAGCTATTCTCATCTTTCTTACTCCATACACCGCGCAGGCAAGAGGCTCAGTAAAAGCCCCTTCCTCATACGTTACATTACCAGGTAATGGGTGTAAGTAATTGTAGAATGCCCTGCAGTACTCGCTAAAACCTCCATCTACATTCACGCCTAGAACAACCATTTTGACGCAAAGATTCGGCATTGCGTTCTTGCATGGAGCGCATACACCGCATGATTGGACTGGCTCAACGACCACGCGTTCACCTATGTGGAGCAGTCCGAGTTTCTCAGCGAACTCTCCTAAGCCGACTATTTCCCCTGTGAACTCATGCCCAAGTACCATTGGTGGCGGTACGTCTGCCTTTCCGCGTCGGTAGTAAGCGACGTCAGATCCACAAACTCCGACTGCCTTGACGCGCAGTAGCACTTCATTTGCAGCGAGTCTGGGAACCTCTCTCTCCTCAACTCCAATTGTTCTTGGACCATGCAGCGGAGCAGCCTTCATTTTCTCAGCCAAGTTCGTCGTTCTCCCGTTCTTATCCGTACTTTGCAACCAATTGATCCATGAATTGCTTGCAGGGACCCGTCTCTTCCCAAGCATCCGGCCAGAAGCATAGGTCAAGTGCAAGCCAGCCGCTGTAACCAACCTTGTTGAGAGCTTTCATTACCTCGTCGAAATCTATGATTCCTTTCTTGAACGGGGCGTGAGTCGAAGTTCTGTGCGGATTGAGGGTGTTATTGCTGTCAATGAGGTGAACATGCCCTATCATACCCTTGAGCCGAGTTATGAACTCAGCGGCTATCTTGCTGAGCGGCACATCTATTATGTCCATTGGAGGCGACTGGTTGAGCCCTATCCCGCAGCAATGTGCATGACAAGTGTCAACCATAGCTTTGAAGTTAGGGTGGTTAACAGCTTTCAGAAGTTTGAGGACTTCGGAAGGCTTGTTTAACATGAACCCTGGCTCAAACTCCCAGACAAGCACTACACCTGCATCCTCAGCCTTTTTAGAATACTTCTTGAAAGCGGTTTCAACCCGGTTCCAAGCCGTCTCGTAAACAACGCCTGGAACCCCTTCTGGGCCAGAGACGGTGTCTACTCTCATCGATTTGATGTCCAAGTCTTGACAAAACTGAAGAAATGCGTCAAGACTCTTCTCATGGGCCTCCCTCACATCTGAGTATGGCGATCCTATCGGATTTCCGGAAAGGTCAGCTGCGATGCCGACAACTTTCAAACCGTATCCGGCTATCTTCGATCTGAGATCGTGACGATCGGATTTCTTCGGGTATAGGTCGGGGTGCGCATGCGGTTTGAAGCCAGAAAGCTCTACGCCATCAAACTTCAATCGGGAAATCATCTGGAGGCATTCTTCCAGCGTATAGGGTCGCGCATTATATGGTGGGAACATGTACGGCCAAGTGCCGCAACCAAGCTTGAACTTTCCCATCGAATCACCGTTCTACAGTTTAGTTCGAAGTTAAAAAAAGACTTTCGGTAATGCAGGTGAACTGAATAGTCTTATTAGTTCATTGCTGCTAGTATGATTTTGGGGAAAATGGTGGTGTTTTGAAAGATGGTCAAGATCGGAGTAACAAGCTGGGTTTGGGTCTATCCGTTTGATCCAAAAGTCATCGGAAAGGCGAAGGAGATAGGTTTTGATGGTGTTGAAATCCCGATTGAAAATCCAAAGAAGATCAATGTTAAGGCGACGAAAGAGGCGCTTAAATCGCATGAAATCGAGTGTTCCTCTATATGCACAGTCTTGGGGCCTGATCGAGATGTTATCCACCCTGACAAAGCCGTAAGAGAAAATGCCAAGAAATACGTGAAGACGTGTATTGACTTCGCAACCGAGTTCAACACAGATATGGTTTGCGGCCCCCTCTATTCCTGCGTTGGAAAGACGAAATTCATGCGCGACAAGGAGAGAGAGTGGAAGTATGCTGTGATGGGACTGAAGGAGATGGGCAAATACGCTGAAGACAGAAACGTGTTTCTTGGGGTGGAACCTCTCAACCGATATGAAACTCGATTGGTCAACCTTGTGTCGGATTGCATCAGAATGCTGAAAGAGGTCGATAGTCCCGCTGTTAAGCTTCATTTTGACACGTACCACGGCAACATAGAAGAGAAATCGTTGGGCCAAGCGATTAGAGAGGGCGGAAGCTTGCTCTACCATGTTCACGCCTGTGAGCATGACCGAGGGACACCAGGATCAGGTCATATCGAATGGAAAGAAGTGGCTCAAGCACTGAAAGACGTAGGATACAACCGATATATGGTCATAGAGACATTTCAACCAGGTACTAAGGAGATCGCCACAGCGGCCTCAATATGGAGACCGTTAGCGGCGAGTCAAGACGAACTAGCACGAGAAGGCATGCGTTTTCTCAGAGAATTGATGAAGTAAAGCTCCAGCCCAACCTTCTTCTTTACCTAGAAGGGGTAGCGCCGCAGCTTCAGCCTCGAAACATCAATCGCGAAATAGACATCTTCGGCGGCGACTTTAATCCATGCTGCTTGTATCTCATTCTTGTATACCAGAACAGGCTTCTTGCTATGCCAAATACCTTGCGTAACACCATGACACTCATAACAAAAGAGGTTTTAATTAATTCCAAGTTTATTATCTCAATACTAGGGGTTACATCAATCACATCAGATTATATGGTACCTGTTCAACATGTATCTTCCGAAATCATGATCCATTAAGGAGTGAATGCAAGGATTGGCTGGAGTGAAGCTCAAGAAAGTGTCAAAGAGAACAGGGACCCTATGTCCGGTATTCGATATGAACTTGGAAGTAGCTGACAAGGAGTTTGTCACGCTACTAGCACCGAGCGGCTCTGGGAAGACTACTACGCTACGTATGATCGCTGGTTTGGAGGTTCCTGATGAAGGCGAGATATACATAGGGGATGAGCTGGTAAACGATCTGACTCCAGCCGAACGAGATACGGCCATGGTCTTCCAGACTTATGCACTTTATCCTCACCTAACTGTTCACGGTAATTTGGAATCACCACTACGGGCCAAGGAGACACCTCAAGGTGAAATGGATTCTAGGGTTAAAGAGGTGGCTGATATTCTCGGCATAGCCAACCTACTTGAGAAGTATCCTACGCAGCTTAGTGGCGGAGAGATGCAGAGGGTTGCCATTGGGAGGGCTATAATCAGGAGACCTCGTGTATATCTATTGGATGAGCCATTAACGAACCTGGACGCAAAACTGAGAGTTCACATGAGGGCTGAACTCAAACGCCTCCACAAAGAGCTGGGACAGACTATGATATATGCTACCCACGATGAGTTGGAGGCTCTCAGCATGTCCGATAAGATAGCTGTAATGAGTAACGGGAGAATAGTTCAATACGGAATTCCCAACGAGATATTTGAACATCCTAAGAACCTCTTCGTAGCTACCTTTGTGGGGACACCTACAATGAACCTGTTTGAGTGTGCACTCTCTGAGCAGAAAGGTCAAGTATATCTTGAAAGTAGCGTACTCAAGTTGAATGTCACTGAGTTAGCTGAACTAATTCGCGGCGAAACAGGCGGCAGCGAATTTATTCTAGGTATACGTCCGAGCGACTTGGAGATTCATGCTGAGAAACCTCTTGAAGATTGTATCCAAGGAGAAGTCTATGTCTTAGAACCCATGGGCGCAGTGGTAGTCGTGGACGTTAAAGTTGGAGAGAAGCTTGTGAAAGTTAAGGTTCCAGGATCCGTTTCTCTAGAACTTGGAACAGAGATATGGCTCACGTTTGATAAAGACAAAATGCATATCTTCGACAAGAAGACGAAAGAAACCGTAGTCTGATAGGTGATATGCTATATGGCGCGTGTGGCAGTTAAGAATCTAACTAAGAGATTCGGGAAGATAGCAGCTGTTAGCCGACTAAACCTTGAAGTTGAAGACAAGAAGTTTGTGTGTTTTCTAGGCCCCTCTGGATGCGGAAAAACTACTACGCTACGTATGATCGCTGGTTTGGAGGTTCCTGATGAAGGCGAGATATACATAGGGGATGAGCTGGTAAACGATCTGACTCCAGCCGAACGGGATACGGCCATGGTCTTCCAGTTCTACGCGCTTTATCCCACACTTACAGTTTATGATAACCTAGCCTTCCCATTAAGGACTCAAAAGACCCCTAGAGATGAGGTTGATAGGCGGGTGAAAGAGGTCGCGGACATTCTGGGAGTAACCAAAATACTCCATTTGAAATCTGAACAGCTTACGCCTGGAGAATCTCAGAGGGTTGCCATTGGGAGGGCTATAATCAGGAGACCTCGTGTATATCTATTGGATGAGCCATTAACGAACCTGGACGCAAAACTGAGGGCTAGAATGAGGGCTGAGCTCAAACGCCTCCAGAAAGAGTTAGGACAGACGGCGATTTACGTGACTCATGACCAACTAGAGGCCATGACCATGGCTGACAAAATAGCGGTCATGAATCAAGGAGTACTTCAAAAATACGATACGCCAGAAAGTGTGTACAACCATCCGAACAACCTCTTCGTAGCTGGCTTCATAGGAAGCCCCTCGATGAACTTCATGGAAGGTACGCTAAGAGAGATGGATGACAAGCTCGTTTTGGACAGTGGAGAGTTCCAGCTGGACGTAACAGAGTTCCGAGAACCTGTGCTTAAAGAGGTGAAGGGCAAAGAAGTGATCTTAGGGATCCGACCTGAGCACGTGTCCGTAGGATCAAAGCCTTTAGGAAGCTATGCCTTCCAAGGTGAGGTCTACGTGGTAGAGCCGCTAGGGGATCAAGCCATCCTAGATTTCAAGATTGGGGACTCCGTTGTCAGGGCAATAGTTCCCCCCGACTTTAAGGCAGATGTAGGGAACAGGTTGTGGCTTTCATTCTCTAAGGATAATTTTCATATAATCGATAAAAAGACTGAAGAAGTAATATTGTGATTATAGATTCAGAGGATAAAGGAGCTTGGATGTTGAAATGATCTCGCAGAGGACGAAGGATACAGTAGAAAAGGTAGGCATAGGCCTCTGCTTTCTAGGATTGTTCGCCATACTCCAACCCTTCTCAATGCTCCTCTATCAATACGGATTCCAAATCCTATGCATAGGCGGATTCATATACACAGCGTTAGGCTACATACAGGCTGATGCGCCCATACCCAAAGCCACCGCTATAGCATTAACAGTACTGGGTGTAGTGATAGGATTCTTGCTCCTAGGCATAGCCCTAGTCCCAGTACTAGTAGGATGAGAGTTTTTCTGGGCCAAAGGCTTCCTCGAATTTAAGAGTCCCTAGGGAAACGGGATCCGAAGCACATAGAAAGATGAAGCACTTCGTCAACGGCTACAATAACGCACAGTACCATACCGCAATCAAATGTGCACCACTTAAAAGTCCAGTAGCACAGACGACAATGACAAGTGACCTGTGTACCATGTCTACTCCGTGACCAAGATCAGTTTCCTGATCAGGATCATTTTCCCTTTACAGTTCCGAAGGTTATACCTCGCAGTAGATACTTTTGAAGGAAGAACGTGAATATCACGACGGGCGTTATGTATATTACCTCTGTTGCCGTGATAGTGCCCCAGTTTATACCTGACTCGCCTCTAATTCTCGCCAAAGCAACGGGAACAGTTCTGGTGTCAAAGCCGGACAGAATGTAAGCAAACAAGAATTCGTTCCAAGCCATTATGAGGCAGAATACGGCTGTTGCAGCGATACCTGTGAGTGCTTGAGGAAGAACCGCTTTTCGGAAGGCCCCCATTCGGCTATACCCATCCACCATTGCGGCCTCATCCAGTTCTCTAGGTATCTCATCGAAGAACCCCTTCATCATCCACACGGCGAAGGCCATGTTAAACATAATGTAGAGCGCTATTAAGCCGATGTAGTTATTCAATAACCCTAATCTCTGATACATGAAATAGATCGGTATTATAACGGCTATGGGAGGCAACATGCGGGTAGCCAATATGAAGAATAGCCATGTATCCTTCCCTTTCACGTTGAACCTTGAGAAGCTGTATGAGGCTAGAGTACCTATGAGTATCACTAAGGCTATGCTAGACACCGATATGAAGAAACTGTTAAAAAGGAATTTTAGGAACTCCGTAGGTCCAGGTGTCAGACCATACCTACGCTCATAGAACACATCGATAAAATTGTCGAGTATAGGTTGGAAGTCCCATTTGGGCGGAATCGCGAACATGTCAAGCCTTGTCTTGAGGGATGTCACTATCAGCCAGTAGACAGGGGATAGCCATACTGCGGTCACCATAGCGATTAGAACATGTTTCATGTTCTTGACAACCTTGGCTTTGGCTTTGCGATTCATATGATTAAACCTCCAATTCTCGGGTAATTCTGGCTTGAGCAGGACGTCTAGTGAGGAACCTCAAGTAGATATTTGTTAAAACGATTATCATGACTAGAAATATGTAGGATAGTGCGGTAGCCCGTCCAGTATGGAAATACTGAAACGCCTCTCGATATACTCTGAAAGATATTAGCTCAGATGCGTTTCCAGGTCCTCCATCGGTAAGTATAAAAACTGTATCGAACACTTTCAGGATATCCATCGTCCTGAACAGCACGGCAACTCCTACTAGGGGCCTTATTATTGGAAAGGTAACGTATCTAAACTTCATCATCCAACCTGCGCGGTCTATACTCGCCGCCTCATAGAGGTATCTGGGCACAGCAGTTAGACCAGCTAGAAGGATCAATACCATAAATGGGGTCCACATCCATATGTCCACTAAGGCGACGCATGGGATAACCCACTGGGAAGTGTACCATCTGAAACCTGTGATCCCTGCCAGTGAGAGCAAGTATGTGAAGATGCCAAACGTTGAATCGAAAATGAATCTGTAGAACACGCCTATGGCGATCGGTGCCAGCATCATCGGAATCAGTAGAAGAGTAAGAACTATGCGGCGGCCTTTGAATTCCTCGTAGAGCAGAAGTGCTACACCAAAACCTAAAAGAAATTCGATAGGCAGAGCTATGGCCAGGAAATATGCTGTTACCTTAAAGTTATCCCATACCGTGGGATCGTTCAGAATCTGAAGGTAGTTCTGCACGCCTATGAATATTGGAGGACGTTTCAGCATAATGGAGTACTCAAAAAAACTGAGGCCTAAAGACCACATCAACGGGTAGATTACTAAAACGAGAAGTATCAGAATTGCTGGAAGTATCATAACCCACTTGAGGGTTTTCTCTCTCATATTCAACTAACCGCTCGGTAAATTTTAGTGATAGCACGCTTGGATTTATATGCCTTTTTTACGATGTGCTGTGTTGCATGGCTGGTCTTGAATACATGAAGATGTCAAAGGGTGGGCACCAAAACGAGAAGCTAGACGAGCAGATTTAGATAGAAATGTTGAGAAAAATCGGTCATGCAAGCTGTCTATAACGGGTAGTGAAATAATTTCGGGAAAGGAGAACACAGCGCGCAACACGGGTTCTGATGCGTGGCCAGTATCTACGTATAATCTTCTGTAGATTTGGTCAATTCTTCAACAGCAGTCGGAAAATTTATTCATTTGACATAAAGAATACTGGATCTAGCCCTTAATCTAGATGTTTTTGCCAGCGTTT
>Ga0315280_10002928_pt1 | contig 26890 bp, 23 predicted proteins | sample YL17G06_40_MG_FD_203697 | JGI IMG/M metagenome (GOLD analysis project Ga0315280, IMG submission 203697) | Sediment microbial communities from Yellowstone Lake, YNP, Wyoming, USA - YL17G06_40 | ecosystem: Environmental > Aquatic > Freshwater > Lake > Sediment | place: USA: Wyoming | collected...
GCCCGCATGTAGCTGGTAGAGCTCGGCTTCCCGAAGAAGCTCGAGCACCCCCGTGAGCACGACGCCCTGCAAGCCTCCCGGCTCATCGCGCGCTGAGTCGAGCGCCCACGCCGTCATGGACGGCGGTCGGTCCCCGATCTCCGCACAGACGTCGTTGTCAACGAGCCAGCGCCTCATGCCATTCGCGTAGCAGGCCGTGCCGAAGTGGTGGTACTGCGGCTCGGCGTCCGCCGGGAGAGAGGGCAACTCGGCCGCGGCCTGCAGGTCGACCCGTATCATCGGCTGCGGCTCCGTCACACGGTCCAGCCAGGCGAAGCATGGCTCGACGGCCTCTGCGAGCCACGCGTCGCTCGCACGGATCTCGAGGGTGACGCCGTGGAGTGACAGTGTCAGCAGCTCGGGGGGCATTCCGTACTCATGGTCTGGGAATGGGGGCTGCACAATGGACCGTCGGTCCTGAGCCGGCGGCCGCTCGGTGGCCGCCGTGACGAAGGACGAAGCCAATTACCCCGCCCTTCGTCACGCTCGCGCTGTCGCGCTCGCGGCTCAGGGCGAGCGGGATTGCCTCTGCGCGTTTGGCCTGAGTAGCTCGAGGCCGCGCAACGAAGGATGCTGTAGTATGATGGAGGCACATGACGCCACCGAGGAGGTATCGGATGACCTACACTGTGGTGCTTCTGCCTGCCGAGGAGGGGGGCTACACTGTCCTCGTTCCCGCGCTGCCCGGCTGCGTCACAGAGGGCGACACCCTCACCGATGCCCTTCTGATGGTGGAGGACGCCATAGCGGGCTATCTCGCCGTGCTCGCGGAGGACGGCGACCCACCGCCCACGGAAGGCCCGGAGATCAGCGTGCGCCTTGGCGAGTGTCGGGAGGCGCTCATCCGCAAGGTGTCCGTGCGGCAACCGGTGCCCGAGTATGCCTAAGCTGCCGCGCGTCACGGCACGCGAAGTGGTGGGAGCGTTGCAGCGCGCCGGGTTCGAGGAACGGCGCTCGACGGGCGGGCATCTCATTCTGCGTCACACGGAGACCGGGCGCATCGCTGTCGTGCCATCGCATCCGGGTGACCTCAAGGCGGGCACGGTGCATGGCATACTGCGGCAAGCAGGCATCTCAGCCGAGGAGTTCCGCCAGTATCTGCGCTAGCCGGTCCCTCCCGCCGTCAGCCTCAAGCCGTGAGTCTCTTCCCCTCTCCCCCTGGGAGACGAATGTCTTCCCCTCTCCCTCTGGGAGAGGGTTAGGGTGAGGGAGACATCCGATGAAACCCATCCATCCATTCGCCCGAAGCCGTGACGAAGGGCCGTGGGCCCGCCCTTCGTCACGCTCGCGCTCTCCTGCGTTCGCGCTCGCGGCTCAGGGCTGACGGAGTTGGAGCGCGTATGGCTCTACTCCGCAACAACGGCCAGCAACCCGGCCTCGTGAAGCTCCCGGCAGAATGTGACAACCGCCTCGCGGGCGTCCTCGGGGGTGACGTCGTAGACCTCGGCCATAGCGGCGATCATCTCCGCCACGTCCTTGCCCGTCTGGACGGCTTGCCAGATGAGCACTCCGCTCTCATTGAGGCCGAAGTAGCGCCTGGTCTTGAGGTTCAGGATCACGACCTCGTCCTCAAGAGCCGTGAAGACGATGTCCTTAGCAGGCTCAAAGCGGGTCGAGTCCACTATCTCTACTGCCACGTGCTATCAACCCTCCCGAGGGTGCACAATCCGCCGTCCCTCAGTTAACGTGCTCGCTGTTCGCCGTCCCCACACGAGTTGCCTGCCGCCTAGCGCTGGCTCCCTCCGCGCTCACCCTGCCCTCCTTCGACGGGCTCAGGACAGGCTCTCCCCAGGGAGGGGGATCGGGGGGGAGGGCCGGCCGATCGCGATGTGCGCGAGCCCCTCGCGCGCTAGGTCCTCCGGTCGATAGAGGTTGCGGCCGTCGAACACGGCATCGCCCCTCATCAGACGCTTCACCTTCTGCCAGTTGGGCAGCCGGAAGACCTGCCAGTCGGTCATCACCGCGAGCGCATCCACGCCCGCCACCGCGTCATACATAGACGCGCACCCGATGGCACTGCCCTCCCAGAGGTCGCGCACCTGGGAGACGGAGGCCGGATCGTAGACCTGCACCACCGAGCCCGCGGCGAGCAGGTCGGTGATGAGGGTGACGCTCGGAGACTCCCGGGTGTCGTCGGTGTCGCGCTTGAATGAGAGGCCCCAGACCCCAACCCGGAGGCTGGCCAGGTCGTCGCCAAATCGCTCGCGGATCTTGGCGATGAGCTTCCGCTTCTGGCCCTCATTGACCGCGTGGACGGCGCTGATCAGCTTCGGGTCGTAGCCGTGCGTCGCGCCCAGGCTCATGAGGGCCTGAACGTCCTTGGGGAAGCAGGACCCGCCATAGCCTACGCCCGGGTAGAAGAAGTGAGAGCCAATCCGCTTGTCGGCACCCGCGGCGAGCCGGACAGCTTCGACGTCGGCGCCCAGACACTCGCACAGGTTGGCGATCTCGTTGATGAAGGAGATCCGGGTCGCGAGGAAGGCGTTCGCCGTGTACTTCGTCATCTCGGCCGAGCGGTTGTCCATGATGAAGACCATCGTGTTCGAGCCCAGGTACGGTCTGTGGAGCGCGGCGACGCTCTCGCCGGCCTCCTTCTCGCGGCAGCCGATGACCACGCGGTCCGGGTTGGCGAAGTCGCGCACGGCCTGGCCCTCGCGAAGGAACTCGGGGTTGGAGACGACGGCGACATCGTTCCTGCCCGCCTCTTCCAGGAGGTCACGCGCCCAGTCCGCCGTGCCGACGGGAACGGTGCTCTTTATCGCGAGCACAAGCCCTCGCGGCGCATGCTCGGCAACGGTTCGCACCGCCTGCTCCACGAAGCTGAGATCAGACGAACCATCGTGGCGAGGGGGCGTGCCGACGGCGATGAATGCCCATCTCGCGTCCTCCAGCGCTTCGACTGCGGAGGTGGTGGCTCTGACGCGGCCGTCTTGGAGGTTCTTCTGGTAGAGCTCCGCGAGGCCCGGCTCATAGATCGGCAGCGTACCTCTCTGCAGGAGCTTCACGCGCTGCTCGTCGACATCGAGGAACGTCACCTCCGCCCCCGAGTCGGCAAAGCACGTCCCCGTCACAAGCCCCACATACCCCGCCCCGACGACGCAGATCATGGGGTGGCCCTTTCCATGACGCTTGCGACCGCGCCGATGGTGTTGCGCATCTCCTGCTCACCGAGCGTCGGATGCACAAGGAACATCAGGCTCGTCTCCCCTAGCTCCTTAGCCACCGGGTAGCGCTCGCGGGGGCCGTAGCTGCTGAAGGCCGCCTCAAGGTACAGCTCGGGGCAGATGCCGGTGTAGCAGGGGATCCCCTCCATCGTGATCTCGGCGAGGACTCGGTCACGGTCCCAGTCGTCCCGCAGTCGGTCCGGGCACACGAACGCGTAGTACTTGTAGTAGCTGTGGTGGACATCGTCCGGCGGGATTGTCACCCTGAGCCCGGGGAACTGTGAGAAGCCCTCGGTCAACGTCATCGCGTTGGCGCGCCTCCGCTCGACCCAGGCAGGCAGCTTGCGAAGCTGGACTCGCCCGACGGCGGACTGGACCTCGGACAGCCGCCAGTTAGTTCCGAAGCTCTGGTGAACCCAACGGAAGAGGCCGGGGGGCCACTTGGGCGCCGTGCTGATGGCTACGTTGCTCTTGCCGTGGTCCTTGAAGCTCCACGCGCGCTCCCAGAGGGACTCGTCGTCGGTGACCAGCATGCCGCCCTCCCCTGCCGTGGTCATGATCTTGTCCTGGCAGAACGAGAAGGCCGCCACGTTGCCGAACGTGCCCACATGCCTCCCCTTGTACATCGCGCCATGCGCCTGGGCGCAGTCCTCGATGACCTTCAGCCCGTGTTCGCGCGCGACCTCGAGGATGGGGTCCATGTCGCAGGGCCAGCCAGCTAGGTGCACGGGGATGATGGCTTTGGTTCGGGGCGTTATGAGCGAGTGGATGCCGTCCGCGGTCAGGTTCTGGCTGTCGCGGTCCACCTCGGCAAGAACGGGTACCGCGCCGCGCATCGCCGCGCAGCTCGCCGATGCGATGAAGGTCCTACAGCTAGTGATGACCTCGTCGCCAGGCCCTATCCCCAGCGCAACCAGCGCGAGCTCGAGCGCGACGGTGCCGTTCGCGAGCGCGACCGCGTAGCGCGCGCCCACGTAGTCGGCGAACTCGCGCTCGAAGGCCTTGCCCTCCTGCCCGGTCCAGTAGTTGACCTTGCCCGAGGCAAGCACCGCCGTGACCGCCTCCGCCTCCTCCGGGCCGAAGCAGGGCCAGGGCGGAAGCGGCGACGGCCGCGCGAGCTCCGGCGCGGACTTCTGCGCTGATGTCATGGTAGTCGGGTTACCCCTTCCCCGCGTGCGAATGGGTTCGTTTCGCAGTCGGTTGCCATTGTCTCGCTGGAGGGGCCGCATGGGGTGGCGCAGAGCGCCGGGCCCCCAACCGGCCCGAACCGGCGTGACTGCGGGCCGGTTAGGGTCCCACCGGCCTTCGGCCGGTCCCCCCTATGCGGCCCCTCCGGGCACGGGCAGCCTTCCGCGCGACAGCAATCACATGTTCTGGTATCATATGTTCGCTATCAGCGGACCCACTTCCCGACATGCGCGAAGGAGACCCGCCACCCTGAGCAGTGAAAGACAGGTCGCGGCGAACCGCAAGAACGCACTGAAGTCGACGGGCCCGAGGACCGCCGCAGGCAAGACGAGTTCGAGTCGCAACGCCCTGAAGCACGGCCTGCTGTCGGCGCAGATGGTGCTGCCCGACGAGGACCCGAAGGAGCTGGCCGCGCTGGCGGACGCGATCCACGAATGCTTGGCCCCGGAGGGCGAGATGGAGCAGGCCCTGGTGGACCGGGTGGTGGCGTGCCTGTGGCGGCTTCGGCGGGTGCATCAGGTGGAGGCCAGTGTGTACGGGTTGGAGATCAGCGGGCTCCGCAAGGACGGATCGCTGTGGTTCCGGCTGGGTCACGATGCCGACGGCTTCCGCATTGAAGACATCGAACTCGGGCTAGCGTATCGCAGGGCTTCAGAAACCCTCACCAAGCTGACGCGGTATGAGACCACGATCGAACGCGGCATGTACCAAGCCTTACACGAACTCCAGCGCCTCCAGGCCGAGCGCGGCGCCCGCGAGACGGCGCCGGCGGTGCTGGACGTCGACGTGCGAGTCGGGGAGTAGGGCGGCGAGGCTCCGTACGAGGCGAACGGAAGTTCGCCGTATGACTTACCGCTCGATCCGTCGGGCGGGCACCCCCACAACAGTGGCGCCGTCAGGGACATCGCGAATCACCACCGCACCGGCGCCGATTGTGGCGTCCACGCCGATCGTTATGTCATTGATGACTGTTGCCCCCGCGTAAACTCGGGATCGAGCACCGACACGGACCCCGCCGCAGATGGTTGCTCCCGGTGCGATGTGCACGGCATCGCCGACGACGCAGTCGTGGTCCACGTTGGCGCCGGTGTTGACGATCACATTGCTCCCAATGGACACGCCGGGGTTGACCACCGCGTTGGCCATCACGACCGTCCCCTGGCCAAGTCGGGCCGAGGCTGCGATCTGGGCTGATGGATGGACAGCAACCACCAGGGAGAAACCACCCGCCACGAGAGCCGATGCCACGTCGTCCCGTGCCGCGTTGTGGCCAATGGCGACAACGCCCGCAGCGATTCCGGTGGCGTCTCGTTCGCGGAGCAGAGCATCGCGGCCGCCGCGCACTTGATGGCCCCCGACGGTGCTCCCCCACCGGCCGACGTCGTCGTCGACAAGGAACGTGACCGAGTGGCGCCCGTCGCGCTCGAGGACGTCCATGACGACCTTGGCGTGCCCGCCGGCGCCGTAGACGAACACGCTCTGAGGCCGCATGGCGCTCAGTGCTATCTCAGCACCTCCCGGACAAGCACAAACGCCTCGGCGGCGGCAACCGATACAGTCGCTCCCCTCAATGCCGCCAGGGCTCTCACGGCCTCGACCGACCGCTCATCCGGGAACGCCTTGAGCTGTGACTCGTAGCACTCCAATGCCGCGAGCTTGGTCCTCAGGTGGTCGCTGATGTCCACGTAGACGTTGGGGGCAAACGGAGCGGCGGCGCAGGCCGCGTTCCAGTTCGTCTCAGAGAGCGTCTCGTAGGCAAGCACTTCCCTCGGGTACGAGTCGCCGATCGGCCGGGTCGCGACAAGGCAGGATTCGAAGACGAGTTGGTGGTCCCGGTGTAGGTCACCGCGATAGGGCACGAACACGGTGCCCGGCGCCAATCGCTGCACGAGGTCGCAGAGCTTCGCGTTCAGGTCACCGTGTGGCACCGTGTCCAGCCTGGCCGCCGGGAAGTCGAGGTAGATGGTCTCCGCCACTCCGAGGAGCGCGTGGGCCCTCGCGGCCTCCTCGCGTCCCTGCGCAACAGACTCCTCCGAGAACAGCGGCGGTCCGCCCTTCGTCACCACCGCGACCACAACTCTGGCGCCTTCCGTGATCATCCGCGCGATCGTCCCCCCCACCCCAAGCACCTCGTCGTCTGGGTGGGGGGCGATGACGAGAACGACGGCTGGTGCTCTGCTCAGCAAGTATCGGTTCCTGGCTGTGGGGGTGGCGGGGGGTAGCCCTTCGATTCCGGGAGGATCCGCGCGGGTACTCCGGCCACAGTGGCACCGTCGGGGACATCCTCGCGAACAAGGGCGCACATGCCGACCGTCGCGCGCGAGCCCACTCGCACACGGTGAAGGATGCAGGCGTGCGAGGCGATCCAGGTATCCGGTCCGATGCTGCAACTGCCGGAGAGAGTCACATGGTTGACGACCTTGGCCCGGGCACCCACGAGCACGTTGTGGGCCACATGAGTCAGGTTGCCTATCTTCGCCTCAGCCCCGATCCGCGTCTCGCCCAATGTGCCCCTGTCGACGCACGAGCCAGCTCCTATCTCGACATCGTCCTCTATGACCACCGTTCCGACGTGTGGCCACTTCACCCAGGAGCCGTCCCCGACCGGTTCGTACCCAAACCCATCCGCCCCGAGCACGACTCCCGGCTGGACCAGCACGTTCTTGCCCATCGTGACGCCCTGGCAGACATGCACGTGCCCCCAAAGCACGGAGCCCTCTCCGATGGAGACGTCTGGCGCAACGTAACAGAACGGGCCCACGTAGACGCCTGGACCAAGTTGCGCCGACTCGCTCACGTAGGCGGTCGCGTGGATACCTGGCTCGGGCAACGGAGCGTCGAACCACGCCCGGAACACCCTAGCAAAGGCGAGCCTGGGGTTGTCCGTCACTATCAGCGTGCCGCGGGCATGGTCGGCCGCGAGTTCGGCAGCAGCCCTGCCGCAGATCACTGCACCCGCATGAGTCCCGGCTATGAGGTCGATCGCCTCAGGGCCGTCGCGGTCGCAGAAACTCAGGTCCTCGTCCGAGTCCGCTTCGGTTATGGCCCGGACGCGAGTCACGACGCGGTCGGCTGGGCCCAATATGGCGAGCACGACCTCACCCAGGAACTCAACGATCTCGTCGACTGTGACCCGCGGCTCCACTACTTGCTCAGACTCCCGTCGCTCGCAGATCCCCGGAACTCCGGCATCGGCGCGTCACCACTCGCCCCCCGGCGCGTCACCAGGGCCACCAGTGTCCGCACCAGGATGGCTAGGTCGAGCCAGAGGCTCTGGTGGTCGACGTAGTACACATCCCAGGCGAGCTTCTGCTCCCACGTCTGGGCGTTGCGCCCTTTCACGGCGCTGAGCGTGGTCATCCCGGGCTTCACCTGGAGCCGTCGTCTCTGCTCTGGTGAGTAGCGCTCGAGGTACTTCAGAGGGTGTGGGCGAGTGCCGACAAGTGACATCTCGCCCTTGAGCACGTTCCAGAGCTGTGGTAGCTCGTCAAGACTGGTGCGCCGCAAGAAGAGGCCGAGTCGTGTCGTGCGCCTCTCATCCGGCAGCAGGTTCCCATCGCCGTCGCACTGGTTGGTCATAGTCCTGAACTTCAGGATCGTGAAGGGACGCCCGCGCAGGCCAAGGCGCTGCTGGCGGAAGAGGACGGGCCGTCCAAGAATCAGCCAGACCCCTACTGCGATTGCCGCCAGCAGGGGCCCGAACACCACGAGACAGAGCGTGCTGACCAGCAAGTCCAGCGCGCGCTTCGTACCATGATAGCAGGCTCCCCGCCGCTGCGGTCCCTGTATACGGGGCGACCGCGCCGATGCCGCGACCCCCTTCACGAGTTCGAGGAAGGCCTGGGACTGGCTGCGGCGGTCGAAGTGCTTGGCGACGTAGTCCCGGGCCGAGCGGCCCATGGAGAGGCGCCGAGGCCTGTCCGAACACAACTCCAGAATGGCGGCAGCCAGAGCGGCATCATCAGCCGGGGGAACGTAGAGACCTCCACCCGACCGTTCGATGACTTCGCGGATCACCCCGTCGATCGTCAGGATGGTCGGGCGACCTGCTGCCATGTAGTCGAAGACCTTGTTGGGGTAGACGTTGTTGTAGATGGGGTTCGGCTTCAGTGTGGCAAGGCATACGTCGGATGCTGCAAGTAGCTGAGGGATCCGCGCCTTGGCGATGCCCCCGGCAAACGTGACATTGGTCAGCCCGAGTTTGTCTGAAAGCTCGCGTGCTTCCCGTTCCCTATTGCCGCCGCCAGCCAGCAGGAAGTGGACGTCGTCTCGGTCTCGCAGGCGGGCGGCGGCCCTGAGGATTGTGGGGATGGAGTTCGCCGCGCCTAGGGCGCCAGTGTAAGTGACCAACACCTTGTTCGCGACGCCCCAGCGCTCCCGCAGGTCTTCGCTCCTCTCGGCAGGATCGAATAGGCTCACGTCAACGCCGTTCGGGATGATGTCGATCCTCTCAGCAGGCACGCCCTTTTGCTCGATCAGGTAGCTGCGGTAGGCCGGCGAGTTCCCGAGCACTCGTTGGGCTCTTCGGTAGAGGAACCCCTCAAGCGCTCTGAATGCCCAGATGGCCGAACGGTTCTGGAGCACGCCCCCCTGGACGAGCGAGTCCGGCCACAAGTCCCGGATCTCCAACAGAAACGGCCGACGCCGCAGAGCAGAAACAAGCCATGCCGATGCCGCCTGGAACATCGGTGGGGACGTCCCCATGACCACATCCGGGTTGCGCACCCGTAGCCCTGCGAGGGCTGACCCAAGCATGAATGCCCAGAACGCTACGAGGCGGCCGAACACACTGCCGTGCAGTGTGCGTGGAGTGCGAAGCCTGATCAGTGTCAAGCCCTCGGGTAGTGCGTACTCGCCCGCGTCGGACGGAGTGCCGGTCATGTACACGAGATCGCTCGCGATGACCGTGACCCGATGCCCCGCGCCGACGCAGTGGCGAGCGAACTCGAAGTGTCTGGTTCCGCCAGGGTCGTTGGGCCCCGCGAAAGCTTGGTGGATGAGCAGGATATGCATCAGCGCCTGCTTCGCTCAGTGTTCTCATGTTGCCGCACGCGGGCATTCTGGACCACTGGCCCTCTCTCATCCAGATGGCCCAATTGAACAAGGTAGTCCGTGTCCCTGAGCGAGACGCCTAGCTTGGTGTCTTCGAACTGCACGTCGGCAACACCTGGCCCGAGAACCGTCCACATGATCGCCGATGGAACCCTTGTGTACACGGCCAGAGAGAGCGCCGGCTCCTTCGACAGGTAGTGCCGGGAGCTCCATCCGCGAGGCGACTGCGGGTCCGCGCGGATGACCGTGGCCGACACGCCACAGCCAGTCGACCCGGTGACAACGTGGTACGGCCCATCAGAGGTGTCCAGCATGAGCCGGCAGCTCTCGGTGTCCCACGCGTATGGCAGATCGGCCAGAAGCCAGTGGAGGCGGTAGTCGTGGGCCGACGTGCTCTGGAGCTTGTCCACAACCACCCAGTTGTCGCCGCCGAGCCGGAGCAGGCCGCGCCGATGCGTCACCGGGGCAGGCAGCCTGTTGTAGCCGTTGTGGACGCCCTCCCAGTAGGCGAGCGCCCTAGACGGGGAGCGAACTAGGCGCGTGCACCTTCCCTGGGCCCACGGCAACCAGAGGAAGCGGCCCACTCGGTCCATTTGGCTACGGCCGTCGACTGTAACGGTGTTGTGGCAAACCGTTTCGGCAAGCGCGTTGTCCCACGGGGGATTGGCGTTGTAGCTATACGTCCCAGGGTCCACTGCCACGTTCAGTCCGCGCCACCAGAGGTCGACATGCAGCTGGTCAGCCTGCCCGGGGCGGTGCCCAGGAGCGGTTCCGCCACAGCGCACAAAGGCGAAGCCGTTCGGTGACCGCAGTGTGTAGTAACCACGGAGATCGGCCGTCAGGTCGGTCGGCTGGTGATCCTCGACGGGGCTCTGCAGGGCTTCGGGGCCATAGAGCCATAGTAGGTCTTCGTCCCATGGGCCTTCGCCTAGGCGTCTGTGCCGATCACCAGTATAGCCCGCCAGTTGGACAACCGGACGGAAGTCCCCGTAGGGGCAGTTGCTCAACGGCAGGATCAAGGCCCCGTCATCCGAGCCGTATCGTGGAAGCTGTCCTGTGTCTCGGTCCATCATCCCATGGAGGAGGGACGCGGAGCTTTGGAGCCTACCAAGCGCCTGATCACGGAGCCGTCGCCCATGGAGTTCAGTGAGGCGGGTGGCCCACACTAGATCATGTAGCATGAGTCGCTCGTATACAACGGAGTGCTGGCAACATGAGCCATCGTAGTAGAGCAGCTCGGCGGTCTGCGACTCGACCAAGCGCTGCCCGGTCTCGGCCCATTTGGGGGCTTGCCGAAGCTCCGGGAACAGCAGTCCGATCGTTAGGAGCCCAACGGCCTCGCTCAGACCGTGGTTGTTGCGCTGGCTCAGGGCGTAGGTCATGTTGGCGGCGATCCTGGCGCCGGACACTGCGGTGGCCTGCGCCAGCTTGGCGACGCGTTCGCCCGTGGTGGCCGTGCTGCCCAGGAAGCCATAGAGGGCGAAGCACCAGGCCATCACCCGGAGAGCGACCTCCTGCCCGCACATCCAGTTGGGGCCCAGGTTCGGCGGGTTCGCTTCGCACCAGTCTTCGAACAGGAGCCAGAACAGCTCGGGGTACCGCTCGTCGCCCGTGCGCCAGTAGGCTCGGACAAGCGTGTACGCGAAGGCGTAACGGCTCGGCTCCCAGATCACCTTCACGTCGCCGTGCCCGACACTCCCCAGCTCGGACCAGTGCCGGTCGGCCGGCATAACGTCACCAGTGAACGCGTTCCGGTGCCAGTCCGGGGGCAAGCCAGTGTCAACGATGTGGTGGTGGAAGTAGCGGAACCGCCCCTCAGCTATGGCCTCCGCCTCGCGGACCGGGCCGTTGTCCGGGGTATCCCACTGGGCAAGGAGGGGCCTGAACCGCGTCCGATCTGCGGGCGAAAAGAAGAAGAACGCGGGCGCTCGCGTACGGCGGTACTCGAGGTAGGCTTCGGGGCAGGCAAGCGTAGGGTCGGTCAGGTAGTTTCCGAGCGGGAGGTCCTCCCACGGACGCGCCGGCATGCGCACGCGCAGAAGACCCAGACGCCTATAGGCCGCATACCAAGCCCGATATGCCACCCATCCGAGGCCCATGTGGCGGACGAGCTGACAGGCCAGTTCCAGCCTGTTCACTGAGCGCGCCCGTTCTGCCGGCTGCGTAACGCGCCCGCCGCGTTGATCGTCGCCCGCGCCACCTCCAGTAGCTCCTCGAAGGGTACTGGGGCGGGGCTGCCGTCGCGAACAGCTGCCACGAAGTTGCCGGCCCAGGCCACCTGTCCCTTATCCTGAGTCCACTGCCGCATCACGCGGAAACTGGGCCACCCCCACCCGCGGAGCTGACGGAAGTTGTCAAGCTGCAGCACCCGACCTGCACCGAACGCCTCGATCCGCTCCTTCGGGAAGCCCTTGTGACCGTTCCCGAAGTAGTGGATGGTGCCGACGGAACCATCGGCAAAGGACAGGGCGATCGTGGCCTTGTCGTCCCTGATCCGCAGGCCGGGCGAAGCCCCGACGGCCTGCGCCCGGACCCCCTCGATGGGGGCCCCGACGAGGAACCGCAGCAGGTCAACAAAGTGGCACCCCTCCCCGATGATCCGGCCCCCACCTACTTCGGGGTCCTGAGTCCAGTGTCCAGGAGGGACGACGCCGGCGTTCACGGTCACGATGAAGGTCTTCGGCTCGGCAACCGACTGCAGTAGCTCTCTCATCCGCACCACTAGCGGCGCGGCGCGGCGGTTCAGGCCGACCATCAGCACCGGTGTCGAACCCGACTCACAGGCGCCGCCGAATGCTTGCTCAATGCTGTCCACTTCATTGTGGGTCAGGGCCAGCGGCTTCTCAACGAAAACGTGCTTCCCGGCATCGAGTGCTCTACACACCAGGTCTGCGTGGCTGTTGTGACGTGTGGCAATCACCACAGCATCGACGTCGGAATCCGCGAATACGGCGTCGAGGTTGGTGGTTGCCTGTTGCGCGCGGAGCTTTCCGGCCAGGTGGGCTCCGCTGACGCCACTATGGCAAGCGATGGTCTTGATGTCCGCGCCCGCTCGGCGCAACGCGGGAGCTAGCACTCTCGACGCATAGTTGCCGGCCCCGATGAGCCCCACCGTAACCGGCCCTCTGGTGGTCCCCTCAGCATAGCGCAGCGTGCGGGCCCGCAGCTTGCCCGTTGGCTTCACGGAGCTGTCGGGGTACTCCAACACGATGCCGAGGTGGCCTCCCTCTGAGCCCAGCAGCTCGTAGGCCTTTGCTGCGTCGGCGATGGAGAAGCGGTGCGAGACGAGGGGCCGCACGTCGACCTGCCCGGTGGCGAGCATGTCGAGAAAGGCCTCGAAGTTCCGCTGCTCGGTCCACCTGACAAAGCCGAGGGGATAGTCGTGTCCGTCGTCTTCGTAGGCGGGGTCGTAACGGCCCGGGCCGTAGGAGCATGAGACCTGGAATGTAAGCTCCTTCTCGTAGAAGTCCGAGCGGGAGAGCTCAAGCCCGGTGACGCCGACGAGGACGATCCGGCCACGGTTCCGACACATTCGTGCGGCATGGTGGACGGGCTCATTGCTCTTGGTGGCCGCAGTGATCAGCACTCCGTCAACGCCACGGCCGCGCGAGAATGCCATAGCCCTAGGTAGAGGATCCTCCCCCGGAGGTAATGTGAACGCCTCGACCCCCATCCCCCGAGCCAGTTCTGCCTTGCGTGGGTTGAGGTCGAGTCCCAGGACTCGGCAGCCGTGTGCACGGAGGATCTGGGCAGTCAGGAGCCCAACGAGGCCAAGACCCGTGACGACAAAGCACTCGCCTAGCGTGGGCTGAGCGAGGCGGACCCCCTGCAGAGCCACGGCGCCGAGGACTGTGAATGCCGCGGCCTCGTCGTCCACATCAGCCGGGATCCGTGCACACAGGTTCTGCGGGACGCAGACTACCTCGGCGTGGGAACCGTTGGAGACGACGCGTTCGCCGATCTCGAATCCCTCGACCCCGCTGCCGACCTCGAGGACCACTCCCGCGTTGCAGTACCCGAGGGCGAGCGGCTGGTCCAGCTTCGAGCGCACGGCGTCGAGGGTCGGCAGAAGCCCGTCCGTCCGGATCTTGTCGAGCACCTCGCGGACCTTCTCCGGCTGCTGCCGCGCCTTCTCAATGAGGCCGGCGCGCCCGAACTCCACGAGCATCCGCTCCGTGCCCGCAGACACCAGGCTCCGCCGCGTCCGAATGAGCATGTGGCCAGGACGGACGGAAGGGCACGGTACCTCAGCAACCGTGGTAGACCCGTTAGAGAGTGACTGGAGGACTTGCTTCAATCAGTGCTGCCCCCAAGGCGGCCGCTGACGGCCTCGGCACGAGGCCGCTCGAAGCTGTCGATGGTCGTCGTCAGACTGAGCCCACGTACGTAGTGGTTGCGGTCCTCTGTGCCGGACTTGGTAGGCCACTACGGCGTGCGGCGCATTCTGGCAGCCGACCGCGCTGCTCAGAAGCGCCTCCATTGGGCAGAATTCGCAGGTCGGGACCTGCTTCAGAGCGGCCGCGTGGAACACGTAGTCGGTCCCGGTCATGGGATCGACGAGGCTGTGGTAGTTCCGGACATCGCCGATGTAGAAGCCGATGCGAGGATCGGCGTACAGTCGCCGCATCTCATCTTGCTTCTTCTCATCGCGACTGAAGATGCGTATCTCGTCGATGCCCGTACGCAGGAACCGGCGCAGCACGGCGTTCCCGAACGAGCCCCTGCCGCCAGTGATGAGGAGGGTGGCCCGAGAGAGGGTCATCTGGGCGAAGCTCCCTGCAGGTTGACTACCGGTGACCGCAGTGCCGGACTCATGCTAACATCCCCCCTGACGGATGTGCGAGTGGCCAGGTAGGGAGCGGGGCCCACCGTGAACCGCTGGCAGAACACCTGGAACCTGGTGCTTGGTCTGTGCGCTCCGCTGTCGCGGGCGATGGAGCGCCTGCCCGAGCCGGAGGAATGGGGCTCTGTCGGCGAGGTACTCCAACGGCTCCGCTTCGGCGCTCTGGCCTACCACAACCTGAAGGCGCGCCGACTGCTCGACGAGGTTCCGGCTAAGGTGGCCGACTGGCTCCAGGCGGAACACGCTCACGCTCTCGCGCGGTACCATATGGTCGGCGCGATGGTCGTCCCTCATCTCGAGGCCTTCGCGGCTGAAGTCGAGTTCATCGTCCTGAAGGGCACCGCCTGGGCTCACACCGTCTACCCCGCCCCGCACCTGCGACAGTCGGGGGATCTGGACCTGTTGGTGCGTCCAAGAGAGATGGCGCGAGCCGTTGCGGCGCTTGAGTCGCTCGGCTTTGAAAGCGACTACGGCCTGGGGGCCGAACACGGACCCACGTTTCGGCTCAAGAACGCCTCCGGTCAGCAGGTCTACATCGAGCTTCATCCGGACGTGAGCCGCCCCGGCGCCTATCCGCATCTGCGCGGATGGGACGTGTGGGACCAGCCGGCAGCGACCGAGGTGTGGGGGGCGACGTTCCTCACGCCCATGCTGGAGATCGGCTACGTGAGCACCCTCTTCCAACTCGGCTGGGACCTGTGGCAGGGCGGGTATGCACGGTATCTGATCGACCACATGCACTTCGATGCCGCGCCTGGTCTCAACCGGGGGCTTGCCGCGGAGATGACGCGGGCCTGCGGCGTGCGCGGCGTCGAGCACTTCGTGCGGTGCATGACCCTCCGTGCCGAGTGGCCCCCGGGCCCGCATCGCTGCGGACGTCTCGGGGCCGCGGTGCTGCGTCGTTGGCCTGATGCACTGCTCTGCCACGCCCGGAGTCGCACCCGCCGCTCGCTGAGGGCGGTCGCGACCGTTCTGCTCTGGGACCGCTGGGACGATCGTGCTCGGTTCCTTGCGACATTCCTCAAGAACGTGCCCGTGCGCGGCGCTAACCGCTGCCGCCTCATACTGAAAGCGGCGACTGCTCCGAGGCAGCGAGACTAGCCCAGGAACAACCGTCGGTTAGCCTCGACTGCCTCAGTGATGAGCGGGTGGCTCGCTACGTAGCGCCTGGCACCTGGCGCAAAGGTGTAGGGCACGAGGTGCGTTGTGGTCGGTCGCGACGCTCGCTGGCTGTTCGATAGGCGAGGCACCTCACGCTTGGGCCCAAGCTGGGCACACGCTTCTTCGGTCTTTCCTGCGGGGCGCCTTCGCGACGCGGCCCGGACAGTTAGCTCGGCGTACCGTCGACCGGGCCGTTACGCTGCTGTTTGACGACCTTGCCCGGCGACGCAGGAGGCCTATGAGCTGGGTACTCCGCCGTTGGCGCGATTGGTCAGGTGTCCCTCTTTGAGGAGGCTTCTGACAGCTCTGAACTTGCCGCTTGCCTCCCGGTCGATCGCGTCCACGTACTCGAACTCGACCCGTAGAGCAGTGCTTATCCACCGCCTGATCTCCCCGCGTATGTGGTCTTCGTCTGCAGTCCCATACTCAGGTCTCTTCACGACGCGCACGACAATCGCTCCGGCCTCATGCTGGACAACCTGACTCTCAACGACGTTGGTGGTGTTCTTGAAGACGAAGCCAAACCGCATTACCCGGTGCCCCTCGGGGGTCACCACGTACTCGTCGGCCCGCCCCTCTATCCTCACCAGGACCGTCGACGCGCGGCCACACGCGCAGCTCCTGGAGGGTGGCGCCCACACTCCGATGTCGCCGACCTCGTAGCGGATGAACGGGAACTCCGGGCAGGCAAACCCGGTTGCCACTATCCTGCCACGCACGTTTCCGTTCTCCACTGGCTGGGGGTCGACGCACTCGAGGATCCCATACTCAGAGTCCTCGTGGTACGACCCTTGCTCGCACTTCGAAGCGTTTCCGCATCCCTCTGCAAAGCCGTACTGGTCTGTGATGAGAGCGCCAGTGAAGAGCGCGATATCGCGCCGCTGGAACTCATGGAGGTTCTCGGCCCCAAGGGTAACCACGCGTGGGCGCGAAACCAGCTCGCAGCCAGACTCGAGGGCGATGCTGGCGAGCGAGTGGATGATCGATGGGTAGCCACCGTAGTAGACGAAGGGCCGGGAATTCAGGAACCGGACGATGTCGGGCACCTTCGATGGCGTCACGTGCTGCATGTTGATGTAAGCCCTGCGCACGGGCCACTGCCAGCGCCAGTAGGGGGGGCGCTGCTGGCCGATGGGCACGGCGGGACGGCCAGAAAACCCTACACTCCAGTCTCTCAACCCGAGCCCGAACCGCATGCGATGACGCCACCAGACCGCCCACTGGAATGCCACTGCCTCAGGGGTGGTGAGGAAGCTGAGGCTCTTCCCCGTGGTTCCACTCGTGTGACCGCAGCGTAGGCGGCGCCTGTCCGCGGTGGTCGCGATGAGCCGACCCTGGTGCCTGCGCACTTGCTCCTTTGTAAGAATCGGGAGCTTGACCAGGTCACTCTTGCTCCGAACGTCATCTGGCCGCAATCGGTGATCGTGCATTAGGTCGCGGTAGTAAGGTACGTTCTCGTAGACGTGGCGGACAAGCGCGCGCAATCGCTCTTCCTGGTACTCATCCATATCTGCCCTGGACCAATGTTCGCTCTCAAGGAGCTGGCCCAGCACTGTGCGGAAGTGCGCACCGTATCGCACGCGCGCCTCACGCCACGCGTGATAGCTGCACGCTATGTTCTGGAGTATGATCGGCAGGTGGGCATACACTGACTCAGGTCTGAACACTGAGAACCTCCCGGAGAGAGCCGCCGCCGTTGTGCCGACTGCGCGGATGCCCCGTGACTACCCCGACCGAACAGCCAGTGCGAACAGCTCACGGTTAGCCTCCACAGCCTGCGTGACGAGGGAATGGTGGGCGATGTATTCCCTCGCGCCCCGACGCCACTCCGCGTGCTCCGCATCGGGCATGTCGATGATCCTCTGGACGCTTTCAGCGAAGGCCGCCGGGTTGTCCAGCGGCAAGTCCCACCCGGCCTTGGCCTCCGACAACCCGTGCCATGGGGTCTGGTCGCTTATCAGGACGGGACAACCAACCGCGAGAGCCTCGGCTATGGCGTGGCCAAAGTTCTCGCCCAAGGTGGGGAGAACGAAGAGGTCGTACCGGGCAAGGATCCCCGGCACGTCGCTGTGGTCGACCGGCCCCCTGTAGGTGATGGTGACGTTGTCGGGCAGGCCCTCGAAGGCGCGCTGGCAGAGGGCCCAGTAGTCGGGGTCAGAGACCCGACCGTAGAGGTCCAAAGAGACCTCGCCCTGGACTCCTTGGAGGGCCTGGCTGAGCCAATGCAGGTTCTTCACCGGGCTGATCCGGGACACGGTGACAAGTCGGACTGCGCCTTGGCTAACACGCGGTGCGGCGGACTGCGAGTCCCCCGTGGGCACAACGAAGACGTCGGGGCCGACTGCGATCGGGACCCTCGGACCCATGATGCGCCGTATTTCGCCTTCTTCGGCCGCGCTTGAGGCCTGCCATGTCACACCACTGCACAGCCCGAGCACCTTGGCGACGGCCCGGTAGGCTCGCTTCTTGCGTGCCTTCACGCTGAGAGCGCCGCACCCAAACTCCCCTCGTGGGGCCACGATCGTGGGCGCCCTGGGGGCCAGCCCGAGCCTACGGAGGAGCAGCGGGCGGATGGTGAAGGCATCTGAGAAGAAGCTGTTGAGGTAGAGCACATCGTGAGGCGTTGCGCGGATGAGGCGAGCTAGTGCACTGAGGCGGCGTCGGCCCGGGCTGAGGTACATGACCTGGGCCCTCCCTACGGATACCCACTGGTTGCGCGGGATGCCGGGGTACGGCTCAGTGTCGCCCCCGTCGCGGTCCGATGTGATGATGCGGAATTCGAACTCGTCCCCGAGACACTCCACCAGGTTGGCCAACGACCTTATCGGCCCACCGGCCTTGCAGCCTGGGATGTAGTGCCCTGTGAATGTGAGGATGGTCACGGTACCAGGTGTTCCCCTTCCGCGGGGTGGGGAGCGCCGGCCCTAACGGGCACAGCAGGCGGTTGGGCGACCGTGACGTCGACGCTGTGCGCCGCCAGAGCCTCCTGTGGTGGAGCGGCAGGCGGCCGATGCAGGCTGAAGCCGTGCAGTGCGAGGGTGAGCGCTATGAGTGATGGCGGCCCCCCCACATTGATCACGTACCCCTCGAACATGCTCATGAACAGGTGCCCGGCCAGGAGCCCCAACGCCAGCGGGGTCAACTGAGCGCCCGGTTTTCTGGCGTACGCCCAGACGGCTCTGCCGTAGAAATAGACGAGGGGGGCTGTGCCAAGAAGCCCCACCTCGGCCAGGAGCGATATCCACCCATTGTGTGTCCACTGCACTTGCTGGAACCCGTGCCCTATCACGGGACTCTCATAGAACAACCCCAGACCTGCCTCCCACCGCACAACGCGGCCTGTCGCACCCCCCTCGAACCCGCGGCGCGGGTCGTTGAGTTCAAGGGCCGACGCCGACTGAGCGAGAAGGGTGTCCGGGCCGTACACCAAGGACAACAGCGCTAACCCCAGGAGCAGCGTCAGCAGGAGCCAGTACCGCCTGCTGACGCCCAGGGCGACGGCTGCGCCGACAGCGGCAGCCCCAATGCCACCACGCGCCCTGGTAAGCGCCATCACGTAGACCGCAGCGCCTGCTATTGGGATGCCCACGTGCCATCGGCTGAACAGCGACACTACGGCTACGGGGAACATCATGAACGCGAGTGAGGTAGCCAGGAACCCTGCATGCAGCCGCCCCGCTCCCGTGATCTCGCCGCCTGTGCAGATCATGAGGCCGACGACAACCGCTCCTACCGCGGCTGTCCATCTCAGCCACATCATCAGACCATGCTGGCCCAGCGCAGTGCTCACACACAGCGCGGCATACGCCCCTATTGCAATGCCAGCAAACCAGACGAGCGATCTGTAAGGATCGCTGCTTGCAAGCAGTGCCCCCGCGACGACGGCTGCTGCGTGGGGGAACGCCACGTAGAACAGGAGCCTCGGGTGCCTGAGCGCCGCAACAAGGACGTTGCGCTGAGACTTCGCCAGGAGGAGCAGAAGGAGCGGCCAGTAAGAGGCTGGGGCTAGTAGGAAGCCTTGGACTAGACCCACTTGGCCTATCAGGCCGCGCTTCGCGAGCACGTAGTTCACGACTGCCGGGCTCCACGGCCAGAAGGCAAGGGTAACTGGGAGCCAAGCTGTCTTGGCACTGCTGACCAGGCGGTGGACGGTACCGGCTTCCGGGACACGAGCGGCGCGGAAGGTAGCGCGGTGTTCGGACGCCGGTGTCATACCTGATGCCATGGCGGCGTGGGGCGCGGCCCGCCGCCGAGTGCGCAGTTGACGACGTCCAGCAGGTAGGCCGCCGCGGATTCCCCTTCGATGCAGGAGGACCATGCCCGCATACGCTGGCTCTCCTGCAGTGTGCCCGGGCCCCTTGCGATCCAGCGCTCAAGCGCATCACTCAGCGACCGAACAGACCCCGCCCGCACCACCTCGCCCCGCCACGGTTCACGCAGTAGATCCGCGGCTCCGCATTGGTCCGTGCAGATAGCCGGGACTCCCCGCATCAGCGCCTCGCTCACGACAGCGCCCCAGCCGTCCTTGCGGCGACTGGGCAGCACCAGCAGATCGTGCTGGGCAAGCGCGGCCATCGCGCCCGCATGCGGAAGCACACCAGTGAATGCCACATGGGATCCGACGCCCAGCCGCCGGACGAGACCCTCGATGGTGGTCCTCAGAGGGCCTTCGCCGATGATAGTAGCCCGCCAGTTGCGGGTCCTGAGCCGGGCAAGTGCTGAGACGAGGATGTCCACCCCCTTGCCGTGCACCAGGCCTCCGACGTAGGCTATCCGCACAGTGGTCTGTTGCGGCCGGGGGCTAGTGGCCGGTGCCGGACGCTCCATGAAATAGCCATACGGGAAGATGCGTTCCGGGGGGACACCACATCGCGCATACCACTGGCAGGCACCCGACCCAATGGTCAGGAGGAAACTGATTCGCGAACGCAGCCTGACCCAGCCCAGCCGCCAGCGCGCGCGCCGCGCTAGGCCCCCCAGTCCGTGCCCGGCTCCTCGCTCGGCGAGCACACCCAACGCTGCCGCGGTGGGCAAGCAGGCCGCGAGGCCGTTTCTTACGACTGAATAGGCGCGGATGCCCGAGAAGACATGGACGCTGTCGGCGGGGGCATGCTCGGCGAGCTGCTGGACCTCTCGCTCGTCGGGTGCCACGACGACCCGTACAGGTGCCGGGTCGGCCACAGGCCAGCCCATGGCCGCCCGCGCCGGCGTCGTCTTTTCCCCCACGACCCATGTAACGTCACACCCATACGTGTCGGCAAGCGCCCGAATGTGCGCTGACTGATGGAAGCTCATCTGGTTCTGCCAAAAGACGATACGCATGGTCAGGTGATGGGCTAGGCTCGACCGAGTGCTTCTGTCAGGTGTCCGACTACCTTCTCAGCGGACGTCCGCCAGTTCAGACGGGTCTCATACTCAGAGTAGGACAATAGCGCTAGTTCGCGGTACCGTTCCGGGTCGTTCCACAGCTCAGCAATCCACGCGGCGCAGTCGCTGGGGTCGCACCCGAGGGGGAACAGTCGTCCGTTCACGCCGTCGCGCACGGCATCGGATACACCACCAACATCGAGGCCCAGGCTCGGCAGACCAAAAGCGCTTGCCTCACAGAAGGCGATCCCCTGGCACTCCGCGCGTGAGGGCATCACGAAGAAGTGAGCGGCTAGGTAGAGGGCTCTTAGCGTGGACGCCTCTCCCGGCACCGTCTTCCTGAGGTAGCCCTGGAGGCGGACGCAGTCTGGTAGCACGGTCCCTGACGGCGGTCTGCACCCTACGATGTCAAGCTCGGCCCTAAGCCCGTTCTTGTTCAAACGCTCGGCGATGGTGACAGCGATGTCGGCACCCTTCCGGAACCACTCAACTCCGACGAGCAGCAGTCTGCAGGTCTTCCTGTCACGCGCCTCCACATGCTCCGGTACTTCCGTGCGCGTTAGGGGGTGCTCTGTACTCGCGCCCCGGGGCACTACCTTGACCTTCTCGGGCGGCGTCCCGTAGTCCCTGATGGCGCTGTCGGCAGCCCACTGGGATGCGTAGATCGCCACGGCGCACCTTTCGAGGGCCCGTCGGTCGTGTGCGTGGCCATGGCGAAGGGTGGTGCGGGATGTCTTCGAGGCCTGGAAGTAGAAGTCAACTAGGTTCGCATATGTGGCGTCATGCCAGAACGCGCAGGGCCAGTCGCCGCCCAGATAGGCCAGGAACATCGGATTCGGGCAGAACGCGCAATCGGCGCTAAGCGCCGACAGCGCCCGCTCCAGCTGGCGTGCGATCGCCCTTAGCTCTATCGGATCGTGCTGCCGCCTGTACGTCTTGCGCTCGATCAGGTTGTGCCAGGCCCAGCGCGCATAGAGGCGCACGTCATGGCTCCTGAAGAAGGGCCCGACTCTGCAAAGCGTGACGCCCCCAACCTGCTCGAGCGCACGTCCAATATGGTAGTAGACGTTACGTCCAGCTGTGTGGTCTTGCAGCGGAGTTATGTAGGCTATCTGCATCGCTGCCAAGCCAACCGCTCCAGGGGCTCCCGTCGTTCCCGGACCCAGCCGCCGCCGTGGCACGCGGTCAGCATGTCCACCCCCAGTGGACATCGAGGCCTAAGGAGTGAGCGGTACGAATGCCGAACTGCATGGCCCGAGCGCTCGCCAAGGAGCTCCGCGCGCGCAGATGCCCGCGACGCTCAAGCAGCAGTGACAGGGAGTTTGACGTCCTGGTCGGCCCTCCTGTATCGCCCGCACCTGTCAGCTCTGGCGACTGCGGCGCACAGCAGCATAGGACCCGCATGCGAGAGGCGCATGGGTCCCGCCTCGGCCCGATCTGTGGCATCAGGGCGATGGCGCTACGCGAAGCAGACGGCGGCCAGGGCCTCTCGTCTTCCACGATCTCAATGCGCTCCCCTGCTACGCCCGGGAGCCCAGCATGTGCGTGTAGGGCCTGTACGGTGACCTCCAGCGAGCCGGGAAGCGCGTCGGCGGCCGAGGAGGTGAGCAGACTGCAACTTGGCCTCGATCTCCATGTCACGGCCAAGTGCCAGCCCGGAGTAGCCTGCAGTACTGACCACTCGAACCGGCACACCAGTGCATCAGTGGGCAGTCAGAGGGCAAGCTCACAAGAGCCGTGCGTTGGGCAGACGTCGATCGGCATAGGCTCTCTGGGGAGAACACATACTCCTGTACGAAGCGGGCGCATTCCTTGGCGTGCTTCGCGCATCTGTAGACGGCGGAGACAACGGTCACGTCGGCAACTGCTCCAAGATGCCTGATGGCTCATGGCATTCCCTTCTGAGGCGGTGAAGGCTCTGCGGGCCTACCCAAGACGGCTGTGATGAAGCTCACGGTCAGGTCCTCCACGCACAGCCCACGTCCCTGGAAGCTCGCGGGGTACCGAAGGACGATCGGTAGGGCACTGCGTGTATGGTGGAGCCGAAGACTGCGCACGTGACACCCTCCCGACTGGAACAGAGCAGTGTACTGCTGCACACGCCAATGGTTCAGCGGCTGCAGCGCGCTCATGTGCCGACCCAGGTCACTGACGCCTGTCTCTCGCAGCTTGGCCCTCAGAAACTGCTCTGAGAACAGAAACTGCGGGTATGGCATGAACAGCATGCGGTAAGCGTGTAGACCGCGCGGGCTGGAGTACAGCGGTCCGAAGTCCAGGAGGATAGTGCCTCCGGGGCGCGTAAGCCTCACCATCTCGCCGAGAGCAGCTCTAGGCTCCAGAATGTGCTCGAACGTGTTGTAGGAGTAGACCAGATCGAAGCTAGAGGACGGCAACGGCAGCCCATCCTCGACGCGACCTAGGCAGAAGCCCATCTGGCGTGCGCCCGGCGCACGCCAGTCCTCCATATCGTTTAGCACGACCTCATGCCCGTATGCCGACAGAAGGGCTCCGGTAGTGGCGTCGCCGCAGCCAACTTCTAGGGCGCGTACGGTATCGGCGTACCCCGACACGGTGAGGAGCGACTCAGCGCGCGCAAGCCCACGCCGCCAGAGGCTTGGGCCGTCGTACCCATACTCAGCGGGCGGTCTGTGCCGCGACTGTAGCATCTGGAAGTCTGTCTCCGCGTCAGCCGTTCTCGGAGGCTCCGTCTTACGCACCACGCGTGCTACGAAGGGTTCTAGAGCCCCAAGACACCCCCGCGCGGCCTTGCCCAGCAGAGCCCTAGGAAGAGCCCGTGAGGTACGCCTAGCACGCCCGGAGGTGCTGAAGGAAGAGTGTGTCACGCTGGTGAACCTCGCAGGTAAGCGGTCACTTACGGTGTAGGATGCCCACACGGTCCGCGCTTAGCAGCAGCCCAACAACCGCCACGTAGGCAAGCCACACCAAGAGACACGTCGGCCCCAGCTGCCTCAGTGTGGACCCGCCGACCACGTGGGAGAACCACCGCCGTAGGACACTCCAGCCAGCTGCACGGGCCGCAGTAATACTAACGTCACGCCTCAGCGACCTGGTCGCTCATGCCTTGTCCATAGGCGGGCAGACGAGAGATCCTAGCGCCGTTTGGCTGGTGTGGCCAGCAGCCTGGCCAGCTGGCTGGCGACATGTCGTCCTTTGTTGCGGGCTAGTGTCAACGACACCCACGCTCTGCGAGCAAACGTTGGCGGGCCATCCTCCATCCACTCCGAGATCCTCAAACGCCGCAGATCCCCACGCGGCAGTCGAGGGCCATGTCGGGCCTCTGGCCGGGCGTCGTGGAGGAGCTCGCGAAGCTCGGGGCCGTGTCTCGACCTGTAGGCCGCCTGAAATGCCGCGGCACGGGCTAAGCGTTCGCCCGGCTGTTGCGCCTTGAGCGCGACCTCGGTGCTGACCGGCTCGAGTGCCAGAGCGCCAGATGCTGCGGCTAGAGTGAGAGCGCCCACTTCGGTGCGGACGAGTACCACAGAGATCCCATCCCGTTGAGGCGTCGCCCCATAGCCGTCCCCGAAGACGATGTCGGCCCACGGGTTCAGGCCGTAGGGACAGAGGCGACACCGAATGGGGCGGTACGCCTCCTTGATGTCCATACGCCTGGAGCGCGGGAGCTGGTACGCCGTGCCGTCGGCGGTCTCCATGTACACATCACCGGGCCATCCGTGGGCTCGCTTGTCTCTGTACTCGAACACGCGAACGTCTTCAGGTCTCCTTTTGACGTTGCCCGCGAGATGCCGGAGAGCTGAGTACGACAGGACGCCTTGGCAGATAAGCCCAACCTTCAGCACGAGGCGCTGGGCCGGAATGAGACCGATGTCGACGAGGAGTTCCACTGCCTGCAGGTGGCAAGGCAGTCCAACCACGGCGAGGCGGTCCACGCCCTCGTGATCGGCACTCAGCCCAAGTAGGAGCGGCGTTGGGCAGTACCGCGAGCGCTGCGACACGCGAAGCTCCTCTGGAGTCCGTGCGACGAAGCTCTCGGTCCTTAGCGGGCGTGCGGGGCCCCACCTCGTCACGAGCGCACCATCGATCCATCCCCGTGATAGCAGATTGGATAGCAGCGCCGTTACTGCACCGCCGCTTGCCCCATTGCGGCGTGTGTCGTCCTCAAGAGCCCATCCCCAATGGCACTCCAGGGTCGCATCGTCTGCGGGAGCGAAGCCGTCGTCTTGCCTTGGGAGCTCGAACCTGTGCCCGGGGCACACCGCCATACAGCGTCCGCACTTGACGCAGCGGTGTCGGGCCGCCTCACGCGGTGCCATTAACCCAGCCGGCGTCTCCGCAAGCTGAACTGCACCGGCAGGGCAGGCGAGCACACACGCGCCGCACCCGCAGCAAAGGTGCTTCGGGCCAACGGTCTCGAACACGCTCGCGCTAGCTGACACCATAAGCGCGTCCTATGCTGGCAACGACAGTGTCCAGGACTCCTCGCGCTGAGCTCTCGCACGCGGGCACTGTACCCTCCAGCTTGGCGGAGAGGTCCGCGCGCTGGTTCCATGCCTCGTTGCACAGAGCTACGAGGTCACCCGAGCCTATGGACCCGTGCTCGGTCACGTATGCTCCCAACCCCACATCCGCCATCAGGTGGTGGTACTTGTGGGACCACGATACGCAAACAGCCGGCCTTCGCAGGGACAGAGCTGCAATGAGAGCATGAAACCGTGAGCTGATTAGCAGGTCGACCAGACCGATGGCCGCCTTCAGCTCCTCGGCCGAGTACTCGCCCAGCAGGGCTCCCACGCGCCCGGGCCGAGCAGTGCCCTCCAGGAGCAGGCGGCAGAGGAAGCGGTCGTCAGTCCGAGGTGACCCTGCCGGGAGGATCTCATGGGGCATCAGGAGGACCCGTGCGCCGTGTGCGTCAACCATCCGTTGCACGACCGCTGCGAGGGCGACGATATAGGCGTTCTCCGCCACGGCGGTGCCAGTGCGCTCATAGACACGCATGTTCGGCACAACCCCGACAAGTGGCGACTCGTCATCTGGGAGCCCAGCGCCTCTGATGAGTAGATGCCCAACGTCGTCTCCCGCCCCCTGGAATGTGAACGCGATGTCGCTCGCGATCCTCACCTTAGCCGGGTCATAGCCAGGTAGGTCACGCAGCCAGTTCAGGGACTCCTCATCCCTGGCATAGACCAGTGAGGCGCGTCGCAGGATGCGGGAGGCCGTGCTGTAGCTCTGCTTGGTTCGGAAAGGCCCCCACGCCTGCGGCAGGTAGTAGCTGGTCGGTGCCAGGCATTGCTCGTCCGCCAAGCCTCCGCTCAGCGTGCGGATCGCCTGGGAGCCCATGCGTTTGGCGCGAGTCCTGAGCGACAGAGCCACGTGTGGTCCTGGATCGAAGTAGCGGTACCCTGAGATGTCGATGATCGCGCGTACTTGGGCCCCTCGACGGAGATACTGAGCGACCGCCGCCCGGCACACCCTCGCGACTGTCGGCGGGCATTTCATCACCCCAAGGCCCATCAGTTGCCGAGGCGTCGGTGTGGACCTACCGCGCGACAGCACCACGGCCGTGCTGCCCGGAGCCAGGCGGTCCACGATGCCTCGCTGAACACAACGGACCATCGCCTCGCCGCCCCTGTTTGAGAAGTCGGCGTTCGTGATGATGACCTGTATGGGTGCAGTTGTCCGCAAGAGGCACTTCCTGTCCCTCAGGACCGGTAACCGACCAGTCTACGCATCATGCTGCGCTCTGCCGCGTTCAGGACGAGCCGATACGCCAGTGGAACGTACACCACCGTCGCGAGCGTAGCCACGCACGCGATCGCCGGAAGGGACGCGAGGCCTATGGCGTTCGCAATGCCCCACGCCGCGCCGGCGAGGATAGCCGTGGCCGCAAGAGGGGCAAGCATGGCGTTGAGAAACGTGTGCCACGGGCGTCCTAGCACGGCAGCACCATAGAGGGGCATGAAGACACTGTTCTTCGCGATGAGCGTCAATGTGCTACCTGCCGCAACGCCAACCAGCCCCCAGCCCATAGGCCCGGCGAGCCAGATCGAAAGCCCGAGGTTCACCGCGCCGAGCCCTATCTGGACCAGACCGGGATACA
>Ga0315280_10002929_pt1 | contig 26884 bp, 27 predicted proteins | sample YL17G06_40_MG_FD_203697 | JGI IMG/M metagenome (GOLD analysis project Ga0315280, IMG submission 203697) | Sediment microbial communities from Yellowstone Lake, YNP, Wyoming, USA - YL17G06_40 | ecosystem: Environmental > Aquatic > Freshwater > Lake > Sediment | place: USA: Wyoming | collected...
CGCTCGGTATCAGAAATATAGCCTATTTCAATTAGCAGGTGCTCCTCTGGCAGCAAATCTTTTCCCTTCTCCGCCCATTCCACCACCGAGACACCCTTACCATAGAGATAATCTTCCAGACCAAGCTCAGCAATCTCCTCCAGATGGTCAAGGCGGTAGAAATCGATATGATATAGAGGCAGCCGGCCATGAAGCTCCCGGACAAGCACAAACGAGGGGCTGACGGCATACTCCTTAATACCCAGCCCCCAGGCAATGCCCTGGGTGAGGCAGGTCTTCCCTGCCCCCAAGCCTCCCACGAGGAGAAAAATATCTCCGGGCAGGGCGAGTTCACCAAGCCGCACCCCAATCTTCTGGGTCTCCTCCGGGCTATGGCTAATTATCTCAAGGTGGCTCATCGGGTAATAAAGTGCTCCCACCCTTTCCGGGCAAGGCTAACCGGCTTCCCCTGGCTATCAACCACAGTTACCCCTTTGTTGCCAGCTAAAATCTCACCGATTACTGTTATCGGGCAGGCGGCTTTTCTTTTCACCCTTTCTATAACCTCAGCCTTGGCGGTAAATAGTAGTTCGTAATCTTCTCCCCCGGCTAGTGCCAGCTCAAGGGCTTGCTCACCAAACTCAGCTTTTACCCTCGGCTCAACTGGCACCCGCTCAGCCTCTATTCGAGCGCTAACCCGGCTGCTCTTACATACCTGGCTCAGGTCTGAAACCAGCCCGTCGCTTAAATCTATGGCGGTCTTCACCCCCTGCCCCACTAATAGTTGCCCCTCGGCGATTCGGGGAAGGGGATGAAGAAAGGCGTTTCTAAAACCGGCAGTGACCTGGGGGTCAAATTTAAGCCCCTTGGTCAGCATCTCCAACCCAGCCGCCGCCGCCCCCAGCTCGCCAGTAACCGCTACTAGCTCTCCGGCTTCGGCAGAGGAGCGGCTTAATATTTGTTTTTTCTGGCTGCTACCGAGGACAGTAATTGTAATAATTACTAAGGGGGCACGGCTAATATCGCCACCAACTATGGCAACCCCAAATTGCTTAGCCAGCTCAAGCATCCCGGTGTAGAGAGCAGTAATATCGTCAACCTCGGTATTATCGGGCAGGGCTAACGAAACTAATGCATATCTAGGCAACCCACCCATAGCGGCAATATCGCTGAGGTTGACCGCCATTGCCTTCCAGCCCAGCTCTTTCCATGAGGCTAGACCTGAGGGGAAGTGGACATCCTGAATGAAGGAATCCACCGTAGCCAGCTGTATTAAAGCATCACCCCGCCAAGCAGCAGCATCATCGCCAATGCCGACTAGGAGGTTCTCATCTCCCTCACCACCAGCCATTTTCTTTATGAGGTCAATCAGTCCAAATTCCCCCAGCTCGGAGACCTTCATAGCTAAAATTATAACATATTTGTTGTTAGGTGACCCAAAAACTGCTATAGTGTTAGGCGGATGCGTTACGCCATTATCGCTGATATTCATGCTAACCTAGCCGCTCTTATGGCAGTGCTGTCTGAGATTTACCAGAAGGAAGAGATAGGGGAGTTGTGGTGTTTGGGGGACATTATCGGCTACGGCCCAGAGCCGCGCCAGTGTATTGAACTCCTGCGCCGGACCAATCATATTTGTGTCGCCGGGAACCACGACCTAGCGGCAATAGGTGAGATAGACACCGCTGACTTTAACCCCGATGCCGCCGCCGCCTGCGAGTGGACAGCAAAGCAATTAACTGCGCCGGATAGAGTCTATATTAAGAGTCTGCCAGCGGTTATTGAGAAAGATGATTTTACCCTCGTCCACGGTAGCCCAAGACAACCTATCTGGGAGTATGTCCTCTCCATCAGTACCGCGAAGGAAAATTTTGCCCACTTTAAGTCAAAGTTCTGCCTGGTGAGTCATACCCATGTGCCGGGGATATTCAAATATAATAGTAAAAAGGACGCCTGCTCCTTTAGCCAATTCTCAATCAAGGAGGGGCTTGACCTCGGCGAGGAGCGATTGATTATCAATCCCGGTGCCGTGGGGCAACCTCGTGACGGCGACCCCAGGGCAAGCTATGCTATCTATGATAGCGAAACAAAAAAGATTAATCTCTATCGCGTTCCTTACGATATTGCCGCCACTCAAGCCAGGATGGTAGAACAGAGACTGCCGATGCGCTTGGTGGCTCGGCTCAGTCATGGTGTTTAGCTTGTTGACACGGGGCAGGCTTAGACGATAAACTTACTATTTGGAATGCCCAAATCTAGGTGAAAATCACTGGTGAGGGGGTGATGAAGCAAACGATAAAGATTGAGTTTTGTCCTTTTAATAACAGATTCTTTTAATAATAGATTGTAGAGTGGAGGCAAAGTTATGGCGAAAATTCCGGATAAAATCAAAACGTGGCAGATGGTAGAGCCGGGCAAACTAGAACAGGTAAGCATTGATGTTCCCGAGATAAAGCCGGGGGAGGTGCTGGTTGAGGTGGCTGGCTGCGGGGTGTGTCACACTGACCTCGGCTATTTTTATGATGGCGTGCCCACGGTAAACAAGCCACCACTTACCCTAGGACATGAAATCAGCGGCACGGTGGTCGCCGGTGATGAAAAGTGGCTGGGCAAGGAGGTAATTATCCCGGCAGTGATGCCGTGCAATAATTGCCCTATCTGTGCTGCCGGTAGAGGTAACCGCTGCCTGGCTCAGAAGATGCCAGGGAATAGCATGGGGATTTACGGCGGTTTTTCCAGCCATATTGCTGTCCCCTCCCAGGATTTGTGTGAAGTTCCCGATAGGAAGGGAATACCCCTCTCCCATCTTGCCGTAGTGGCTGATGCCGTAACCTCCCCCTATCAGGCGGCGATGAGGGCTGGAGTAAAGCCGGGGGACTTAGTCATTATTGTTGGCGTTACTGGTGGGCTTGGCGTCTATGCCACTCAGATTGTCAAGGCGCTGGGCGCTAAAGAGGTCATCGGTATTGCCCGAAACCCAGAAAAGCTGAAGAGAGCCCTGGAATTTGGCGCCACCCATGTTATCAGCTCAGCCAATAAGAGCCCCAGAGACATCAGGGATGAGTTCCGTAACTACTGCAAGGAAAAGGGTGTGCCGGCAAACTACGGCTGGAAGATATTTGAGTGGACTGGCACCGGCGATGGTCAGGCAATTGCCTTAGAGCTACTATCATTTATTGGCAAGCTGGTGATATGCGGCTTTGGTATGCAGAAGAACGAGTATTCCCTGTCACGGTTGATGGCATTTGACGCTGATATTCTAGGCTCATGGGGCTGTCTGCCTAAACACTACCCCCAGGTTCTTAAGATGGTTATTGAGGGTAAGGTAAAGATAGAACCCTTTGTTGAAACAAGACCGATGAGCCAGATAAAGTCGGTGTTTGACGAAGCTCACGCTACCAGCCTGATGAAACGGATAGTACTAACGCCAGATTTTAAATAAAAAGGAGGAATAAAAAATGGCTTTAGATTGGATGCCCAGAGAAGGCGGTGTTAAAGACCACAATCTTTGGGGCATGGAGCATTTCGGCACGGAAGCCCCCTGCACCGTGTATGAGGAAAAACCCATAATTGACGCCGGCGGCAAGCCGGTGGATGGGCTTTACAGCGCCTGGATTACACTGAACAACCCCGCCCAGTACAACTCCTACACCACAGAGATGGTTAAGGGCGTTATCGCCGGTTTCCACCGGGCGCAGATGAACCGCCGGGTAGTGGCGGTGGTCTTCACCGGTGCTGGCAAGGACGCCTTCTGCACCGGCGGCAATACCAAGGAGTATTCGGAATACTACTCCACAAAACCGATGGAGTACACGCAGTACATGGAGCTTTTCAATGGGATGGTCGATTCCATACTGATGTGCCAGAAACCGGTTATCCGCCGCGTCAACGGCATGAGCGTCGCCGGTGGTCAGGAAATCGGCGGCGCCTGCGACATTGCCGTCGCCTCCGACCTGGCTATCTTCGGGCAGGCCGGTACCCGGCACGGCTCGGCGCCGGTCGGCGGCTCTTCGGACTTCCTCCCCTGGGCCCTCAGCATAGAGGACGCCATGTGGAACTGCATATCCTGCGAGTTCTGGAGCGCCTACAAGATGCTGCGCAAGAATTACCTCAGCAAGGTCGTGCCGGTACTCAAACAGGGCGATAAGTTCATCCGCAACCCCCAAGTGATTACCGACACCTGGGTGAAGGACGGCGAGATTGTCTACGGCGAGCCTGTTAGCGGCGCAGCGGCTAAGGAAGCCCGGGAGCTAGTGAAGTCCCTCCCGGTAGACTTCACCCTCCTGGATAACGAAGTGAACAAGATACTCTGGACTTTCACCAACCTTTTCGAAGGCTGCCTGATGAAGTCCATCCAGGGTATCCGGGAGAAGAAGAAATTCTTCTGGGATATGAACAAGAATGACCACCTCTACTGGCTGGCTACCAACATGACGGGCGAAGCCTTCTTGGGCTTCGGTGCCTTCAATACCAAGAAGCTCACCGGCAAGGATACCATCGACTTCATCAAGTATCGCCAGATGATTGCCGAGGGGCATGCTATGGACGAGGAGCTTTTCGAAGCCGTCCTGGGCAAACCCGTACAGAAATAATACCAACAAACCGGATCATGAGAAGAAGCCCTGAGGTCGTAAAGCCTCAGGGCTTTCTTTTTTTTATTAACCTCACCCCCTCAGCACCCTAAAAAATCCTTGATTTTTCAGGGAACCCGAATTTAATATTGTAACCTCACCCCCTTTATCCCCCTCTCCTTGAAAAGGAGAGGGGGAAGAAATTTTAGAGGGGGGGCTTCGCCCCCCTCTTACCTGCACTCCCCCTTCCCTTATAAAGGGAAGGGGGTCAGGGGGATAGGTTACCTTAAATCTCTTTTTTGCTTGACAAAGCACTAAGTGAAGATTAGCATTTCATTGAGGTCGCTCTAGACGCAAAGGCATAGACATGGAAAAGACTAAGGTCTCAATTGTTAAAGGACCTAAAAAACCAAATGAAAAAGAGATTGAGACTATTGTTAGAAAAGCCATTGAACTGGTTGGCGGTTTAGACGAGGTAAAGAGCGGCGATATTGTGCTCATCAAGCCGAATATCTGCGCACCAGTACCTCCAGAGAGTGCCGCAATTACCAATCCACATGTGGTTAGAGCTATCGCTAATATGGTGAGGGAAAAAGGCGCCAGAGCAATAATAGGGGAGTCCTCTGGAGTGATGGATGATACTGAGACCTGCATCCGCGCAACTGGTTATGACAAGCTCAGGACAGAAGGCTTTGAGGTCATTGACCTGAAAAGCAAAAAGACCGTCACTACTAAGGTACCGATTCCCAAAGGGAAGGTGCTAAAAGCAGTTACCCTGCCTAAAATTGTTCTTGACGCCAAGTTGATAATCAGTGTACCCGTCATAAAGACACATGGGGGGGAGAAGGTAACCATGGCGTTGAAGAACATGAAGGGAGTCTTACCCGACGCACTCAAGAAGAGGTTTCATACCGTCTATGGTGTGGGGCAGGGTGTGGTGGATTTACTGACCGTGGTTAGACCGGGTCTGGCGGTGTTGGATGGCATCCTGGCTCAGGAAGGTATAGGACCGATGATAGGTACACCGGTAGAGATGGGGCTTATCATAGCCAGTAAAGACCCGGTGGCGGCAGATGCTGTAGCCTGCACGGTCATTGGGTTTGACCCTAAGGAAGTTAGAATCATAGATGGTGCCAGTAAAGCGGGGATAGGGACAGCGGATTTAAAGAAAATCGAGGTTGTTGGCACTCCCATCAAAGAGGTGAAGCGGAGATTCAAGCGCGTCGAGGAAGCCGTGGCGGAAACCATACCTTTCCCTGAAGGCTTTCAGGTGCTAATCGACGAAAAGGCATGTACCGGCTGCAGGGGAGGTGTTATGATTGCGCTCTGGGAGTTGAAAATGCAAAATAGTCTGGATAAGCTGGCAGGATGGACCATTGTCGCCGGAAAGACCAAAAAAGCCCCTAAAGCTGATAAAACCAGGCTCATGCTGGTTGGGGCTTGCACCGCCAAATACAAGAACCTAGGAACTTTTATCAGGGGTTGCCCGCCCTGGCCCGGGGATATAACCAGTATCCTGACCGGAGAAAAAAAGGAGAAGTTAGTCCTACCTAAGCCAGGAACCGGCTGATGCCTGGAATGGTGGGCGGAGGTGGATTTGAACCATGGAGGTAAGATGGCAAGCTCACTCTTGGCTCAAACCAGGAGGCTACTACGCCAATTTGACCTTCGGGCGAGGAAAGGACTGGGGCAGCACTTCCTTATTGATGGGGAGGTACTCAAGCGTATTACCTCAGCCGCTGAGCTCACCCCCACCGATGTCATTGTTGAGGTTGGTCCCGGCTTAGGTATCCTGACCAGGGAGCTAGCTCAAAAAGCGGGCTGGGTGATTGCCATTGAGCTTGATAATAAGCTGGCGGCTTTGTTAAAGCAGACCCTGGCTTCATTTAATAATGTTACTATCATTAACGACGATGTGCTTCGGATTGAGCCAGAGAATTTGGTAAAAGAGCCGAAGACTGGCTACAAGGTAGTGGCTAACCTCCCCTACTATATTACCTCCCCAGTGCTACGGCATTTTCTTGAGGCTTCAGCCAAACCCGAGCTTATGCTCGTAATGGTGCAAAAGGAAGTAGCCGAGACCATCGTGGCTAAGCCCGGTGAGATGAGCCTCTTGAGTGTTAGCGTCCAGTTCTATGGGGAACCGAGGATAATAGGCTATGTCCCGGCCGAGTGCTTTTATCCTGCTCCCAAGGTTGATTCGGCAATAGTGCGGATTGACCCCTACCCCCAACCACCGATAGCTGATGAGGGAGGCTTCTTTGACCTGGTGCGGGCTGGTTTTACCGCCCCCCGTAAGCAGATTTTAAACTCCCTAGCTCAAGGTCTGGGGGTAGCAAAGGCTGAGGTCTTATCCCTGCTGGAAACAGCCGGTATAGTTTCACAGAGGCGAGCCGAGACCTTAACCCTTGAGGAGTGGGCACGGTTGTGGCAGGTGTTTAAGGAAAAAAGATGTTGACCGTTCTGGCACCGGCAAAGATTAATTTAACCCTTGAGGTCTTGGCGGAACGCCCCGATGGCTTTCATGAAATTCGCAGCCTTATCCAGACCATAAATTTATGTGACCGCCTTCGTTTCCAATTGAGCCATAATATAAAGTTTCGCTGCGATAACCCGGAACTAGTGGTTGAGGAGAGCCTGGTATCAAAAGCAACCGCCTTACTTCAGCAGACAACCGGATGCACAAAGGGGGCAACCATAGAAATCACCAAGCGCATCCCTCTAAGTTCAGGGCTGGGTGGAGACAGTAGCGATGCCGCCGCTATATTGAGTGGGCTTAATAAACTCTGGCAATTGGGTTTATCTCCAGCGGAATTGTTTGAGCTCGCCCCGAGGTTGGGCTCAGACGTGGCTTTCTTTCTCTATGGGGGGACGGCGCTGGTGGAAGGCAGGGGAGAAAAACTAACCCCGCTACCATCATTGCCCAGCATGTGGGTCGTGCTGATGATACCAGATGTGCCTCGATTGCCAGGGAAGACGAAACAGCTCTACGCCAGCCTGAAAACAAATCACTACACTAACGGTCAGATTACGGAAAATTTTATAAAGGCACTAAAAGGGGACAAGGAAATTAAGTCGTCCCTGCTGTTTAACACCTTTGAGAATATCGCCTTTGACCAGTTCTCCGGGCTGAAGGTCTATAAAGAGCACTTTATAAAACTCGGCGCCCCAAATGTTCACCTCGCCGGCTCAGGACCGGCGCTATTCACCATGATAAAAGATAAGGCTGAAGCGGAGGACTTATACACACGCTGTAAACAGCAGGGCTTTGAATCTTATCTAGCTGAGACCTCAACCCTGTCTTTCGGCTAACCAGCTTTTAACCAGCTTCTCCTCATCCTGCCTGGTGGTTGCTTTGCCGTCCAGTCTGGCTTCGTGTAGCCGCTCCAGTATTTCTCTGATTTGAGGACCCTGGGCAATGCCCATTCTTATTAAATCCTCACCAGTGAGCCATGTCTCAACACGCCTCAGTCTGCTGACGAAAAGGCGGATATTCTGGCTGGCGGCAGGGGACTCAGTAGCCAGGGAATTTGACAGCAAGGCGTGGTAGGAGTAGCCATCAAGGAACTGATAAATACTGCTTGGCGAAAGCCCGGGGATAGACACCAGCCTGATTTTGCTCTTAAGGGTGATAGCATCCCTGACAGTTTGAGCTAACGACTTCGGCAGGTTGAGGTGTGATATAAAGCTTTCCGCCTCTTCGCTGGTCAGGGGGTAAACGAGGAGGGCTAAATAGAGCCCAACTCCCGGGGGCTGGGGGGAGGCCAGCCGTCGGGCCTGGTCAAATTTTTCGGCAAGCCAGCCGTTGCCCTTCAGTGCCGGGTGAAGTTTTGCCAGCACTCCCAGCCCCTCCGCCCGATGGAGGACTTTTTCCGGATATCTCTCCTGTAGTACACATTCAATCTCGTAGCGTATGCGGTCGTGACTAATAGTATCCAGCATATCTATGTCTCGTTTGAGCAGACTTAGCGTTTTTCTTTCTAGATGGAAATCAAGCCGTTGCTCATAGCGCAGGGCACGCCAGATGCGTGTGGCGTCATCAATGAAGCTCCTTTCATGGAGCACCCGAAGAAGCCTCTTCTTGAGGTCATCACGCCCGCCACAGGGGTCAACCAGTTTGCCATAATCGCCGGGGTTGAGGTGGATAGCCATGGCATTGACGGTGAAATCACGCCGTCGGAGGTCATTATCAATTGAGCTCAGCGTCACCTTGGGCAGTGCTCCGGGCTTAGCATAGGTCTCAGCGCGGGCGGTTGCCAGGTCAACGCTCCACCTATCCCACTGGAGTTTAGCCGTATTAAAACGGGGGTAGGTGGTGATTTTAGCCTGGTTAATCTTCTTTAATTGCTTGGCCAGCTCTATGGCATTGCCTTCTACCACCAGGTCAAGGTCAAGGTTGGCCTGCCCGAGAAAAAGGTCACGAACCACCCCACCAACAAGGTAGAGCCTCTCCCCACGGCTGAGAGCGAGCTCACCGGCAAGCCACATAAAGTTGACCAGTTCGGCAGGCAGCTTCTCTTCTATTACGCTGGCGAGGCTAATCTGCTTAGGCATTTTACTTTTATGTTAAGATTATAGCACAGGTCACTAAACAATTTTAGCCATTGTTATTTAGTTCATGTTCTCTTATAATGAAATCCCAGAGGTAGCTAATGAAAGTGGTCTCAATTGTGGGCATGACCGGCGCCGGTAAATCGGAGGTAGCACGGGTATTTGAGGAGAACGGCTTTATCAGGATAAGATTTGGCGACCTCACCGATGAGGGGATGAAGAAAAGAGGACTTGAGCCAAACGAGGAGAATGAGCGCCTGGTCAGGGAGCTCCTGAGAAAGGAGCACGGCATGGCGGCTTATGCCAAGCTTAATCTCCCCAGGATTGAGCAGGCGCTAAAAAGTTCCAATGTGGTCATTGACGGACTTTACTCCGGGGAGGAATATATTTATCTCAAGGGGCGCTACGGAGAAGACCTTTATCTGGTGGCAGTATGGTCATCGCCTAAGACAAGATATGCCCGGCTAAGTAAGAGGTCAAGCCGGCGTTTAACCATAGAAGAAGCAAGCAGCCGGGACAGGGCGGAGCTCGAGAACAGTAATAAGGGCGGACCTATCGCCATGGCTGATTTCACCATAATAAACGAGTCTACCCTAGACGACCTGAGGAAAGAAGTGAAAAGGATTATCGCCGCATTAAGATGAAAAAAGCAACCCGACCGAATATTGACGAGTATTTTCTGAAGATAGCCTCAGTGGTGGCGGAACGCTCAACCTGCCGTCGGCACCATGTCGGGGCAGTGGCGGTAAAGGATAAACACATCCTGGCTACCGGCTATAACGGTGCCCCCTCCGGGCTTAAGGACTGTCTTGAGCTTGGCTGTCTCCGGGACGAGCTGGGCATACCATCAGGGACAAGGCAGGAAATATGCCGGGGTATTCATGCCGAGCAGAATGTAATCATTCAAGCCACACTTCACGGCGTCAGCCTTGAGGGAAGCACTATCTATTGCACTCATACGCCATGTGTGCTGTGCGCCAAGATGCTGGTCAATGCCAAGATAAAGCGATACGTCAGCTTTGGCCGGTATGACGATAATTCGTTTAGAAAGCTGTTCCGGGAAGCCGGCATAAAACTTGACATCAAGAAAAGACCCCCCTCCCAGATAGGCTATCTGGATTAGAGATTGTTTAGCCATTTGGCTTGACATTCGTGGTAAAATTGATTAGCTCATTCTTTGAGGCAAAATAATGCCAGCTTTGCATATCAAGGTAATTGTTAATCCGGTGGCTGGAGCCTATTCCACGCGCCGCAAGTGGCCCATTATCAGCCGACTGCTGAAGCACATTGGGCTGTCATTTAACTTTGAGTACACCGAAGGTACAGGACATGCCATTGAGCTAGCCCGCGCCGCTGCCAGCGACGGTTACCGTTGTCTGGTGGCGGTTGGCGGGGATGGGACGGTGAACGAGGTTGCCAATGGCATACTTCATTCCAGCGCTGCTGCCGAAACCGCCCTTGGCATAATAAGCACCGGCACCGGCAGCGATTTTATCCGCTCGGTTGGTATCCCCAGGGATTACCCCTCGGCTTGTTCTGCTCTGACCAGCTCCAGAAGGTTATCTATTGATGTTTGTGTTGTTGAATACCAAAGCAAAGGGCAGACCATCCAGCGCTTCTTTGTTAATGGTGCTGGCGTCGGCTTTGATGCTGTGGTGGTGGAGAAAACCGAGCGCCTACCCAAGTACTTTGGTGGTACCGTCCCTTATGTGGCTGGACTGTTAAGGGCTCTGTTCAGCTATAAAAATAAACCAGTGGTGGTGAATGTAGAAGATGAGGCAATAAGTGCGCGGGTGCTAAGCTTGGTGGTGGCTAACGGTGGTTACCTTGGTGGCGGAATGCATATTGCCCCCCAGGCTAAAATCAGCGATAATCTGCTTGATGTGATAATGATAGGGGATTTAGGCAAGTTGGAACTACTAAAGGAATTGCCTACAGTATATAAAGGGACTCATATTAACCATCCCAAGGTCAGGATGATAAAGACAAGACGTATCACTGTTAAATCCCCGGAGCGGATGTTAGTCCACGCTGATGGTGAACTGTTGGGGGAAAGCCCAGCCTCTTTCTGGATAAAGCCAGCGGCTTTGAGCATCGTGGTGTAGCAGTCTATATATTCTCCCCTTGATATACTCCCTGATAGCCTTCCGTCTTTTGACCCAGTCTTAGAAAGATAAGCTGGACAATTCTGGCGTTTCTCTGCAAACGGAACCCTTGAGGATTATAGACCACCATCAAGGATTGGGAGCGCCCGGAGTAACCAGCGTCCCATACTGCGGTGCCCACATTAACACCACAGCGGAGCAGGCTCGAGCGGGGTCTGGCTAACGCCATAATATTCTTGGGTAAGTTGACAATCTCATTATAGGTAATAATATAAGCGCCGGGCATAAGGTCAATAAAACCCGTCCCATCAAAGACCAGCGGCGCCAGGTCAGGCACCAGCCTCTGGCTGTTTTGGACGGTTATCCTGCCCGATGACTGGAGTAAGGCAATCTCACGCAGGGTAAGGTCAACGCCATTAGGCTGAAGTTGCTCCTCAAGATTGATATAGCCTTCGATTAAGGGTGGCGTTTTCTTCAATAGTCGGTGAATTTCCTGCCTGGCTAGAATGGCTGCCATTTCTACTACCTGTCTATTAACCTCACCCCCTTTAATCCCCCTCTCCTTGAAAAGGAGAGGGGGAAAGAGTTTTTAGAGAGGGGGCTTTTGCCCCCTCTCTCACTTCGCTCCCCCTTCCCTTAATAAGGGAAGGGGGTCAGGGGGATGGGTTGCTAAACAACCTTATTTTACCATATGCCTAGACCAAATAGGAATTGACAAAACAGATAAAAGCCTTATAATTCAGCCAACCTCGGCGAAGGGAGAAATTCATGGCAGTAAGAATAGTTACCGATAGCACCGCTGACCTGCCCCGCCAGTTAGTTAAGGAGTTGGGGATTGCTATAGTGCCCATATATGTGCGTTTCGGCGAAGAGGTCTACCGTGACCAGGTGGACATTTCTGAGGACGAGTTTTACCAGAGGCTGGAAAATACCAAGGTTCACCCCAGCACCGTTCAGCCGGGACCACAGGATTTCCTTGAGGTCTACCGGAAAGTATCACCAAAGGCTGACGGCATTGTTTCCATCCATATCTCGGGTAAGCTGAGTGGCACCTGTAATTCGGCACTGATGGCAAAGGACATGCTGGGAACGGGGTGCCCGGTTGAGGTGGTTGATTCAGAAGCAGTGAGCATGGGGCTAGGCTTGATAGTTATAGTTGCCGCCACTATGGCTAAGAGAGGGGAAAGTATAGACAAGATTGTGAAAGAGGTAAAAAAGACCATCCCCAAGATACATTTGCTGGCGCTATTTGATACCCTGAAATACCTTCTTCTTGGCGGGCGTATTGGCAAGGCGAAGGCACTGCTGGGCTCAATATTAAATGTAAAACCAATGCTATCGCTAAAGGATGGGGAGGTGGTGCCGGCTGGTCAAGCCCGCACCCGGGCTAAAGGCACCGATAAGTTATTTGAATTTGGACAAAATGCGGTAAAAATTCAGGATTTAGCTGTAGTGCATAGCACCACCCCTGATGAGGCGCAGAATCTGGCTGAGCGTCTCGGTTCCGTATTTGACCAGAAGCAGATAAAGATAGCCAGGGTAGGACCATCGCTCGGGGTGCATATGGGTCCAGGGGCATTGATTGTAGTCACTAGAGAAGGATAAGGATAATAAAAAATGGCAGCGGGTGGATTTGAACCGCCGACCAAGGGCTTATGAGTCCCCTGCTCTACCACTGAGCTACGCTGCCACCGTCGGCAATATAACACGATGAAACTATGCTGTCAATTTGACCTAAGTATATGGACACCAGTAGCCTTAAAGGTAGCATAGACCTGTTTTCCCTTTTCTAGACCCAGTTCCTCGGCTGACCTTCTGGTAACCAGCACCACTAGCCGAAAGCCGCAATCGAGCTCAATGCGGCTAAGCGGACCGGCTGATACTACCCGAGTTATTTGCCCGATGAACAAGTTTCTGGCACTACTGGTGGTTTCTGATAGGGTCAGTGTTATCTCCTCCGGTCTGATACAGAGGTATACCTCCTCACCAGCCAGGTAATCTGAAATCGCCTCAACTTTTTTGTTGCCGCCAATTTTCACAGCCACCATCCCCCCCTCCTGCGATACGATTACCCCATCCAGAATATTGTCCACGCCGACAAACTCGGCGACCTCCCGGCTCTGGGGCGAGGTAAATACCTCCCTTGGGTCGCCAGCCTGAATGATTTCGCCATTGATAAGCACACCAATCCTCTTCGCCAGACGCTGACCTTGAGACATATCGTGTGTTGCCATTACTACCGTGGTTCTATATTGATGAATAATACCGGTGATAAGCTCCTCGACTTTGGCTGCCGAAAGCGGGTCAAGATTAGCCGTCGGTTCATCCAGCAAAAGTACCTCCGGTTCAGTGACTATCGCCCTGGCTATGGCTACCCTTTGGGCTTCGCCCCCAGATAATGTTCTAGCGTTTCTATTCTGGTAGGCGGAGAGGTCAATCATCTCCAGAATACCATTGACCTTCGTCTGAATAGCGCCTTTCTTTTCTCCTCTCCACTTCAAACCGTAGGCGATGTTATCATAGATACTAAGGTTAAATACCATTGGTTTCTGGGTTACGAAAGCCATCCTTCGGCGCATCTGGAATCTAACCTTCTTGGATTCGGTGGCATCCCTGCCATCAAAATATATTTTGCCCGACGTGGGCATTTCAAGAAGGTCGAGCAGGCGTAAAAGGGTTGTTTTCCCAGCACCAGTAGGACCAATAAGAGCAAAAACTTCGCCCCGCTCAACCCTCAGGTTGATATTCTTTAGAATATCTCGCCTGTCATATTTCTGGCATAAATCTACGGTTTCGATTAATGGCATTGTTACCTCTGCTGAAGCCTGTTTAAGGCGATATTAATAATCAGGGCAATAAGGATAAGGATTATGCCCAATGCGATGGACAGCTCTATATCACCCTTAGACGTCTCCAGCGAGATGGCGGTAGTAAAGACCCTGGTGAACCCCTTGATATTGCCACCGACCATAAGGGCTAATCCTACCTCAGAGATAGCCCGACCAAAAGCCAGTAAAACAGCGGCTATAACGGCAAATCTGGCTTCTTTAAGGACGAGAGTTACCGTCTGGAAGTCGCTGGCGCCGAGGGAATGCGCTGTTTCAGGTATTGCCTTATCCACCCCGCTGAAAGCGGTAATAACGAGCCCCAGTAATATCGGCGAAATCAGAATTACCTGACCTATAACCATAATGGTGGGAGTGAACATCAGGTTGAAAACCCCAAATGGCCCTATCCGTGAAAAAAGTATGAAAACAAGTAAGCCAACGACGACTGTGGGTATGCTATAGAAGGTCTGGATAAGATTTATTAAAGTTCTTTTGCCGATAAATCGGTTAAAGTGGATGAGACTACCCAGGGGTAAGCAGATAATAGTGGCAAGGAGGGTGGCGGTCACTGATATTACCAGTGACCGCCCGGCAATCTCCATAACCTCAGGGTCAAGGGTGACTATAAGTTCTACTGCCTTAACCAGGCCCTGCCATATCTCAGACAATTAACTTCAACTCCGTCTATTTTGGTTCAGCACCAGCGCAGGGAATAAATAGCTGCAGACCGTATTCCTCAACGCCGTAATTGCCGATGAGCTCCTGTATCTCGGGTGAAGTAAGGAAACTTATCAGGTTATTTGCCAAATCAATCTTAACCCCTTTAACCTTTTCTGGATTGACGGCGATGACGGAGTAGACATTAAGCAATATGCTACCCTCTTTCACTATTGGCTCCAGCTCCAGCTCCAACTTGCTCTTATAAGACACGTAGGTGCCCATATCGGTCAGGGTATAGGCTCGTTCATTATTAGCCATCATGAGGATTTGCCCCATTCCTGCTCCGGCTTCTTTATAACCGCCATCTTTGAATTTAGCCCAATCGGATTCCTGTACAGTTGCATAATCAAAGCCAGCTGCCTGCCAGATTGCCTTCTCCTTGGAATGAGTCCCGGAATTATCCCCACGGGAGATAAAGCTACCACTCTTTGTCTCAAAGAGCTTCTTAAAGGCATCCTCTGGGGTTAAGTCCCTTATGCCCGCCGGGTCATCCTTTGGACCAACAATAAGAAAATAGTTATAGGCGAAGGGGACTCGCTCAACACCATAGCCCTCAGCGACAAAATTCTCCTCGTTGGCTTTGTCATGAATAGTAAGAACATCCACGTCCCCCCTTTTGCCATATTCAAAAGCAGCGCCGCTACCAAGGGAGAGGATGTCTACCTCAACATCATACTTCTCCTCAAACATTGGCTCTAGATACCCCCAAAGCCCGGTATCATAAAGACTGGTGGTAGTAGCCATTCTTAACCTTTGCGGACTACAGCCAGCGATGCTTAGTAGTAGCCCAATAACTACCAGCCCGGCTAATATGGCAACTAGTATATTCCTTTTCATACATTCCTTTAGCGTAATTTATATAGCACAATTAAAAAGCACCTCAAAAGGAGGTGCTTACAAAACAAATTTATTGCTCACTACAGACCCTCCTTTCCAAACACGGGAGGCATCGCCGTTTCCAGCGATACCCTATGGCCAGTCTCCATGGTTTATCTTTAGGAGAACAGGCTCGGAGAGAATATTCAGTTTTTAATCCGCCTTATATTATCACATCTCCAGTATAATTGGCAACTTTATCTTGACGTTAATATAAGCCCTCTGTTAAAATCCACACGATTACTCTTCTTTTTAATTGAGCCGCAAAATTTTTAGGAGGTCTATTATGGCTATTGACTACACAAAGGAAGGTAGAATCGCTATCTTCACCATTAATCGTCCCGAGGCAATGAATGCCATGAATATTGAGGGAATCCGGGAACTTAATAAGGCGATGACAGACTTCAGGGATGACCCCGAACTCTGGGTTGGCATTATCACCGGGGCGGGGGAACGGGCTTTTTGCGGGGGCGCCGATATAAAGGATACTCTACCCTTCATGAAGGAGCATCGCCGGAGCCAGTGGGCGCTTCCACCAGCGATATGGCGAGGTTTTGAGCTATGGAAGCCGCTCATTGCTGCCATCAATGGCTTAGCATTTGGCGGTGGGCTGGAAATAGTTCTGGCTTGCGATTTAAGAATAGCCTCGGAGACGGCTCGCCTGGGCACACCCGAAGTAAATCTAGGTCTGATACCGGGCATGGGAGGGACACAGAGACTGCCGCGAATGGTCCCCTGGTGCAAAGCCGCTGAGATACTGCTTATGGGAAGACCGATAGATGCCCAGGAGGCATACCGCATAGGTCTGGTAAATAAGGTCGTGCCCCAGGCTGAGGTTATGCCCACAGCCAAGGAATGGGCTCAGGTCATCTGCCAGGCAGGACCGCTAGCGGTCAGGGCAGCGAAAGAGGCTATGGTCAGGGGCTACAACATGGCCTTAGAAGATGGCTTAAGTCTGGAGGGCTCCCTGGTCGCCTACGTCATGGGCACTGAGGACTTTAGCGAAGGAACTAAAGCCTTCGTTGAAAAGAGAAAGCCCGCCTACAAGGCAAAATAAAAAGGAAGGAGTACCATGGAAATTAAGAGGGTCGGCGTAGTTGGCTGTGGAGCCATGGGTTCTGGCATCACCCAGCTCTGCGCCCAGTCAGGTTATCAGGTGGTGGTATCGGAGATAAACGGCGAACTTTTGAATAAGGGGCTAGCATCAATTGAAAAAGTCTTAGCCAGACTTGTAGAGAAACAAAAGATTTCCCAGCAGGATAAGGATGCCACAATGGCTCGGATTAAGGGCACAACCAACACTAAGGATTTCTCTGACTGTGACCTGATAATAGAGGCTGCCATTGAAAATCTGGACTTGAAGAAGAAGCTCTTTGCTGAGCTGGACGCAATCTGCCCCAAACATACCATCCTGGGAACCAATACATCGGTTCTTTCTATAATTGATATGGCAGTAGTAACTAAAAGACCGGAGAAGGTGGTGGGGCTGCACTTCTTCAATCCAGCGCCGGTGATGAGACTGCTGGAAATCGTAAAGACTATTGCTACCAGCGATGAGACCGTTGAGATAGGCAAGAAGTTCGGTGAATCTTTGGGCAAGACCACGGTCGTTGCCCCGGACCAGCCTGGCTTTATTGTCAATCGGCTCTGGGTACCCTATATACTTCATGCCATCCGCTTACTGGAGGAGGGTGTTGCCAGCAGGGAGGATATTGATAATGCCGTAATGATGGGCTTAAATTATCCTATGGGGCCGCTCACCCTTGCCGACTTCGGTGGGCTTGATATTCTCCTGTTTTCCGCTCACGCTATCTATGAGCGGCTCAAAGACCCACGCTATATTGCGCCTATCTTGCTGGAGAAGATGGTTGCCGCCGGCTGGCTGGGACGCAAGACAGGTAAGGGTTTCTACGATTATAAGTGAGAGCCTGAATAAATTAGCCTGTCAAAAAAGGAGTATGGTCTATGACTGATGTTGTAATTGTCAGCGGCGTAAGAACGGCTATAGGTAATTATGGCGGGGCACTGCGGGATATGCCGGTAGTGAAACTGGGCAGCATTGTCATTAAGGAGGCGTTAAAGAGGGTGGGGCTGCGACCAAAACCAGACGAGGAGTATGCCACGCAAGCATTCAAGGGTGCGGGACTAACTGAGCTGGAGAAGAAGCACTATGACTGGGATGATTCGTTAAAAGGAGTGAGGATAGACGAGGTTATCATGGGCAATGTTCTCCAAGCAGGTCAGGGGCAAAATACCGCCCGCCAAGCAGCCATACACGCCGGTATTCCTAAGGAGACGAACGCCTTCACCATAAACAAGATTTGTGCCTCAGGAATGAAGGCGGTAGCCCTGGCTACCCAGGCGATAAGGGCTGGCGACGCCGAGGTTATTGTTGCTGGCGGCATGGAAAATATGAGCCTCGCCCCTTACTATTTGCCTACCGCCAGATGGGGAGCCAGGATGTTCAATACTGAGCTGGTTGATGGCATGGTCTACGATGGCTTGTGGGAGATATTCTATAATTATCATATGGGGGTAACATCAGAGAATATCGCCGAAAAATTGGGCATAACCAGAGAGGAGCAGGACAAGCTTGCCCTGATGAGTAACCAGAGGGCATTAGCGGCAATAAAAGACGGCACATTTAGGCAGGAGATAGTACCGGTTGAGGTCAGGGAGAAAAAAGAGGTCAAGCTGTTTGACACTGATGAGCACCCCAGGGAGACCTCTATGGAGGCTTTAGCCAAACTACCGCCGGTATTTAAGAAGGATGGAGGCGTAACCGCAGGCAATGCCTCGGGGATAACCGATGGCGCTGCTGCCCTGGTAGTAATGTCAGCGGAAAAGGCAAAGGAACTGGGACTAAAGCCAATGGTAACTATCAGGTCTTACGCCTCCGGCGGCGTTGACCCGGCGTATATGGGTCTGGGGGCAGTCCCGGCAACAAAGAAGGCATTAAAGCTAGCTGGGCTTGAGCTTAAGGATATAGACTATATTGAACTAAATGAAGCCTTTGCCTCTCAAGCCATAGGTGTAATGAGAGAGCTTGGCTTTGATTACACTAAGGCGAATTCTCATGGTAGCGGAATCTCACTGGGACATCCTATAGGCTGCACTGGAGCCAGGATTATAGTTACCCTTATCCATGAGATGATGCGCAAAAACTATAAACTTGGTCTGGCAACGCTGTGCATCGGTGGTGGTCAGGGAATGGCTATTATTTTGGAGAGAAAATAGGGCTATTTAGCCATGATTGTGGTAAAATAAGGTAAGGCTTGATAACAGATTTCGGGAGACAATCCATGGCTACCCTGAAGACGAAAAAAGGAAAAATAGTGGCGGCTCAAGAGGTGGGGAGGGAAGAGGGGCTAAATACTGAGACAATTACCTACCGGGAGCTGACCTGGGTCAATATTGAGCAGCCAACAACACGGGAGACTGGGTATCTGGCGCAAAATTACTCCTTTAACCAGCTTGATTTGGATGACTGCCTCAGCCGAAGGCAGCGCCCTAAGATTGATGAATATGAGGACTACCTCTTCGTGGTTCTCCACTTTCCCAAGTGGTACAAAGAAATCCAGATAGCCCGACCGAGTCAGGTCGCCATGTTTATTGGCAGAAAATATGTGGTCACGATTCATGCCGGCGAACTCACCCCCCTGGTCAGGCTTTTTGAAGTGTGCCGTGACAACGCAGTGGTGCGTCAAAGGAATATGGGCAGGGGCTCCGCCTTCCTTGCCTACCGCATCATTGACCTCCTGATTGACTACTGCTTTCCTATCATGGATAAAATCTTGAGCCAGATGGAGGATGTTGAGGACGCCGTCTTTGATGAGACTGCTGAGAGTGCCCGGGATGTAGCCGTACTACGGCGGGATATCATTGCCCAACGGCGCATCATCTGGCCGCTACGGACAGTAATTAGCGAGCTGGAGCCTAAGCTAAAGAAGTTTACTACCAGGAATATGAGCGACCTTTTTGGTGATATGCTAGACCATCTCAACAAAATCTGGGATACCCTGGATGAGTGCAAAGAAATCATTGAGGTATACAAGGACTCTGATTTCATTTTAAGCACTGAATATATCAACCGTATCGTGCGTATCCTGACCATTTTGGCTACCGTTATGTTACCCTTCCTGGTGATTTCTGGTCTCTATGGAATGAACGTACATTTACCCGGCGGGCTAACGAGTGGCAACCACCTCTCTTTCATCCTGCTGATGGTATTCATGGCTCTGGTTGCTGGAGGCATGCTCTACTTCTTCCGCCGTAAGCGCTGGATTTAGAGATGAATGTCTCGCACCGCTTTGTCATCATCACCGCTATCTTTATCACCTGCCTCATTACTGCCAATATTATTGCGGTAAAGGTGATAAGCGTTGGTCCCGCCATCCTGCCGGCAGCCATAATTATCTTCCCCATAAGCTATATCTTCGGTGACATCCTTACCGAGGTCTATGGCTATCACTGGGCGAGGAGGGTTATCTGGCTTGGATTTGCTTGCAACCTGCTCTTCGTCATCTTTGCCCGCATAGGGCAAACTTTACCCCCAGCCCCCTTCTGGACAGGGCAGGAGGCTTATAAGAGCATTCTGGGCCCTACATGGCAGATACTCGTTGCCTCCTTTATTGGTTACCTCGCTGGGGAGTTTGCCAACTCCTTTGTCCTGGCAAAGATGAAGATTCTGACCCGCGGTCGCTGGTTGTGGACAAGAACTATTGGCTCCACTATAGTCGGGCAAGGACTGGATACTTCAATATTTATTACCTTAGCCTATATTGGCACGACTTCGTTTATGCCGATAATGATTCTCTATCACTGGCTGGCGAAGACTCTTATTGAAGCCATATTTACCCCATTCACCTACGTCGTGGTGAACTACTTAAAGAAAAAAGAAGCCATAGACACCTACGACCATAAGACGAATTTTAACCCCTTTGCTATCTTGGATTAAAACCATGGAAATCAAAATCCTGGGGGCGCACAACTGTGAATCGGAAAGCACAAGGCTCGTCAGCCTATTAATTGATGATATTCTGGCAATAGATGCCGGTGCCATTACCTCCACCCTGTCCTTTGAGGCACAGCAAAAGATTAAGGCAATCCTGCTCACTCACCAGCATTATGACCATGTTCGGGACATCCCGGCTATAGCGATGAACCTTTTCCTTCGTGGTGCCGAAATCACTATCTACTCTGCCCCAGTAGTACATGATATTGTTACCACCCATCTACTGGATGATAAGCTCTACCCCAACTTCCACCAGCAACCTCCAAATAACCCGACACTCAGGTTCAGTGTAATAAAACCGCTCAAGGCTAAGCTGATTGAGGGCTATAGCGTCCTGGCTGTCCCCGTAAATCACAGCACCCCGACCGTTGGCTACCAGGTCTCCTCCCCTGATGGTAAGGTAGTATTTTATACCGGGGATACCGGCCCGGGCGTGGCTAGCTGCTGGCGACATGTTTCGCCCCAATTACTTATTATTGAGGTCACCGCCCCGGATAAATATAAGAAGTGGGCACCTGAGTCAGGACATCTCACCCCGAGCCTACTAAAGGAAGAATTAATAAGATTCCGAGAACTTAATGGCTACCTCCCCAGGGTAGTGACAGTCCACATGAACCCGGCTCTGGAGAAGGAGATAGCCGCAGAAATAGCGACGGTGGAGAGAGAACTAGATTGTTCAATCACCCTTGCCTATGAGGGGATGGAGCTTAGCCTGTAACCGTTGTCTACTTTTCCCACCCTCCTACCCTCATAGGCTTCGCCTCTGGGACTCTCTTTTTCCACCCACCACCCTTAAGGGTAAAGGAATGAGATATAGGGAGTCGAAGAGGGGCGAAGCCCCTCTTAAAGAAATAACTTCCCCTTCCCCTTGACAAGGGGAAGGGGATAAAGGGGATAGGGTTAATAAATAGTCTCAAATTCATAGTTGACTGCAATGTGGGAAAGCTGACTAAGTGGTTGCGGCTCATGGGGTATGATACCCGCTTCTTTAACGGCAGTAGCGACTCCCAGTTGGTGGCTCAAGCTCAAGACGAAGGCAGGGTGATACTGAGTCGGGACAGGCAGATTATGAAACGGCGGGTGATAACCAGCGGGCGGCTCAAGGCTATCCTTATCCAGAGTGACGCGCCTGAGCGACAGATGCGTCAGGTAATAGATACCTTAGCCCTGAACTCTAAGCTCCAACCGTTCACGCTCTGTCTAGAGTGCAATCAAGTTCTGGAGGAGAGGGATAAAGAGGAGATGAAAGAGCTGGTGCCGCCCTATGTCTATCAAACTCAAAGCCAGTTTATGCAATGCCCCGCCTGTCACCGTATCTACTGGCGGGGAACCCACTGGCAGGCAATGACCAAGACGCTAAAGAAATTTAACATATGAACCTCACCCCCTTTATCCCCCCTCTCCTTTAGAAGGAGAGGGGGAAGATTTTTAAAAAAGAGGGGCTAGCGCCCCTCTTAAACACCCCACTTTGGGGGGAATTACGGGATAAGCCGCAGACGCCCTTCGGGTGGGCGGGTGAGAAAAAGACGCACAGGGGGTATGGGGAGGGGTTACGAAATCTCTTGACCATAGTCTCGGATACTGCTACACTTCAATTTGATAATATTAGAGGGGGGAAGAGATGGAGTTCAAAAACATAGTACTAGAGAAGAAGGACGGCGTAGCAAAGCTCATTATCAATAAGCCACCATTAAACATCCTGAATATTGAGACCCTAGAGGAGATGAACCAAGCCCTAGCCGAGCTAAGGACGGATGATGAGGTAAAGGTGGTGGTTATTACCGGCGCTGGCGAGAAAGCCTTTTCCGCCGGGGTAGCCGTTGGCGACCATCTTGGGGAACAGCTACCCAAGATGGTAGAGGTATTCAATAAGCTATTTATCTCACTAATAGAGGTAGATAAGCCAACTATTGCCGTGGTCAATGGTCTTGCCCTGGGCGGGGGCTGTGAGATAGTGGCTGGCTGTGATATGGCTATCGCCTCAGAAAAGGCACAACTGGGACAGCCTGAGATTAAGCTTGGTGTCTATCCACCCCCGGCCTCGGTCCTTTTCCCCAGGCTTTTGGGCAGACGAAAGGCATTTGAGCTTATTCTATCCGGTGATAGCATCAGTGCCAGGGAAGCAGAGAGGATAGGGCTAGTAAATAAAGCCGTCCCTGATAATGAGTTTGAAAAGGCGACTGAGGAATTTATCAAGCGGTTTACTGCTAATAGCGGGCTGACCTTGACCCAAGCAAGGCGGGCTCTCTATCGTAATTTTGACCTTGAGTTTCATGATGCTATGGAAGTGACCGGGGCTGATGCTACCGAGGTTATGAGTGGAGAGAACAGCGTTGAGGGGCTGAAAGCCTTCCTGGAGAAGAGAAAGCCGGTCTGGATAAGATAGCCCTTTGGAGGGACAAATGAAGATTCTAACCACAAGCCAGATGCGCCGCCTGGAGGAAAGCTGTGCCAAGATTGGTTTAACCACAGATGTACTTATGGAGAATGCTGGCAAGGCTGTGGCGGAAGAGGTCAGACATATCCTGGGCAATATTGACCGGCAACACATCCTATTTCTAATTGGACCCGGCAACAACGGTGGGGATGGGTTAGTCGCTGCCCGCCATCTTCATGACTGGGGGGCAAAGGTCACCATCTACCTCCTCGGGCAGAGACCTGAGGGTGACCCAAAACTTAAGCTAGTCCAGGAAAGAGCCATTACCTGCGTTGACGCCACTGAAGACGAAACTATGAAAAAGCTGGATGAGCTTCTGGCGTCAGCTAAAGGCGTTGTTGATGCCGTATTTGGCACTGGTCTCACTCGCCAGTTTGGCGGTCTTATCGCCACGATACTGGGCAGGATAAACAGGCAGAAGAAGGAGGATTCAGGCTGGTGTGTCATTGCTCTGGATTTGCCCTCGGGGCTTAACGCTGATACCGGAGCGGTAGACCCTAGCTGTCTCTACGCTGACTATACTATAACCCTTGGTTTTCCCAAGCCAGGTTTATTTAAACCCCCCGGCTCGGAAAGGGTGGGCAAGATAACCGTGGTTGATATTGGCATGCCAGCAAACCTGGCGGAGGAAGCAAGTGAAGAGTACATTACTGATGAGTGGGCCAAATCGGTTCTTCCTCAGCGCCCGCTTCAAGCTAATAAAGGAAGCTTTGGCTGGGTACTGGTGGTAGCTGGCTCGATAAACTATATCGGTGCCGCCTATCTAGCTTGCAGTGGTGCCATAAGGGTTGGGGCGGGATTGGTAACACTAGCTACAGCTACCAGCCTGCAACCTATCCTGGCGTCAAAATTAACTGAGGTAACCTATCTCCCCTTACCCGAATTTCGCCACGGCGTCATCTCATCTGAAGCCGCCAAGCTGCTACTCCAGCAATTGGACCGGTTCAATGTCCTGCTTATTGGCTGTGGACTGGGGCAGAGCTTGTCGGTAGTAAGACTGGTCAAGTCTATTCTCATTAGCAGGCACATACAACCATTGCCACCACTGGTTCTTGACGCTGATGCCCTCAACATCCTAGCCAGTACCCCAGGGTGGTGGACAAGGCTAAATGCCGATGCTATACTTACCCCTCACCCCGGGGAAATGGCACGGCTGGCGGGAATGACAGTGGCGGATGTGCAGGCAGACCGGATGGGAGTGGCCAAGAATTTGGCGGCAAAATGGAACAAAACAGTCGTCCTGAAAGGAGCCTATACTGTTGTTGCCTCGCCGGATGGTAAGGTCAAGACTAGCCATATCGCCAATCCCGGGCTGGCATCAGGCGGTACTGGTGATGTGTTAACTGGAGCCATAGCCGGGCTGGTAGCACAGGGGCTATCCCTTTTTGATGCCGCCGCCTGTGGTGTTTACCTCCATGCCGAGGCTGGTGAGATGGTCAAGGCTAGGCTTGGCGACGCCGGTATGCTCGCCAGTGACCTTTTGCCGGAACTGCCTCAGGTTATTAAGCGGGTAAAGGAAAAATAAAATGTTACTTGCCATTGATATTGGAAATACCGACACCACCTTCGGCGTCTTTGACGGTGAGAAGCTTCGTGCCACCTGGCATATGGCTACTGCCATTAACCGCATGGCCGATGAGTACGCTGTTTTAGTGCTTAACCTGATGCGCCAGCAAGGTCTAGATGTAGCCGATATTAAGGTAATTGTCTTATGCAGTGTTGTCCCGCCGTTAATATCTACCTTTGACGAGCTATTTCAACGCTATTTTCATATCACGCCGCTGGTGGTTGGGGCAGGGGTAAAGACCGGGGTACGCATCAGGATGGATAATCCCAAAGAGGTTGGTGCTGACCGCATTGTCAATGCCGCGGCAGCCCATCACCTCTATGGTGGGCCGGTGATTGTCACCGACCTGGGCACGGCTACTACCTTTGATACTGTGTCCAAAGAGGGCGACTATCTGGGAGGGGCTATCGCCCCGGGGATAATGTCTGCGGCTGAGGCTTTATTTACTAGAACATCAATGCTGTACCGAGCGGAGTTAACTCACCCCCAACGGGCTATTGGCACCAACACCATTGCTGCCATGCAATCAGGGATTATCTTCGGCTATGTGGGACTCATTGAAGGCATGGTGGCTCGCATCCAGAAGGAATTAAAAGAAAAGGCTAAGGTGATTGCTACCGGCGGTTACGCTAGCCTCATCACTAAAGAAACTAAGGTCTTTGATGAGGTAAACCAAAACCTGACCCTGATTGGGCTGAGGCTCATCTACCAGATGAATAAGGCTTAGGAGGCAATTATGCTGGCTGACAAGACTATAGTATTGGGCATAACCGGAAGTATAGCTGCCTACAAGGCGGCAGATATTGCCAGTAAGCTGACTCAAGCCGGGGCTAAGGTTGAGGTGGTTATGACCGAGCCAGCGACCAGGTTTATCACTCCGCTCACCCTTCGCAGTGTTACTGGCCAGACGGTGGTAACCGATATGTTTGACCTCGCCTCCCAGCACAGTATTGAGCATATCGCCCTGGGTGAGGCGGCTGACGTGGTGGTTATTGCCCCGGCCACCGCCTCCATTATCGCCGAACTGGCAGTCGGCATCGCTGACAATATGGTTAGCCTAACCGTTCTGGCAACTAAAGCCCCGGTTATTCTGGCGCCGGCAATGGATGTCAATATGTTTGCCAATCCCATCACTCAAGAAAACCTGAATAAGCTTAAAGCTAGAGGTTTTATTATTGTTGGCCCTGAATATGGTCGAATGGCTTCGGGCAAGGTAGGCTGGGGGCGTCTGGCTGATGTTGACAAGATTATCGGCACCATCACGCAGGTTTTGGGCAGAAGCAGTGACCTAAAAGGTAAACGAATGGTGGTTACTGCCGGTGGCACGCAGGAACCGATTGACCCCGCCCGCCATATCAGTAACCCCTCCTCGGGCAAGATGGGCTATGCCCTAGCCAAAGCCGCCAGGAATAGAGGGGCAAAAATAACCCTGATAACTGCCCCCACCTCCCTTCCTGACCCGGCAGGCGTTGAGACCGTCCATGTCAGAACTGCCGCTGAAATGAAGGCGGCGGTGACTAAGGCAGTAGCTAAGGCTGATGCCCTGATTATGGCGGCGGCGGTCGCTGACTACCAGCCTAAGACCACCGCCAAGACTAAGATTAAGAAAGAGACTCCGAACTTAACCTTAGAGTTGGTCAGGACGCCGGATATTTTAGCCGAAGTAAAGGGCAATTTTATAAAGGTTGGCTTTGCCGCTGAGAGTGAGGATTTAGTCGCCAACGCCAGGAAGAAGCTGCAAAAAAAGCAGCTTGACCTCATTGTGGCTAATGATATTACCGATAAAGAAAGCGGCTTCGGCGCTGATACCAATAAAGTAACCATAATTAGCCGCGACGGCAAGGCAGAAAAACTTCCCCTGATGAGCAAGAGAGAGGTGGCGGATAAGATACTGGACAGGGTGGTGGAGTTGCTGGGCAAAGGGTAAATCAGATTGAAAAAGCCCCAAACTAACTATGCTTTTGTTGATGGAATTAACCTTCATCGAACTATGCAAGCAGTAGGTTGGGATTTAGGCTACCGCCGCTTCAGGGTGTATTTGAGTGAGCATTACGGCGTTGGCAAGGCATACTACTTCATCGGCTATATGCCAGAGAATACGCCTCTTTATACTTCCTTGCAGTCTGCGGGTTATGTGATAATATTCAAGCCTATCTTAAAAACACCTGACGGCAAAGTTAAGGGTAACTGTGACGCTGAATTGGTATTGCAAGCTATGATAGACCTAGACAACTAC
>Ga0315280_10002930_pt1 | contig 26881 bp, 35 predicted proteins | sample YL17G06_40_MG_FD_203697 | JGI IMG/M metagenome (GOLD analysis project Ga0315280, IMG submission 203697) | Sediment microbial communities from Yellowstone Lake, YNP, Wyoming, USA - YL17G06_40 | ecosystem: Environmental > Aquatic > Freshwater > Lake > Sediment | place: USA: Wyoming | collected...
GAAAAAGAGGATAAATGGAGGAAGGATTGGTCCTAAAACGACTATAAAGATTGAAAATATTAACGTAGGAATTTAAAGCTCTGCTAATTGGTACTAAATCAAAACCCTCTTGAGAATTTCCGAGCAAAAGTAGTGATAAATGCCGCCCACATAAAAGTGCCAAGTATGGCTTCAATACCTGTTATGAATTTGAACAATCCCACCGGTTTGTAAAGAGCATAACCAGGAGTAGCGGCTGTGGCTACGCTAAACCAAAAGTAATCATACCACTGCTTTGCCTCGGGTTGTTCTATTCCGCCTTTGATCCAGTAAACGATGGCGAAAGCCATGACCATCGCAAACCACCAGCCAAAGAGCCAATAGGGATGAACGCCGTACCCAAAAATCTTCTGAACGAAGAAATATTCAATCACATCATGAAGGAAGAATCTCCAGAAAGACCAGGTTTCAGTCTTCAACCAATAGCCTAAACCAAGTCCGCTATTTCCTCGGATTCCTTTCTGTATTCGTTTTGCTTCCATCTCTCGATAGAAGTGATATTCTTCTTCGTCTCTGTTGCCAGCTTTCGCTAGCACGTTTTTTGCTCTTCTACACGCCCTTTCTTGAGCATCTGGAAAGATAAATGCCGCCCATTTGAAAGTTAAAAGATCTCCTTCAAACTTAGCTTGGTGGAAATCGACGCCCTTACTGAACGTAGCTCTCCTGAAGCTAGCATTGCTTATGAACGTGGCTTTTCTGAAGTAGGCATCCTCGCTGAATGTGGCTCCACTGAAGTCGGCATACTCCCTGAACATGGCATGCAAGAAATAGGCATTGCTGAATGTGGCTCCACTGAAGTCGGCATAACCCCCGAGCGCGGCATACAAGAAATAGGCATTGCTGAACGTGACTCCGCCAAAGTCGGCATACCCGTTGATCATGGCCCCCGTGAAGTCGGCATGGCTGAATATGGTATTTTTAAAATTGGTTCGATTTTTGAATAGGCAATTACTGAAATCCACTGGAGCATCAAACTTCGAGTTAGTAATGCGTATCGAAGAAGATACGATCTTACATTCTGCAGATAAATTTGAGTAGTTAACCTGGGAATCGGTTCGAATAACATGTTCTGTTGGGGAAATCAGTTTTCTTAGATCTAGGTCACCTTTTATTTTGGCATGATCATATTCGACAGGTTCGCCTTTTTGAATCTTGTCTAATATCTCGCTGGCTAGGATCTCGATTAATTCTGCCTCGTTCGCAGTCTCTTCCGCCGTTAGGCATCACCGCCAGAATGACAAACCAGCCCTTCGCCTTAGCCTTCTTCTGCCCAGGATAGATGCATCAGGCGAAAAGCTTTTTGGTGGCCGTCGCAAATATCCACAGCTGCAGCATCACGGCTGCATCCTTATAGGCAAGATCGGGCCACCTCTGGGACAATATCTGATGAAAAATCTTCTAGGAGAGGCGGATGCTCGCTCAAGCATTCTTTTCTTCTGGGACAGACACGTCGAGCTTCCAAACAATGAATCCAACATAATCCCCATCATTGATCCCTAAAACATCTCTTGCCTCTTTTGGGATAGTAATTTTTCCTCTGCCCATGACTTTCGCTATTCCTTTGCACTGCTTTTCCATGCAACATATTGTTTGCATAGTTCTATATATGCGCTTCTGAATTAAAAAGTGGCATTTGCAATAAATAATTCTAAAATATTGCATCAACAACTATTTATTGCTAGAACAACTATTCAGTATTGGTGATCAGTACAATGTTTGTAGCAATGGATCTCGCTGGGGACGCGCAGATTAATCTTAGCTCAAGCTGCTTTGCAAATTATCCAATCGAGTACTGCAGCCTCATCTGCCTGCCTAAAGCAAATATCAGGGATTGCACGCTATCTGAAGATCCCAACCAGGCCCTCATCCCCGCCCCGGAGGCCCCCTGAATGCCCCTCCTCACCCGCGCCGCCTCCCGCGCCCGTGCGCAGTGCCCTTCCATGCGCGCGCGCCTCGCGTGTGCCCTCAGGACGTTCGGGCAGCGTCTCCGCCCACAGCCCGAAATGCCCGCCTCCCTGGCCGGAATCAACTCGGCTCTCGATGATCTCTCCCCTCTGCCCGAAAAGATCGCCCTCCTGAAGAAGGAAATCCTGCAGCGAGAGGCCAAGGCCCTTGCAAAGATCCTGGACAAGGCCGCGCCCTTCGCTGCCCTGCTGGACGACAGCGAGCCGAACTGTCGCAAATCCATCACCATCTTCAGCAAATCGGAGAGCGTTCCCCTCGACATTGACCGCAGCTTCAGCTCTGATCTCAGGCTCATTCTCTACGAGGACGGCCATCTGACCAGAGCGTTACGATTTCGCGAGACCTGCACCAGGGGCTTCGGGTGGGAGCAGGAGGAGGAAGAAAAATTAGCCTGCGCTGCAGCCATATCCCTCTACGGCCTCGATGCCATCGCCTCGGGCCTGGCCGGTGCTCTGGAGGAGCTGTCCTCGATCAAGGCATTGCACGTAAAACTGGAAGAGAGGCGTTTGGCAATCGTGAAGATCCTGGAGACTTTGCAGCGCATGCCGTGAGCTGCAAGAATCCGCGGCTCTTCAGGGTGCCCTGCTATCCGCTGGCAGCATTTTGAGCTGAATGGGCAGGCTGATCTGCAAAAACTTCTTTCGGCAGCTCTAAATATCGATCGCGTTAATCCTGAAAGACAGGTTCATTCTCATGCCGTTCGCATCTGAAATCCCGCCAAAGAATATTCCGGATTTTACAGAGCTGCACGACATCAGCGCCTCTCTCGGGACCGTGGCAGCCTATCCCGGCGACAGGCAGTACTCTCTGGAGTGGTTGTCCAGATTAGAGGATGGCAAAGACTACAGCCTCTCTGCTCTGGCCCTCAGCTCCCATGCCGGAACCCATCTGGATTCTCCGGCTCACCTCCACCAGAGCGGCAGGACCCTGGATCAGTATCCCCTGAAGCGTTTCATCCTCCCGGCCCAGGTGATCTCTGTAGATGACACTTCCATGGAAGAATCCATCCAGGCCTCCGCCCTGCAGAACCTGAAGATTAATCCGGGTGAAGCCCTGCTCTTTCGGACCGGCAATTCTTCTCGCGGCCTCCTGCGAAGACCGGCCTTCTCGGAGGAGTTCGTTTACCTGTCTATGGATGCAGCCCGTCTTTGTGTGGCCCTGGGCATCAGTCTGGTGGGCATCGACTGCCTCTCCGTGGACAGATACGGGGATACCTTTGCTCCTGTGCATCGCTGCCTTTTGGAGAACGACGTCCTCATCCTGGAAGGCATCGATCTTGAGGCTGTCTCTCCAGGCAGATATTTGCTCATCTGCCCTCCCCTCAGGATAAAGGACGCAGAGGCCGCCCCGGCCAGGGCCGTTCTGGTGAGGTGATCCTGCAAAACTCGAACTGATTTATGACTTATTATAATATTTCAAGATAACAATATGTTTTATAATATTATTAGGACTTTGAGGCGTCCAGGGCAAAGTAAGCCAGCAGAGCTTCTAGCTGGATCCTCTCGTTCGCTCCTTCCGTCATGCGAAAATCAATCTCCCCAATGCGATCGATGAGCCTGACCTTCTCTTTGTCCGGGATATCCAGATCCAGCATGGCCCTGTGAATCTGAACCACCACATCCTGTCCGGAAAGCCCCTTGGAGAGCAGGAGATCATCCAGCATGCCTCTGGCACCGGGAAAGTCGCCCTTGAGGGCTGTGGTGATGAAATTTTTTATCTCCTCGGGCCTGGCGGTGGAGGTTATCTGGTAGATCGTCTCCTCATCCACCTTGTCCCCTAAGAGCGCAGCCGCCTGCAGGGCATTGATGGCCTTTCGCATGTCTCCGCTGGCCACGTACTCAATGGCGGACAGGCCACCTTCCGATACCGCCAGCTTCTCTTGCTCGGCAATGAACTTGATCCTCTTGGAGACGGCCTCGGCTGAGAGGGGCTTGAACCGATAAACTGCGCAGCGGGACTGAATGGGCTCGATGATCTTGGAGGAGTAGTTGCAGGAGAGGATGAACCTGGTGGTGGCGGAATAGCGCTCCATGGTCCTTCGCAGGGCGCTCTGGGCATCGTTGGTCAGGGCATCGGCCTCGTCCAAGAATATAACTTTAAAATCGGCCTGGCCCAAAGGTGCCATGCGGGCGAAGTCCTTCACCTTGTGGCGAATGATGTCTATTCCCCGCTCGTCGCTGGCATTCAGCTCAATGAAGTTGTTCTTCCAGTCCTCCCCGAAGATCTCCCTGACTATGGAGATGGAGGCTGCGGTCTTGCCCACGCCGGGAGGACCCGAAAACATCAGATGCGGCAGGTTTCTGGTCTTCACGTAGGACTTGAGACGTCGGATTATCTCGTCCTGGCCCACAATGTCGTCCAGCCTCTCAGGACGGTACTTCTCAATCCAGATCTCCTCTTTGATAGACAACTCCTCCTTGGCTGGTTCAAGCTGTCCGTATATCAATATTCCTGAAGAGTGCGGGCAACTGGCAGAGGTCACAAAGGCTAAATATAGCTGTGGTATATGGTGGCAATCGTTTTTCGGAGGATTGTTTGTGATCACCGAGGTGGCTGGACAGTATAATGCGCAAGATCTAGAGAATGAGGTCAGAGTTCTCTGGGCGAGGTCGGAGACCTACCGCAAGGTCCGGGAGATGAGAGTAGGTGGAAAGAAGTTCTTCTTCGTCGATGGACCGCCGTACACCACAGGCCGCATTCACCTGGGCACCGCCTGGAACAAGGTGATCAAGGATGCAGTCTTGCGCTACAAGTCCATGAACTGCTTCATGGTCAAGGACAGGGCAGGCTGGGATATGCACGGATTGCCCATCGAGGTCAAGGTGGAGGAGTCCTTCGGCTTTCGCAGCAAGCGGGACATCGAGGCCTACGGGGTGGATAAGTTCATCCAGAGGTGCAAGGAGTTCGCGCTGCGCCAGAAGGACGACATGACCAGCCAATTCAAGATCCTGGGAGTCTGGCTGGACTGGGACGACCCCTACATGACCTTGAAGAATGAGTACCTGGAGGCCGCCTGGTGGACGCTGAAGAAGGCGCATGAGCACAACCTCCTGGAGCGCGGCCTGAGGGTGGTCAACTGGTGTCCTCGCTGTCAGACCGCCATAGCCGACTCCGAGGTGGAGTACTGGGATGAGACTGACTACTCCATCTATGTCAAGTTCCCCGTGCAGGATGAAACGAACACCTACATCGTCATCTGGACCACCACGCCCTGGACCATCCCTGCCAACGTTGCCGTGGCCGTGAACCCGACGTTCGAGTACTCAAAGGTGCGGGCCTGGAAGGATGGGCAAGCGGATGTGCTGATCATGGCCTCCGACCTGGTCGAGTCCGTGCTGAAGGAGGGCCGGTACAAGGACTACGAGCTGCTGCAGACCCTTTCGGCCAAGGAGATGCAGGAGATCAAGTACTCGCATCCTTTGCAGGACCTTGTGCCCAGACAGAGGGATATTCCGCATGGGGTTTACGCCGCCGACTTCGTCACCGCCGAGAACACGGGCTGCGTGCACATCGCTCCCGGCCACGGCCTGGAAGATTACGAGCTGGGCCTGGACAGACACCTGGACATCTTCTGTCCGGTGGGAGGGGACGGGCGGTACACTGCCGAGGCCGGCGAGAAGTACCAGGGCAAGTACGTAAAAGAGGCGGACGGCGAGATCATTTTAGATCTGGCCGATCACGGACTCTTGCTGGCCCAGGGGCGCCTCAACCACAGATACGGCCATTGCTGGCGCTGCAAGACGCCCATAATCTTCATCGCCACCAGCCAGTGGTTCCTGAGGATCTCCGATCTGCGGGACAGGATGCTGGACGAGGTCTCCAAGGTGACCTGGTATCCGGAGTGGGCGGGCTCGGCCAGGTTCGCAGACTGGATCCGCAACGCCCGCGACTGGTGCATCTCCCGGCAGAGGTACTGGGGAATACCCCTGCCCATCTGGACCTGCCCGGCCTGCGGCCGAGTGGAGGTCATCGGCACGGCCGAGGAGCTGGAGGAGAAGAGCGGCGTGAAGCTCGCTGATCTGCACCGGCCGGATGTGGATTCCGTGCTTTTGGACTGCCCTTGCGGCGGCAGGATGTCGCGCTCTCCGGATGTCTTCGACGTCTGGTTCGACAGCGCCGTGGCCTCCTGGGCGACTTTGAATTTCCCACGGGAGGAAGAACAGTTCGAGGACTGGTGGCCGGCCGACTTCATCACCGAGGGGCACGACCAGACGCGCGGCTGGTTCTATTCGCAGCTGGGAGCCAGTATGGTCTCTTTTGGAAGAGCGCCCTACAGAAGCGTTCTGATGCACGGCTTCACCCTGGATGACCAGGGCCGGAAGATGTCCAAGAGCATTGGCAATGTCGTGCCGCCGGAGGAGGTCGTGGAAAAGTTCGGAGCGGACATCCTCAGGTTTTACGTTCTGGGGGCCAACGCGCCCTGGGAAGACCTGCACTTCTCCTGGGAGGCGGTGGAGAACACCAGCAGGATGCTCAATATCTTCTGGAACGCCTACCGCTTCGCTCTGCCCTACATGATCCTGGACATGTTCGATGCAAAAAAAGCGGATCTGTCAAAATACCAGAGCAGCCTTCGCCCCGAGGATCGCTGGATTCTTTCGCGAGTCAACAGTCTGGCAGAGGAGATCACCGCAGATATGGAGCAGTACCAGCTGCACCGCATAGTGCGGTCCATCTCAGATTTCATCCTGGAGGACCTCTCCCGCTGGTACATCCAGCTCGTCCGACCGAGGACGTGGATCGAGCAGGATGACCCGGACAAGCTGGCGGCCTACGCCACCCTCTACAAGGTGCTAATCAAGCTCTGCAAGCTCATGGCGCCGTTCACGCCCTTCCTCTCCGAGTCCATCTACCAGAACTTGGTGAGGGGGCTGGATGCCGAGGCTTTGCAGTCGGTGCACATGTGTGACTGGCCGAAAGCCAGAATGGAGTTGATCGATAAACGCCTGGAGGCCAGCATGGCCCTGGTGAGGGAGATCTCTGAGGCCGCCTCCAACGCCCGCCAGAAAGGCGGCCGCAAGTTGCGCTGGCCGGTATCGGAGATAGTAATAGCTCCTGCCAAAGAGGCGGTGGACCTCGACAGTCTGGAGAATGTGCTCAAGGGCCAGACCAACTCCAAGAAGATCACAGTCCTCTCTCCGGGAGAGAAGCCCAGGATGAATCTGGAGATGTCTCCTGTGCATAGGAAGATCGGGCCGGTCTTCAAGGGCGAGGCCAAAAAGGCAATAGAGGCTCTGGGCGCAGCTGCACCTTTGGAGGTCAAGAGCAAGCTGGATGCGATGGGAGAGGCGGTTCTCAGCTACGGCGGAAAGGAGTACAAGATCAGCCGGGAGATGGTGGAGTTCAGGGAACTGCCTCCCGAGAATCTCTCCGCGGCCGAGTTCTCCAAGGGCTTCGTCTACGTGGATGTCACTCTCACCCCCGAGCTGGAGGCGGAAGGATACGCTCGCGAGATCATTCGCAGGATTCAGGATATGCGAAAGGAGCTGGACCTGCGCGTGGAGGACCGGATCAGAGTTGTGGTGGATATCGAGAGCAAGCCCATCCTAGACCTGGCGTTGCGGCAGAAGGAGCATATTGCCAGCGAGGTCCGGGCGGCGGAGTTCGAGCTGGGCCTGGGACTGGAACCGCGGGGAACGCTTGCGAAGGATTGGGAGATCGAAGGGATATGCGTTCGCATAGGCGTGGACCGATTTTAGATCGCCGGAGCTTTATAAGATGAATGCACATGACGTTGCTATGGAGGCTCCTGTTCCAGTCAGGGTTAAGGGCGTTTATATTGCCGAGTCTGGAGGCAGCTCTCCTGCGCCTGTGGTCCTTCTGGAGGACGAGCAGGCCAGGATAGTGCCCATCTTCGTGGGGCTCTCCGAGGCCATCTCCATTCATCATGCCCTCTTAGGAGAGCTTTCGCCCCGGCCCATGACCCACGATCTCTTCATCTCGGTCCTGGAGAGCCTTTCCGCCAGCATCATCAATGTACTCATCGACGACCTGGAGGGCGGGATCTATTATGCCCGTCTCACCATCAAGGGCGACTCCAAGCAGAGCGAGATAGATGCCCGGCCAAGCGACTGCCTCGCCCTGGCTCTGCGGGCCAAAGCTCCCATCGAGGTCCAGGAGAAGGTCATCTGCGATGCGGGCATAAGCAAGAGCGATGTGGAGAAGCTGACCAGCATAGATAACTATCTGCAGTGAGGCATCGGCCTTTGGGAACTATTTTCAGGTAATCGCTATATTTATATTTCCCATTGCTTTTGGAAAAGGGAAAGGTGACCTGGCTTGATGGGAATTAATGAGATGGGGTTCGAGGTCTTTGAGGAGATGCTCGACTACGAGCATGAACTGCAGCTGGAAGTGCACGAGCTTGAGAACGGCACTGTGGTGGCAGATGCAGGCGTGAAGGCGCGGGGAGGTTTAGGCGCTGGCATCTACCTGAGCCGACTCTGCATGGCCGATCTGGCCGACGTCCAGCTGACCGCTTGCGATGTCAAAGGCGTCCTCCTGCCAGGCGTTCAGGTGGCGACAGACCATCCGGCCGTCTCTTGCATGGCATCTCAATGCGCCATGTGGCAGATCAAACTGGACAAGTATTTCGCTATGGGAAGCGGGCCGGCGCGCGTGCTCGCCCATAAGACCAAGGATCTATATGAGAAGATCGGCTTCGAGGAGTTCGCGGACGTGGGCGTTCTGGTGCTGGAGTCCAATAAACTTCCGGATGCTGCCGTCTCGGCCCAGATCGCAGAAAAGTGCAATATTGACCCCGCAGATCTGAGACTGGCTGTGGCTTCTACAGACTCCGTGGCGGGACTGGTGCAGGTCTCAGCACGCGTGGTCGAGACAGGGCTGCACAAGCTCTTCACCATGGGATTCGATATTTCCACAATCAAGAGCGGCTGGGGCAGGGCGCCCATCTCGCCGCTCGTCGGAGACGCCACCATGTGCATGGGCTCCTCCAACGATGCCATCATCTATGGCGGAGAGACCTACTACACTCTGGAGTACGAAAACCTGGAGGAGCTGCAGCAGTACCTGAAGGGCATGCCCTCTCTGGCCTCCCGGGACTACGGAGCACCCTTCTACAGGACCTTCAAGGCGGCAGGCTTCGACTTCTTCAAGGTGGATCACAATGTCTTCGCTCCGGCCAAGGTGGTGATGAATGAGACGAAATCCAGGAGGACATTGGTGAGCGGCAGAGTGAATGCCGAGGTGCTCATGGAGTCCTTCAACCTGGAGACCATCAGTTGAGCTGGCAAATCTGCTCTTTCTTTTGCTCAGGCATTCTAGGGATCATGAAAATTTTATTATAAAACATTCAATAAGAAAAACTTTCGAAAGGTTCCTAAAAGGGCGAGCGGCCATTATCGCCCGTGACGATCGAGCAGATAACCAAAACCGGCTGTGATCAAGGGTATGATGAGGTAAGTCAGCCCAATATCCTTCACATAATCCGCAAAAGACATCTTCATGGGCCCCTGCATGAAGAGCAGAAGGTCCAGGAAGAGGTTGATCAGGAGCCAGGCAAGTCCAAGCTCTAATCCTTCTCTCAGAGATCCTAAGGCCGCCTGCCGGAAATAGATCAAGGAAAAATAGACGACGCAGGCTGTTATGACCACGGGCATAATGGACTCAAACAGGGGACGTTCCGTGGTGTGAAGCGGATATATCAGGACGGAAACCGCAAAGGGTATGAGCCAGGTCAGAAACCCAAAGAGAATCACTCTTGAATACGTTCGCATAAACTCATCCCTAATTTCCCTACCAGGATTTACCTTTTTGCCAAAGATCGAAGTAACCAAAGGATTTAACGCTCTTAATGTTCTTCACCAAATCATGAACTTCGGCAGCAGCCTCTTCAAGTCCAAGCCTAAGCCCCGCATTGCCCAGAGCCCGCCGGTTAACTACCTGGACCTCAGGACCAAGCCCTACTACATCGTAGCCTCGGTAGAGGTCGGAAATACTACTACGAAGAGCATCCTCACCGCCACGGACATGAACACCGGCAAGACCTATATCGCCAATAAAACCGTGAAGATGACCAGGGATGTCAGAGCGCCGAAGGCGGGAGAGGAGATCTTCGCCCGCACCATCAACGGCACTGCTCTCACCAAGGAATCCATAGCCGAGCTGGTGCGAAATACTCTCATCGAGAGCCACGAGAGGGCCAGGCTGGACATAAAAACCGACCTGCACTTCGTGGTGCGATCTACAGGCGTCGTGGCCGAGCTGGACTCGCCCGACCAGGTGGGCGCCTTCATCCAGGCCCTGGCCCAGGGGTGTCTCATGGCAGGCGTGCCTCCGCGGCTGATGACTCCGGCCATGAGCATTCACAACATCCTGGAGAAGTTCAAGCGCTACACTATGATCGAGAAGGTGATCTTCATGGGCGCAGTGGCTTCCTGCTTTCCGCCCCAGGGGGCTACGGGCGTAGAGGTGGTGGCCAATGAGATGGAGGGCGAGCTGGCTACGGCGGGCATAAAGGAGGGAAGTCGCTGGACGGATGTGGACTTTCGCAACCCCTGCCTCTCCATGGACTTCGGCACCACCCTGGATGGCCGGGTCACCAGCCAGGAGCTGCCTTATGCCCATACCATCGGAAACCTGCTCGGCCTGGCGGGAGCCATTCCTGACGCTGTGGTTCAGGGCACGGGCCTGGTGGACCGCCAAACAGGCGCCACTCTGGACATCTTCGACCCCAAGATGAAGCCTGAGTACGGCAAAGAGGCCCAAGCATACGCGGATCAGATTGACGAGATAGTAGTAATAGAGAAGGTTCCCCCGAGCCGCACCAAATACGGCCTCGTGCCTGTGAATCCTGCCGCAGCAGCGCAGAACAATGTCGTTCTCATCGGCTGCGACGTGGGCGTCAACGGCAGCGACATGTGCAAGCTCTCCGAGATCGGGGCAGATCTTTACAGCTCCAGGGGACGGAAGACGCTCTTCGGAACGCTGGACCTGGTGTCCGCCCGCATCGCTCGTCGGCTGGTCGAGGTGGGCATCGAAGAGGGCATCGTCACCAGGAGGACGGCCCTAGGGGTCACGGGCCGGGCGGGGATAAGCGGCAATAAGCCCAGCCTGATCCTGGAGGAGATCGGGAATCTCGAGCTTTACGACGAGCCGGAGAGGAACGTGGTCTTTGTGGACGATGGCCTGGCCAGAGGAGCGGCAGTGATGGCACGCTGCATGAACTCCATGGGCACGCCCAAGAATCCATTAGGGGGCTTGCGGGAAGGCAGGTGCATCCTCAAGGAGAGAATGGATTTCGAGTCCCGGAAGGGAGCCGCCCCTGTTCCCCAAGAGGCTGAGCCCCGGAAGGAGACACAGGCTTATTTCGTAGGAGGCCATAAGAGAGCTTAAGAATGCCCTCTAAAAGATACAGCCCCAGACCTGCAGAGGAAAAGGAGATCCCAGTATCCATCTTGGCAATCGATAGGCGAGAGGAGATGCTGTGGATCGCCGCCGGGGCAAAAGCAGCTGCCGGGCAGGACGCCTTTCCTCCCTGCATCAAGAACATATTGCAAAGAGGCAGCCGAAGAGCCGCAGGCGAGAAGGGCAAGCACAGGATAGCGGCGATCCTGGCTGCTTTCCTTGGACAGCTGGGCTTTTGCGAGGCGGAGGCGAAGCAGCTCTGGTCCGGGGTATCAGACGTCGAAGACAGGATCTTTTCGAAATGGTTCCAGAAGATGCACTGCCCGAAGTGCGAGACACTGAAGAAGGAGAGCAAAGGCTACCCTGACCTGGGAACGGCAGATCTGGGGCTCTGCCAGCCGGATGGGTTGTGCAAAGAGTTCGAGGGTCCGGTAGAGTATGCATGCAAGATAAAGTCGGAGGAGGACAAGGGTACTGGCTCGCAAAAGCAGATCAAGATCCTCTATCTGGCCAGAGTCTTAGACTGGACTTCAGGCCGGGAGGGCGAGATTGAACTAACCGGGGCCGAGAGGGATGAGCTGGAGGCACTGCTGGCAGAGTTGGCCGCTCAGAAGGACAAGAGACTAATCTTTAGCAGGGTCAAAGTGCGGGGAAGGCTTCGGCCCAGGTTCTTCCTCAGGGATGGTGAAGGGCCGCGCAGGCAGATGCTCTCGGACCTTCTTTGAGAGCTCTCGTTATTCTAAAAAAAATTATAAAAGCAAACTTGTTTTCAACCTGGATGGAGTTCATCCCAGTTTCGTGACGCCAGGAGCGTTACCAGGCGTATTGCCCATGGCAATGCCTGAGCCGATTACTTCTATCTGCAAGGCATCCCTGAAGGTCTCTGAAGCTTGCAGGGAAGACACCACAATTGTCGCATTGTAGATACCGGCTGCGACACTGGCATTCCAGACACCAGAGTACTCATTATCAGCGGATTGCAGCAGGCTCAGCCTTCCAACCTCCGCGTCCGCCGAGTTGTTAATAGTCGCAGCGGCCGTCAGCAGGGTCCCGTTCTCTGCCTGTTTGCCAGAAGAATCCAAGCTGCCCTCGTTAAAGACTGCGGTTATCTCGACGGAGCCTCCAGAGTTCACCGGATTTGGCTTGGCGCTCGCATTTATCAGGGCAATGCTGAACTGAGAATCCTTCTGACGTTCCACCTTTGGACCCCAGACTGAGTTGGAATCGCTCTGGGGTGCGCCTTCCAGAAACTTGGCTACATTTGCGCTCCAATCCGCATCTTCCTGGCTCTGACATTTGGCATATTCGGTGACTGCTAAACCTGCTATGGCCACCGTAAGAGCGACAAAGACCAGAATCGATATTGATTTTATCATAGCTTTTCCCCTCAATATCTATGAGAGATCTTATGAAATCGACATCCGCACTCTGGCGATTAGGGCTTTATTTATATGATCCTGGCGCTTGGAATACAAGGATCTATTTATTCTTCTTTCCAAGGGCCAAGATATATCATCCCCATGCCGACAGCGATTTCCAGTATCAAGATTCCCATTCGGCCCCCAAAAAATCCAGCGCCGGAGAAAAAGAGAGGGAAGAGCCCATACCAGACAAATGCTGTGAACCATGCCAGGGCAAAGAGGGCAGTCTTCTCCATAAGAGTGAGCTTGAGCTGCAGGCAGAGCGATGGGAATACAGAGAGGAGCAGGAGGGCGAATGCGGCGATGAGCAGCAGGGTGCCGACGAAAGTTGCCAGCCATGGAGAGAGACTGAACGCGGTCTCGAAGTAATACAGATCTCCGCCGTCATAGAGGACCGATCGGAGCGGGATATACGACCAAACCTGGGCAATATTGTGAAGAGCAACCCAGAAGAAGAGGAAGAAGACGAGAGAGGATCGCCTCACTCCTGGCAAGAAGAGCAGGGCAAGCGCCAGCACCGCGAGGAAGACGTTCATGAGCGGCCCGGCGATGGAGATCATCCCTGCAGCAGCGTTGTTCCCCGTTGCCATGAGATGAGGATAGACGACGGGATCATCGATCGCTGAGATCCCCCGCAATGTCCAGTCCTGCCCATAATAAATGTCAAGCGGGGTTGTTTTCAGCACGCCAAGGAGATAAGCAACGGTAGAATGCGACCATTCATGAAGAAGAAGGGAGCTGTACTTAGCGATTAAGTAGAAGGCAATAGTGGCCAGGGCAAATAGGTAGGGATTGGCACGCCAGGTGGGAAGGGCTGGGGCGGCACGGCTTCGCGTTAGGAGGAAGCCCAGGACGAGCCCTCCGAAACCGATGAAGATGCCGATGGTAAAGGCTGAATGCGGCCCGTAGATGAGGGATAGGAAATATCCAAGAAAGAACAGGAATGCAAGGGCACCGGAGATGAGAAGATCGCGTTTTCTCTGGCTACTCATGGAAATCATTCCTTCTGCCACGAATTAAGATTTTCTGTCTGGATAAGCCTGATCTGCAAGGATCACGATCTCTAACCTCATGTTCAAGGTAGGAGAATATTATGAGGATGAGGGGCCAAATCCATAGCCGGTTATCTGAGGGATGCCGGCTTCAAGGTGGATATCAAGGGCCTGGTCCAGGCCAGGACTGATATCACTGCTTCCTTGCAGGGCAGGCATAGCGAGTTGAAAGGAAAGATCGATGCCTTTGAGAGGTATGAGCGCTTCCTGGCCGCCATCAAATCTGCCGTGGAAAAGGGGGCTACGCAGGAGAGCTTCAGAGATCTTTTCCTGACCATGCTTGACCCAAGCTGGAAAGACAAAAGGGAAAAGTTCAAGGAACTTCAGGATTCGTCTGAGGAAGTGGATGAAGAATCCGGAACGGACGTCATCAAGAGCATAGCCGAATGGGTGGTAGCCATGGATTTCGCAGAGAAAGTCGTCGAGATCAACGACATAAAGCTCGGGGAGCCGATGGACGGTCGTCTTGATGATCCACTCATCAGCATTCCCGTCAACCCTGCGGATTACGAGCCCGGGGACTCCATGCTCCGGGGGAGAGTGGACGTGGATCTGGTTAAAAAGTATGAGATCTCCATAGATGAGTTCTACACGCCCCTCTTCCAGAAGATCGACGAGGAGTTCGGGGAAAAGTACCACGAGGAATATCTGCAGATCATGGCCCTGGGACTATTGATAGATGACCTGGTGGACGAGCCGTCCGAGGGAAAGATGGACATTGAGGACTTTGCCGAGAGGTGCATTCTCGATTTCGGTGATAAGGACATCCTCAGCATCGATGCGAGCCTGGTGGCCGAAGAGGTCGCCCGATCCCTGGAGAAGAACGGAATAATAAAGATGAAGGGCAGCACAATAAAGTGGAAATCCTAAGCTGATCTGCGAGCTGTTCCTCTGGCAAACCTTTATCTCCCAGAAGCGGATTGGAGCTTTAGATCCGGAATGTGACCCTTAGGTCGAACCGGATATGGGTGAAAAGAGATGAAGTCTTTTTACGGCTATATAGGCGAGGCCTGGTCCTCTCCCCGAGAGGGCTACGTCGGTGCGCTCAGGCAGGACAGGCTCAGAGCCTGGCGCCGAGAGATGACCGTGCAGAAGATCGAGAGGCCGACCCGCCTGGACAGGGCGCGGAAATTGGGCTACAAGGCCAAGCAGGGCATCGTCGTGGCGCGCGTGAAGGTGAGGCGCGGCGGGCGCCGAAAGTCCCGGTACGTGCGCAACCGCAAGACCAGCAAGATGGGCGTGAACATGATGACCATGGCCAAGTCCATCCAGCGAATAGCGGAAGAGCGGGCTGGCAGACGGTTCCGCAATATGGAAGTTCTCAACTCCTACTGGGTGGGAGAGGACGGTAAGCACAAGTGGTATGAGGTGATCCTGGTCGATCCCGACAATCCCTCTATCCAGAGCGACAAGGATCTTAACTGGGTCATGGACGACGTTCACCGGGGCAGGGCCGTGCGCGGCAAGACCAGCGCCGGCCGCAAAGGGCGCGGCCTCCGGAGGAAGGGCTTCGGCACCGAGAAGACCAGGCCCGGGATCAGGGCGCATGACGGCAAAGGAAAGTAAGTGATTGACAGGGTCTCTTTCCGGGCCTTCGTGGCAGCAACGGAGGACGAGAGCCGGGTGCACGAAGCCCTCGGCATCTTCGTTCCCCTGGACAGAATCTCTGCTATCACTGCGCAAGGCCACTTCGGAAATGAGATCAAGATCCTGGAGGCCAGCCTCAGAAAAAAGGATGCTCTGGCCTTCTTTCAAATTCTGCGAGAGCAGCTTCCTGCGGGAGATCTGGTCCGGCTGCGGCGGGAGATACCGGAGAGATTGGCAGAGGACAGCCACTTCCACCTCCGCCTGGACAAGCAGGCCGCCTACAAGGGCATGCTGCGCCTGACGGACTCATCTGACGCTTTGGACATTTCTGCTCTGGTCAAGACCTACCCTGCCCGGCGCGAGGAGGCCTTGAGCATCTTGAGTGAGCTCTTATGAGCTTTTACGAATGCCTGAAAGCCTATCCCGAAGGCTCTGCCTCCGCCAGCCGCCTGGCCTTGACTGCGAAGCGCCTGGGCTACCGGGGGCTGATCATCTGCAACCAGGAGCCAAGCAAGGTCTTCAGACCGGAAGCTGCAGATCGCCTAAAGGGCATCAGCCTTACCCTTGGTGCAGAGATTAAGGCCACCAACACCAGAGCATTGCGAGGCCGCATCTTGGCGCTGCGGGGGAGCTACCCGTTTCTCGCCGTCCAGGGAGTGACGGAGGAGACGGTTCGGGCGGCCTGCGAGGATCCCAGCGTCGATCTGCTGCTGCATCCCTGTGATAGCCGAAGGCCTTTCACCATCGCCTCGGCCAGGGCGGCAAAGCTAAATAGGGTGGCCATCGGCTTTGACCTGAGCCCGCTGATGCGCCTGCGGGGCAGCTCTCGCGCCCGCTGGCTGGAGGCCACCAAGCGCAACCTGAAACTTGCCCGCAAGTTCGACCTGGCTCTGGTTATAACCGCAAACGCAAGATCTCACCTGGATCTTCGGGCTCCCAGGGATCTCCTAGCCCTGGCAGAGGTTGCAGGCTTTGATCCTGGGGAGGCGGCAGCAGCCCTGCAGCTGCCAGGCAAGCTGGTGGAGCTGAACCGCAAGAAATGGCTCGGCCCGGGAGTGGAGCTTCTTTGAGGAGCAGGCTGCCGGTGCTGCGCACCAGAAGGAGATACCTGGCCTTTGCGCTCGAAGCAGAAGGCGAAATACAGCCGAAAGAGCTGATGGGTGAGATCCACTCGTCCCAGTTTTCGCTGTTCGGTGATGCGGGCGCCGCGAAGAACAGGCTCAAGCTGATCTCTTTCGACGGCCGTTTCGGTCTCCTGCGCTGCCATCACATCTATATTCAGGATACCAGGGCTATTCTGGCTTCGATCTGCTCGATCAATGGAATTAGGGTCGCACTACGTACAAAAGGGGTCTTCGGAACGATCAAATCCGCCACAGAAAAGTATATACCGCAACTAGGTAAAATAAGTGCTGAAAACGACGGAAGAAGAATCGAGCTGGAAGAAGTTTCTGGGTGGATTATTCGCACCCATGGCCTTGAAGTCGATCTCTGTCCGGATGACCGGAATAAGACCAAAGGATCAGATACCAGATACCTGGGACTGACCTCTTTTGATTTATGTGGAGGACACGAGGATGCAGATGGCACCCCAGATGGGTTATGACAGGGCAATTACTGTATTCAGCCCTGACGGCAGACTATTTCAAGTTGAGTATGCCCGTGAGGCCGTTCGGAGAGGAACGACGGCCGTGGGCATAAAGGCGATTGACGGCGTGGCCGTGCTGGTGGACAAGAGGATCACCAGCAGGCTCATGGAGCCCAAGTCCATTGAGAAGATATTCCAGATAGATACTCACATTGGCGCAGCCACATCCGGCCTGGTGGCGGACGCCAGAGTGCTCATCGATAGAGCTAGGGTGGAGAGCCAGATCAATCGGCTGGTCTACGATGAGCCGATCGGAGTCGAGGCTCTGGCCAAGAAGATCTGCGATTTCAAGCAGCAATATACCCAGTACGGCGGAGTTCGGCCCTTTGGAACAGCACTTTTGATCATCGGCGCTGAGGAGGATAGATCGCGCCTCTTTGAGACCGATCCTTCCGGAGCCCTTCTAGAGTACAAGGCCACGGGCATAGGCGCGGGCCGCTCCGCCGTGATGGAGGTCTTCGAGGAGAAGTACAGAGAAGATCTGAAGATGGAAGATGCCATCCTCCTGGGCCTGGAGGCGCTTTATAAGGCAGCCGAAGGCAAGGTCGAGGCGGCGACCACGGAGATCGGCATCATCAAGCTTGCTGACAAGAAGTTCATCAAGCTGACGGAGAAAGAAGTGGCAGAATATGTTGGCCGGATGAAAGGCTTGGTAGAAAGCGGCAAAGGAGAGAAGGAAGAGGCATAAGAATGGTCAGACTGGAGGACGCGGTTCCCGCCAGGCTCAAGACTCACGGAACCACCTTCGAAGTCTTGGTGGATCCAGACGGGGCCCTGGCCCTGAAGAGAGGTGACATCGTCGACCTGGAGGAGATCCTGGCCGTGGAGGACGTCTTCGAGAACGCCTCTCGGGGCGACCGCAGCGCCGAAGAGGATCTGATCAAGGCCTTCGGGACCAGAGAGGTCCTGGCCATTGCCGAGACCATAATCAAGAAGGGCGAGATCAGCCTGACGGCAGAGCAGCGCAAGCAGTTCATCGAGAACAAACGCCGCCAGGTCATAGAAGTCATAGCCCGAAACGCCATCAACCCTCAGACCAAGACGCCTCATCCGCCGGCACGAATAGAGCAGGCCATGACCGAAGCGCGCGTCAACATCGATCCCAGCAAGTCGACGGACGAGCTGGTCAAGATCGCCATGAAGGCCATCCGGCCACTAATCCCCATAAGATTTGAGGTGGTGGAGGTGGCCGTTAAAGTTCCGGCCGCTTATGCGCCCAAGGCCTATGGCGAGATCGCTGCTTTTGGCAAGCTCAACCGGGAGGCCTGGCAGAACAACGGCTCCTGGATCGGCGTGGTCCAGATACCTGCGGGCATGCAGACGGACTTTTACGCCCTGATCAACCGACTGACCAAAGGCGAAGCCGAGACGAAGCTTCTTAAACATTGAAGGCTGGAATAGGGAATCGCATGGATCGCAAGGTGGTTGTACCAGGTGATCTTCTCTCTGAGGATGCCAAGAGGTCAGGCGAGGGGACGTTCGTCAAGGATGGGCGCGTTTACTCCTTGCTATATGGTCTTGCGAACTACAGGGATAAGATAAATGTCATCCCCCTGGCGGGAAAGTACATACCCGCACCAGGGGATAATGTTATAGGCGTGGTGAAGGACATAACCTTCTCCAACTGGATCGTGGATATCAACTCGCCCTACGACGGGCTGCTGCATATCTCGGAGTTTCCGAAACGAATTGAGTCGGAAGAGATGTCCAAGTATTTACGCATCGGCAGCTCCATCATGACCAGGGTGAAAGATGTAGATCCCACTATGAAGGTGGAGCTCACCTTGAATGACCGCAAGCTCGGCCTGATCAAGACCGGCCAGGTCGTGGAGATCAGCCATACCAGGGTTCCCAGGCTGATCGGCAAGGGCGGCTCCATGATCAGCATGCTGAAGAAAGAGGTAAACTGCAACATCTTCGTTGGCCAGAATGGCAGAATCTGGATCAACGGAGGAGCAGAAGATATGGATCTGGCTCTAAGGACCGTACTCCTGATCGAGAAGGAAGCCCACACCAATGGCCTAACGGACAGAATAGTGGACTTCCTGAAGACGGAGAAAGGGACCAGAAGTTGATCGCTATGGATGAGAATGATATATCATTTTTCAAAGACGGACTCCGCCTGGATGGCCGAAGGGCAGATCAGCTCCGGCCCATAAAAATCGAGGTGGGAGTCCTGGCCAGGGCAGACGGCTCGTGCTACATCGAGATGGGTGGAAACAAGGTCATTGCTGCGGTGTACGGACCAAGAGAGGTGCACCCGCGACACCTGCAGGAAGTAACGAGAGCCATCGTACGCTACAGGTATAACATGGCATCCTTTTCTGTGGAGGAGAGGAAGAGGCCGGGCCCAGACAGAAGGTCCTACGAGATCTCCAAGGTGAGCCGCGAGGCCCTGGAGCCCGTGATTCTCACATCGTACTTCCCGAGATCCGTCATAGACGTCTTCGTAGAGGTGCTGCAGGCGGACGCAGGAACCAGGACGGCAGGCATCAACGCCGCAGCCGTGGCGCTAGCCGACGCGGGAATACCCATGAAGAGCATGATCTCCTCCTGTGCGGTTGGCAAGGTCGCGGACACCATCGTCCTGGATCCGATGAAAGAGGAGGACAACTTCGGCCAGGCGGACCTGCCCATCGCCATGACGCCGGGTGGAGAGATCACCTTGATGCAGATGGATGGCGGATTGACCCGCGAGGAGTTCCATCAGGCGGTGGAGATGGCCATGAAAGGTGCTAGGGATATCTACGAGATTCAGAGGAATGCCCTGGTGGATAAGTACAGCCAGCTAGAGGCTCCCGCGGAAGAGGTGAAGGCCTGTGAGTAGCGTCATCTCGGAGATCAGGAAGGACTTTCTCTACAACCTGATTCTCAAAGGCGAGCGCGCCGACGGTCGAGGCTTCGACCAGTACAGGGAGATCTCCATCGAGAGGGATGTGATCAAAAAGGCGGAAGGGAGTGCGCTTGTAAAATTGGGATCAAGCCAGGTGCTCGTGGGCGTGAAGATGCAGCCCGGAGAGCCCTTCTCCGATTCGCCCAACCGCGGCGTCATCATCACCAACGCCGAGCTGGTGCCATTGGCATCGCCTGACTTTGAGCCCGGACCGCCGAACGAGGTGGGAATAGAGCTGGCACGCGTCGTTGACCGGGGAGTTCGCGAGTCCAAAGCCGTGGACCTGGAGGCGCTCTGCATTGTGCCCAGCAAGCAGGTCTGGATCATATTCATCGATGTGCATATTCTGGATGACTGCGGCAACATCCTCGATGCCGCTTCCTTGGGGGCCATAGCCGCGCTTCTTACAACCAGAGTTCCGGCGAGCAAGTTTGGCCTCGGCGAAGACTACATGCTGCCGGTGAAGGATATTCCTATCGCCACGACGGCCATTGAGTTTGGCGACGTCTTGATGTTCGACCCCGGCGTGGATGAGGAGTCGATAGCCAACACCAAGCTCACCGTCATCAGCACCACGGAGGGAAAGATCTGCGGCATGCAGAAGAGCGGCACCGGAACTCTGAAACAGGAGCAGATCTACCGCATCGTTGATATAGCATGTGAGAAGGCAAGAGAGATCCGGGAAAAGTTTCTGGAAGCATAAACGGAAGTAAGAATCATGGTTAAGCAGACTACAAAAGGAAGGAAGAGCAGATCGGCAGCCCGGTTTGGCCCCAGGTACGGCCGCAAGTCGCGAAAGCTGGTGGCAGACATGGAGGAGAAGACCAAGGCGCTCTACGACTGCCCCCAGTGCGGAAGAACGAAGGTTTATAGAGAGAGCACAGCCATCTGGAGCTGCCGCAAATGCGGCTACACCTTCGCTGGCGGCTCTTTCGTCCCCGAGACATCTTTAGGCCGCTCTGTGCTGCGGTCTCTCAAGAAGACCCTTGAGGTAGAGTAGAAGATGGCCTACAAGTGCACCAGATGCAAGAAGACCGTGGAGGTTGATTACGAGTACAGCGGCATACGCTGTCCTTACTGCGGGCACAGGATCCTGATGAAGGAGCGGCCCACCACGGTCAAGAAGATGAACGCTGTCTGATGAAGGTCACCACCTCACGAGAGCCTTCGGCCAAGTCGCGGAGGTTTGGAAAGGCCCTGGCATTATTCCTTTCTCTCCCTTATGCGAACCGGGGAAAGCAAAGTCCGGTAGAGGACGAGACCTGGCTGGTGGTGGTGGAGGACCACGGCAATCCCAGCGGGCTGGTCAAGCGCTGCGGGGGAAAAGAGGAGCTTTTGAGCTTCACGCTCTCCCTGGAGCCCGCGTCGGGGCGGCCAAAGAAGCTCGTGCCCGTGGTGACGGGAGCGCGCAAGAATGCCTTGCCAATTGCCCGGTTCTTCGAGCTGGAGTGGTGGGAGGATCCCGCGTCGGCGCCAAGGCGCGCTCTGGCAGTATCATCCGGGCAGATCGATTTCCTCGATGAGGGTGCGGCCAAGTTCAGGCTGAAGATATGAAGGGCTCTGCAGAGTTCGTCTTTGAAACCGCCCATGCGGGGATGATTTACAGCGCGCTCGCTTTGGAGCTGGATGACGAACTCCATAGATCCAATGTCGAACTGATCCTATGCGAAGGTTCTATCAGACTGAAGATCCGGGGAGAGGACGCCGTTTCCCTCCGGGCAGCTTTAAATACCTGGATAAGGTTTGTCAAGATCGCATTTGAGATGGTGAGTTTATGAGTGGCGAATTGCCTCCGCAGATACAGAATCAGCTGGCTCAGCTCCAGCAGCTCCAGCAGCAGGCTCAGGCCGTTATGACTCAGAAGACCCAGATCGAGGGTCTGATCCGAGAGACAGAGGCGGCGCTGAAAGAGCTGGAGAAGAGCAGCGACGACGCAGTCATATACAAGAGCGTCGGCGAGCTTCTCTTCCGGGCCGACAAGCCAAAGCTGGCAGAAGAGCTCAAAGAGAGAAAGGATATGATGGATCTCCGGCTGAAGACCATGGCCAAGCAGGAAGAGCGCATTCAGGGCCGGTTCACTCAGCTTCAGGAGCAGCTCAAGCAATCTCTAGGTCAGATACCGCCCAAGGGCGGCTAAACTCTAGCGGGCCCGTGGCTTAGCCAGGATATAGCACCGGGCTTCTAACCCGGGGGTCGCGGGTTCGAGTCCCGCCGGGCCCGCCTTATTCTAAAAGAGGATCTATGTGCGAACTTGCCGTTTACACCTTGAAGGGTCAAGCCCGAGAGAAGCTGATGGAAGGAGTGGTCAGGCTGGTCATGCAAGATGGAAAAGTGCTGATGGAGGGCATCTTCGGGGATTCCAAGGAGGTTGAAGGCAGGCTGGCCGAGGTGAATATCATCGCCCAGTCTGCGGATATAATCCTGGCTTAGACGGGCAATCCCCACGGATTTTACTTTTGATCGCTAGACCAAATACGGTAAATATCAGCTCCCTTCACTTTCAGGCAACATCCTGTCCCTCAGCCTCGCTACATTCAGCGCCGTGAAGGGCTCGTCCTCGAACTTGAGCTTTTCTTTTGATATGCCGAAGTGCAGCCGCCGACAAATTTATAAACTTACAGAACTGTAATTTTGTAACTATGCCCACTACAATACAGGTTCAGGATGATGTTTATAAAATGCTGAACATATTAAAGAAGGAGCTCAACGTCGAATCATACAATGACGTGATCAGGCATTTGCTCAGGAAATCCAAACGGATGGATGAATCCGAGTTTGGAAGTATGCCAGGGATCGCGCCATTCCAGAGGGAAGAGATTGACCGTTTTGATTGATTCCTGGGCCTGGGCGGAGTTCTTCGCCGGTAGCAAAATAGGAGAGATCGTCAAGACCTATGTGATGGATGAGGATCAAGAGATTATCATAAGCAGCATCAACCTAGCCGAGATCTATCGCTTGGCACTGGATCGATTTGATGAGAAGACGGCCGAGAAAAGGCGACGGGCCATGATCTCCAGGTGCTACTTAATCCCCGTGGACGAAGAGATTGCCGTCAAAGGAGCCAAGTTCAGGCACGAGCGAGATTGGGGTTTGGGGGATGCCTTGATCTACGCCACGGCGATCAGAGAGGGCGCAAAGGTCTTGACGGGCGATCCTCATTTCAAAGGGCTAAACGATGTGATCTTCCTAGGAGATTAGCTTCGTATGCTGGATGCGATGGTATCGATCCTCCGGTCTCACCTTCCCCTCATGAATTCCGCAGCTTTGCGAATCTCCTGCAGCTTCTGGTCAGAGATGCCAGCCAGGTCTTCTTGCTTTATCCATCCTTCGTACATCAGTCGAGCGAAGACAAAGGGCAGGACTCTGTAGCGGTAGTCGTACTTCTCGTCCGTCTCCTTTCGTTTCTCTGTCAGGAAATCATGAAGCTGCCACAAGTCGATCGGGTCGTTAATATCAGACGCCATCTTGCGGACGCTCTCTGCGATGGCCTTGCACTCACGGCTATAGGCGGCCTTGAATGCTCGGCGTGCGATCTCCTTCTCTTGTTTTGACCACTCCGTCTCACTCATCTTTCATCCTCTGGACGAACGATGTCCATCCGAGCGCGCAGGTGCCGCGTCGCATGCATGGGATGGTTGGGTTCTCCTTTTGTTTTCTAATTCCCTCAGTGTTCTTCCCAACGATGTAATCCAGCCACGTTTTTCCACCTTGGCCATTAGCTGAAGTGATTTGTTCGGTGATTTGTCATTTGTTTAATGATTTCTCAAGTTCGATCTTCCTAATCAGAAGCTCGTCAAATCTTTTCTTGATATCGGATATTTCCTTCTCGATTGTCCGCAGCTCCGATTTGTTTTTGACTTTTGCCAGGTATTCCGGTCCAAGCTCATCAGCTATATATTTTTCAAGCTGGCTTCTCAAAACCTTGAGATAAGGATTCCCCCATACCGATCCCTGGCGATATTCTAGTTTGCCGGTCTGTATACCTTTGATAATGAAATCGCGGTTCACCTCATATTCAGCCTTTGCTGTTTTGTCGCTGAGTGTCGCGCCCTTTCGATTCCATTCACCATATTCCGCCATCTATCCTCTTTTTAACTTCGCAAGAACCTGGGACGTTGCCGTCCCTGTAGACTCCAGCAATCCGATCATGGCACCAGTATTCAATTGCCCAGCGATACCGGATTAGCGGCGTGCTCCAGTAGTATCGCTGAGTCCGATTATTAGCTGATTCACTCGATTATGTTTTGAAGCTCGAACTTTGCTTCTGCGGTAGCCTTGAATTCCTCGTGGAGCCCGAGAACCGCAGCGTCAAGTTGGTCAAGAATAAGGTCCATGATTCTGGAAAACCCGATAGGTTTGACAACTGTGTGATGGCTTAAAGCTGCTTGTCTCTCTGGATTCGTGGGATACCGAAAGCTGTAGGATTTAGGGTCAAGCTCATCGATTCCGCACACAAGATCTGCAAATTCCTCGAAATTGCTTATCCCTACTGTCTCAGTCTCCCATTTCCATCCAATTCCGTCGAATACGGCCTTAACGCCGGGGAGAAACTCGGAGAGGCGATGATTTTTGAAGAGTTTTGACGTATCTGGCGTTTCTATTTCGAGAAGTTGTAGTAGTTGGGCTCCGCGATACACAATAGCCTTCATATAGAGCTCTAAAGCATGGCGATACAAAAAAAGAATTGGATAGCCATCGAAATCACGGTATCCAGACGAAGCTTCAAGCATTCCGGCAAGACGTTTGCCAGCTTGGTGGTATCCCTTGGCAAATGGAGCAAGATCGTCGATAGCATTGCGACTGAAATTAAAAACCACATTGCAATGTGGATTCTCCAATCGAAACACCAAGTGCATGGCATCCTCTCTGTTCACCAGATAGTTAAAGCTACTTCTTTCCTTTCTGACAAAGGACAGAGACATCATGACAGCAGTTGATTCACCGCACACTCGACATGAATCTTGGTTGTATCCAGGAACAGGATGCCCTTGTAAGACTCGTCCCGCAAGATCAAAGGCAACTCCGTTCCGCCCAGGATCAGGCCCTGAATATCCTGCTGCTCTTTCAGTTCGTCCACTATCGTCAGCAGTCGCTCCCGTGTCACGGCCAGAAAGATTCCTTTGACCAGCTCACTCATGTACTTTTTGTGGATGTATTCTTGCTCCTCCAGGCCGGGCACGACGAGGGTGATCCCCTGCTCTGCAAATGCCCTGGCATAGAAAGTCCCTTGCATCGTAAAGCGGGTGCCAAGCAGGCCCACCTTGGTGATGCCCTGTGCCTTGGTCGCCTCGCAGGCTGCCTTTACAATGCTGATCAGCGGAATTGGAGACTGCCTTTGGATAGCCTCAAAAACGATGTGGGGAGTATTGGAGGCGAGCAGTCCCAGATCAGCCCCGGCGTGCGCCAGCCTCTTCACCTCACCCAGCAGATACCTTGTCAGGCCAGCTAACTTTTGAGCCTCAATCAAATCCAGCATCCTCTTCATGTCGATGCTGTTAATGATCACCGGGGGATAGCTTCCATCTCGTGTTTGTTCTCGATACAATGCAATGATCTGCCGATAGTACTCAATGGTTGACTCTGGCCCGATGCCGCCGATAATCCCGATTGTCTTCATTTCGGAACCCCTCCAAAGACCTTCCGCTCTTGATATAGTTGCCCAACGACAGAGGTCACCTAATCGCCGATTCTGGTGCATCTGCTTGCTCGGCGTATCCCTCTATCAGTATCAGTGTCGCCGTGTCGGTCAGGGCGCGCGCTTTGTGCCTGTGTTCATCTCGCGGGATGAACAGGCCGTCTCCGGCCTCGAAAACCTCTCGACTTTCGGAAAAGGACACTTCTAGCCGACCATCAAGAACGTATCCGATGTGTCCCCGGCGGCACCACTCTGGCTCCACGAATCCGCTCGAGAACTCGACAAGCCTGAGTTGCGTGTCCCATTCTCGGTAGACCTTCATTCGAACGCCGGCGACAGATTCGTCCCATGGCGTGCTCCTGAAATCGATTCGATATCTGCTCATATCTCTCCCTGCAAAACGTTGCGGATCAGGCGCGCTGCATCCGTTTTGTTTTCTACGGTTCGTATCGTTACTGTGTTCTCCATGTGGAGAGAGCTGCTTTGCCCGATATTCTCACGCGCTTAGTTATTCATCAACGCTTCTTTTTACCAGCTGGATGGTGTTGCCCCACGGGGCACTCAAAACTATTAAATTCTCCCCTGGTCGCCTGAGTGGGCATTTTTCAATGAATGTAGCCCCCTTTGATACCAGATATTCCGCATCCTTGTCGGGGTCTTCGCTTCGTAATGCGATGTGCAATTGCAGGTGATGGCTCAATCCTTCGGTCAAAGGCGAGACGTTTGGAATCTTTCCAAATTCAAGCATGGCCTTGTCACTGCCATCCGTGAGGAATGCCACTCCTTTTTCTTCGTCCTCTGCGGAGAACTTGATATTGAATCCCAACGTTTCCTGATACCAATTCGCCATCTCGATAGGTTTCTCGACGCTGATTCCAATATGCTCTATTTCATACTTTTTCATGGTTTGTATTTCCGTATGTCGACACGAGTTAGGGGCGTGCAGCATGCGCATACGCTGGGCCCTGTGGTTCAACATTTTATTTATTTCTCACCTTAACTCCGCATCATGTGGGGAATAGATTTAACCCCAGTTTTGCATCAACATCTCTAATCTTTCTTTGGGATTTCCATGACTTTTCCACATTCTCCGAAATCAATATGATACACTTTGCTGAACTCAAAGAGCAGATCAATCGGCGTCATCTTTTTATTTAGCTCAGCCTTCTTTAAGAGTGATTCCAGCTTGCAGTAAGCATAAAGGGATAAAAAGGCTATGAAAACATGTCCAAAGACACTCTCATCATCCTGCAAATATAGCCTATCCGCGGATAA